>Ga0265295_1003392_pt1 | contig 23256 bp, 30 predicted proteins | sample Munlansysbiofilm_FD_192503 | JGI IMG/M metagenome (GOLD analysis project Ga0265295, IMG submission 192503) | Leachate microbial communities from a municipal landfill in Southern Ontario, Canada - Methane capture system biofilm | ecosystem: Engineered > Solid waste > Landfill > Unclassified ...
TTAAGCAATACTTAAGAACTAAGTAAGATAAACGTCATCTTAATTTGATAGACTAGCGGTGTAAGGAGGGGAGGATATGCAGACATTTGCTATACCATGGTCATATTTCATGGTTTTTGAGTATGAAAAAAATACGTTAAGTATCTATTTTTCAAGTGAATTAAAACTGAAATACCCAGATCTTAAAGATCACATGTTGGTTCAAGGAGAAGACATCAGAAACTATATCCATCGTTATGATTATCGAAAACTCCTTTTTTTCAGTGAGAATCCACTCATACAACCTTTTGATACCTTTTTAAGAGTTAAGATTATTCCTGAATTAGGATATATTAAAACACAAGCCGTATGTAAAAGTCATCACTTGGGATTTCACTGTATTCTTATAGAAGATAAATATTACCATAAACTAAAACCCTTGTGGAAGTTAGAAGATACCAAGCATACATTGATCACTTTTCTGGATGAATCTTTAGAACATTACGAAAAAACATCAGAAATCAACGAATTCAAATCACATTTAACAAAAATGTTGTCAAAAGAGCTGAATTAATAAATACTTAATAAACCCGTCATAACGTCTTAAGATATTCTACGTATAATGAAGGCATCCTAGTTAAGAAGGAGGGTGCAACGATGAAATATATCATTATGGCATTAACCGTGATGTTAGCAGCTATGTTATTTATCCTAGAAGTATCAAAAGCAGAAGCAATCGCTGTTGAAATTCATCAAGTCATGTTTGAAGATCACAATGGCAACGTCATTTCAAGTGAATATGTCGCATATAATGCAACCCTTGATCATATCGAACTTCCTGTAGCACCTGAAAGATTAGGTTATGTGTTTGTTGGATGGAGTGCATCATTACCTGAAAAGATGCCTCAAGCTGATTTAGTGTTTACCCCCATCTATATGCAACAAACATTAAGTATGAATGTTACGATGTAAAAAACAAAGTCCTCGATTGAGGACTTTTTTGTTAGATGAGATGATATCGTTTGTAAATGGATAGCACAAATTCACTTTTACCTTCAATATATGAATCAATATCATAAGGGAACTTATGTGCAAGTTTTTTTTTTAATGTGCCATAAAACTTAAGATCCTCAGGATGTGTTCTTAAATGATCTCTTAAAGTCAAATGTTTCCTTAACTCTAAGGCATCTTTTTCACAAACATAAAGATGATGTTTCATTAAGTGATGCTTATGCTTATATTTAAATGCTTCTCTTCCGGTAATACCAAGATCGCCCTCGTGTGTATAACCGATAGATTCTAGTCCTTTTTTTACCTCATCAAACGTATGATCAATTACGATATCGATATCTATAACCGGTTTTGCTGATAAACCGACAACAGACGTTGATCCCACATGTTCAATAGCGATACAACGATCTTTTAAAACTGAAGCTAATTCCTTCTTGATATCTTGAAAAGCTGATGCCCATAAAGGATTATAAGGTTCAACGACGACGTGTTTTGTTTTCATAAGATGTTTAAGTAAGGTTTCAACTCTAAAGCGATCAGCGATGCAAATAGCATTGCACCTTCAGGTGAAAGATGCGTGTTATCACTAACACCATCTGGATAATTGGGATGTTCGCCTGGATTTAAGTGCAAAAATAGCCTTTTAGAGCCCTCAGGACCTAAAGATGAGACGATGGCTTGTGAAGTTTGAAAGATGTCAATTAAAGGGATTTTATGCGTTTGTGCAAGGTGTTTCATCATCATGGGATAATCGCCTAATGTTTCTCCGTCTAAAATATTGTCGTAGACAAAGATGCGTCGGGAAATAGGTGTGATTAAGATAGGTTTAGCTTGATGCTTTTGTGCAAGTGCAATCATAACTTGAAGATTTTCAATATAGGTAGAATAAGGATCGGTATAACGCAAAGGGTCTTCCTTCTTTTGATCATTATGACCAAACTGGATGAGAAGTAGATCTTTTTTTTGAATCTTTTGATCGATGGCATCAAGTCTGTTTTCATCGATAAAGGACTTGGTCGATCTGCCATTAACAGCGAGATTCTCAATGGTATAAACCTCGGGAATAAATGCGTTCAAACATTCGCCCCATCCCGTTTCTGGCTTTTTTTCTTCAAGTTTGGTTGCTGCTAAAGAATCACCGATAATATAAATCGTTGGCATACAAAAATCACACTCCTACCCACAAATTATAGCATAAAGGTGGTAGAATAAAGAATAGGTGATGACATGAAAATAGCGAGTATTAATTTGAGAGTTAATGTTGAAGTTGATGGTCAAAACGGTTGGCCATATCGTAAAGAACATATGATTGAATTTATTAAAAAAGAGAATTTTGATGTGATTGGATGTCAAGAGGCTTTTTTAGATATGGTAGAAGATCTTAAAGAAGGGCTTAGTGATTTTTATAAAATCATTTACGTACCAAGAGATAATCGTGGTGAAAGTACACCTGTTTTATTTAAAAAAGAATTGAATGTTTTAGAACATCAAACGTTTTGGTTAACAGAAACTGAAAACACAGAATCTATGATTGAGGGAAGTCACTTTCCAAGAATCGTTACCTTTGTCAGATTTAAAGACTTTCTTTTCTTTAATACACATTTAGATTATGCATCAGATGATGTTTGCCTTAAGCAAGCCAAACATTTAGTCAGAATCATTCAAAAAGTCAATCGAACAAATGAAAAAGTTATTGTAACAGGTGACTTTAACATGCATCCTGACTCAAAAACGATTAAATATATGTTAAACCATTTTCAATCAGATTATAAAGAAGAATCAATCAATCAGTTAACTTTTCATGGATTTAGTGAACAAACTCAAGGAAAACCGATCGATTACATCTTTTATTCGAATGGCATAAAGACGAAAGACTTTACGATTCACTATCACCAGAGCAAAACGTATCTCAGTGATCATTATCCAATTTCAGTGAAGATGATCAAATGAAAAAAAGCACATGCGCTTTAGCGTGTGCTTTTATATCTATAGTTTGGTACCCCGTCACGGGCTCGAACCGTGGACCCACTGATTAAGAGTCAGTTGCTCTGCCAACTGAGCTAACGAGGCACATTAAACCGTGCATTGATTATTATAACATAGGATTTTCAAATTGCAAGGGATTGTAAATGAAAAAATCCATTTTTTAGCATGCACGGAATAGGATGATTACTGGGATCTCTTAATGACTTCATCGATGACTTTAAAGGCTTCATCGATCAATTCTCTTTTTTCCAAAGGAAAAAGAATAGCTGACTTACCATATTTAACCTTCGGCAATTTTAAAAGTTTATGATCTTCAACGTATTCAAAATCTGTTGTGTACAGTGAAAAATGTGCTTTTCCACCACCCAACATGATAAAAAGCTGTTTCTTAATTATTATCGTTGGTCTTTGATAAAAAAGAACGACAGGATATGTATCATAGGTTTTCTCAATATATGACATGACTTCATGTGTCCACCATAAAAGGTCGGGATGAAGTGTATCTAAATAGTTCTCAATAGATGTTATTTTCACTTATTGTTCCTCCATTTTCTTTTTTCAAATGTTTGATGAGTACAAAGAGTGTGATGACACCCAAAACTTCCATCGAAATAACAAATAGTGATAATACAACAAAGGATACATCATATAACGAACCGATGATTAAACTACCGATAAACCAAAATAAACCGAAAACAGTAGCGAATACACCATATCCTCTTGCGCGATATGCTTTGGGAACAATCTTTGCTACAACGGCTTTTAAAATAGATTCTTGAGCACCCATACCAATACCCCAGAAAATAATACCTAAGATGATAACAGCAGTTCCGTCGAGCAGTAATACAAAAGGAACAGCTAAACTGGATATCAAGATTGGGTAAACAAGACTGACAATACCTTTTTTATCAAACATGTGTCCAAAGATTAAAGCTGCGATTGCGTCAACACCCATCGCCATGGCGTAAAGAAGAGGTATATGTGTGCTTGATATGAGTTGATTCGAATCAAGATGATATGCGATGACGGGATAATCGATAAAACCCATGGCAATCAACGCAATAGCAATCATATAAATGATAAATGTTTTATATTTTGTAATACCTTGTACATGATCTTTTTCTTTCTCAAATTGATCAGGATTAGGATATTTTAAGCGTGCAAACACTAAAATAGAGAGTGTGACAATGGCGAATATTCCTAACAGTAAAAAGACAAATTGATAATTTTCTAAAGAACCACCACCACGCGCATTCAGTGTGATAAAGACAATGAGAGGTCCTAAAAAGGCACCTAATTGATCTAAAGCTTCATTGATAGCAAATGCTTTGCCAGCACCAAGATGAGGCTGTGTAAAGGAAGTTAACGTTGATTTAGCAGGTGCTCTGATCGCTTTCCCTACACGTTCTAATAGAATTAAAACAATGGCTATTTCCCAAAGTGAATCTCCGATGAAACCAAGTAAAGGAATAGCAAGTAGATTGATGGCATAGCCAACAATCATCATCGTCCAGTATTTCTTAGTTTTATCAGCAATCCAACCTGTGACTAACCTTAATGCTTGACCAATAAATTCACCTAAACCAGCAGCAAACGCAATGACAAATGCAGATGCACCAATTAAGCCTAAGTAAGAACCGTAAATGCTTCTTGCTCCCTCATGTGTAAAATCAGAGAAGAAAGAAATAATACCAAGCAGCAAAATAAAAAGTAACGCTCTTTTCTTCATATCTTTCATCATCATCCCTCACTTTACTTCCATTATAAACCATGAAAAACAAATCCATGTAGAAATTATCTTTTTGATGAGAAATTTAAATGCTATAATAATTGTAGTGTGAAATGAGGTTTTTATATGTTTGCATATACACTTGGATTTATTAAAAAAGGGGATATGGTTTTAATGCTTAACCGTGAAAAACAACCTTGGTTAGGGTGTTGGAACGGATTAGGTGGTAAAATTAAGAAGGGTGAAGATGCTCTTTTAAGTATGCAACGTGAACTCATTGAAGAAACAGATCATGCAATCACTTTAGAACACATCAAGCCTTGTGGTTATTTGACATGGAATAGTTTTGATGTCAATGGCCAGGGATTATATCTTTTTTTAATCGAAGTTGATGATTCGTTTGATATTAAAACACCTAAAGCAACCGATGAAGGACTTCTTGATTGGAAGAACATCTCATGGGTGATTGATGAAAATAATTTAGGTGTTGCACATAACATCAAACATTTCTTACCCATCATGCTGTCATCAGAAGAAAAATATCATTACCACTGTACCTTTGAAGGAAATCAATTGGTTTCAGTGATGAAGGAGCATATCTTATGATTTTTTTATATATTGGATTACCCGTTCTTGTTGTATTTCTGATTTTATATACCGTACAAACCACACTTCAAAAGAAAAAAAGTGAACAGGTTAAAACAGAAACGAGACACGTTTTGGAATCCTACGGAAAACTTCAAACAGAACACCATCATCTCATCCTAGAGATCAACGATCAAAAATATCAGATTTTGTATTATGTTGTTCCCGTAAACCAAGAACTTACAATCAATAGTAAAATCATATGGGAGATCAGAGGATCAGGCAAGTCTTTATTAGTGAATCAGAAACATTTTTTAAGTTCACCATATCCTAAAATTGTGATCGTTTATCCAACTGAAATGAAAATGAAACGCTACATCAATGAAAATGAGATGGAGTTTATTACATATAAACGTATGTTTTATAACATGTACGTCATTAGACCAGAAGAACTAGAAGCTTTGCTTAAGGAGATATCTCATGCGTAATCTATTAAGAATAATGACGTTCGTCTTTTTGATCATCACGTTGTCATCTTGTAAACCATATGAAATCGTTTATACGGATGACGATCCTTTTGTGATTGAAATGAAAGGTGAATATCTCAAAATATTACAACTCACTGATCTCCATTTAACTTACGGAAATGATTATAGAGATCGTCAAACCTTTGAATTGATTAAATCGTTGAATGAAAAAGACGATTATGACTTAATCGTCATCACAGGAGATATGTCGATGTCTCCTGCAGGACCACGACTTTTTTCAAAACTGATTGATGTCATGGAAAGTTTAAAGACGCCATGGACCTTTATTTTTGGTAACCATGAAAATGACTTTAACACCTATGAAGATTACTTAAAACGTATTCCATCTGATACAGAATACCTTTATTTTAAGGTTGGACCAGAACTTGAAGATGGTGGAGTCGGTAATTTTCATATCACGATGACCAAAAATGGATTACCTTTTTATCGCCTTTATTTACTTGATTCAAAAGCAGAACGCGAAGTTTACACCGAAGAAGAAGGAGAATATGATTATTTATCCCTAGATCAGGTAAGTTGGTACAGCAATCATGTTGCACAAGATAGTGTGGATTCTATGGTTTTTATGCATATTCCTTTAAGACAATATATTGAGGCTGATGGCTACGAAGGTGTATTCTTAGAAGATAAGGTATATGCACAAGGTGTTGATACTGGCTTTTTTGATGCGATGGTCTTAGCGGGTAGAAGTCAAGCAGTCTTTGTTGGTCATGACCATTTAAATGATTTTCTGTTTACTAAAGAAGGCATTATGTTAGCCTATGGCAGAGCGACAGGTCTTAATGGATATGGCTATTTAGAAAAGGGTGGAAGACACATTGAAGTTTCACCCACTGGTGAGTACAACACGTATGTTGTGACAGGAAGTGAGGGTGTATGATGAAACTAAAAAATCGCTTTTACGTCCTTGTATCATCTTTCACATGGGCTGTCATTGGCTTATACTTTACAGGTTCTCTTCTGTTCTTTTTGCTACCGTTGATCGCTTTTGGTTATATGCTAATCGGAGGTAAAAAACATGTTTGAAATCATGATTGCAACCTTTTATTATGCGTTATATATCGGTTTATCGGGCATATTGATCCTCTTTTTAATGAGGCTCTATATTGGTCTTCGTGTTCAGTTGGGAACTAAAGATTTATTATTTTTACTTTTTGTTCCAGGAAGTGTTGGTTTAGCATTCAAAGTGAAGAAGCATTACCCCTTAGAAAACATCTATTTTTATCTTCATATTTTCTTTTTTGTCATGATGTTTATTGGGTCGATCTTCTTGCTTTACATGCGTTTGGAGCTTGACTTAATATGAAATATAAAGTTTTAAAGAAACAAAATAATTCAAGTATGTGCTTTGTTTGTGGTATGGATAATGAAGCATCACTTAGAACAAAGTACTACGAACTAGAAAATAAAACGATTTTAGGTCTTTTTCAAGGTAATCTCCTTCATCAAAGTTATCCTAAGCGCATGCATGGCGGTATTATCACAGCGTTATTAGATGAAACTATTGGGCGTGCAATTCAAATCGAAGAACCGGATACTTTTGGGGTAACAGTAGAACTTACTGTGAAATATTTAAAACCCGTTCCACTCGATGAAACGCTTTATTGTGTTGGAAAAATCGTTGAACAAAAACGTATTATATTTTATGGACAAGGCTATATTTGTACACCTGATGGTGATATTTTAGCAACTTGTCAGGCGAAGTATATGAAACAGGATGTGAACAAAATTGTTGCACATCAACCATTTATAGAGGAGCAATGGATTTATGTGGCTGATGACATCAGCCCCGAAGTCTTTGAATTACCAGAATGAGTTTATTAGAAATCGAAAATATAAGTTTTAGTTATAGTGGGGAAAACCTATATGAGCGCGCAAGTATGCGGCTTTTTGAAGGTGAACACGCTGTTTTAGTAGGTCCCAATGGGACAGGTAAGTCAACTTTGTTGAAATTATTGGATCGCTCATTATCACCAGATGCCGGTAAGATTACTTGGGTATCTGGTAAGACTGTAGGTTATTTAGATCAATATGCAAAAATCAATCCAGAATTAACTGTTAAATCATATCTTTATGATGTCTTTTTAGATTTATTTGAAAAAGAAAGAGAAATGGAAAGACTTTACGAACAAGTCGCTACAGCAGATGAAGCAGATCATGAAAGATTATTGCTATGGGCATCAGCCTTAGGTGAACAATTGATTGAGGCTGATTTCTATGCGATTAAATCAAAGATTGGTAATATCATTCATGGTTTAGGTTTAACCATGGATATCTTAGATGAACCGATCAAACATTTATCAGGTGGTATGCGAGCTAAAATCATTCTAGGTAAATTGTTATTAGGTGATGCGGATGTATTACTCCTTGATGAACCAACCAACTTTTTAGATGTGAAGCACATCGAATGGCTATCACGCTTTCTTCAAAATTACTCAAAAGCTTATATTGTCGTCTCGCATCACGAAGAATTTTTATCTGAGATTGCCAATACTGTTTTTGCACTAGAAAGTGGACAAATCACACGTTATAAAGGCGATTATGCTTACTATTTAAAGGAGAGAGAACTTCGTTTTGAGCAACAAAAAAAGGCTTTTATAAGCCAACAGAAGTTCATTCAAAAGACAGAAGAATTCATTCAAAAGAATTTGGTCAGAGCAACTACAACAAAAAGAGCACAATCCAGAAGAAAGATGTTAGAAAAAGTGGTGAGAGTCACAAAACCTCATCAATCAAAAACCTATCACTTTCATTTTCCAATGGCAGCAGCAACCGGAAAAGATGTTTTAACAACAACCGATTTGGAAATTGGATATAATGAACCTCTTTTAGAACCACTGAATATAGCTATTTTGAAACAGGATAAAGTTGCCATTACGGGTAAGAATGGTATTGGTAAATCGACATTTATTAAAACTATCTTAGAAATCATACCTCAACTTGGTGGCGACTTTAAGTGGATTGATACAGCCAAGATTGCCTATTTTGAACAAGATAGTATCTTTGAACCGAACATCACGCCATTTCAAATTGTCCACCATCGTTATCCTCACTTTACAAAAAAAGATGTGATGAGCCTACTTGGTAATCATGGGATTGATTTCGATATGGCAAATCGTGATGTCAATAGTTTATCAGGTGGTGAACAAACAAAAGTAAGATTGGCATTATTAAGACATCAAAAGGGAAATGTCCTCATCCTTGATGAACCAACAAACCACTTAGATGTTGCAGCTAAAGAAGCCTTAAAGGATGCTTTATTAGAATATCAAGGAACTTTGATTTTAGTTTCGCATGAAAAAGAATTTTATCAAGATATATGTGATTATGAAATCAGTCTGTATGAAAATGAATAAGCCGCGGAAATCGCGGTTTATTTTTTTATATCCAGTAGAGTTTTAAAAAAAAGACGCAATTGCGTCAATTTTCATGTTTGATTGAATCATCAAAGTTATTAATTTCTTCAACTAAAACATCATACACTTCAGATTCTTTAATCTTTTTTATGATCTGCCCGTGTCTAAATAAAATAGCTTCACCTTTTCCACCTGCAATACCGATATCAGCATGCTTAGCTTCACCAGGTCCATTAACGGCACAACCCATGATGGCTACATTGATTGTTTTATTGACTTTAAGTAAGTATTGTTCAATTCTTTTCGCAATATCAATCATATCATATTGGATTCTACCACAGGTTGGACAGCTGATTAAATTAGGAACTTTATCTTTTAATCCTAAATTCTTTAAGATTTCTTTAGCAGCTTGAATTTCTAACACGGGATTATCCGTTAAAGATACCCTGATGGTATTACCGATACCTTCAGCTAATAAGATACCAATACCCATCGCACTTTTTATAGCGCCGCTAAATGCTGTACCCGCTTCAGTTACACCAAGGTGTAAAGGGTATGGGAATGTTTTAGCAGCAAGACGATAAGCTTCAATCATTAAATTCATGTCGGTTGCTTTTAAAGATAAGACAATATCATAGAAGCCCATGGATTCTAAAATCTCAACATGATGTTTTGCTGTTTCTACCATATTTTCAGCAGTCGGTGCCATACGATTAGGTAAAGAACCACTGTTAACACCGATACGAATCGGAATATGTTTAGCTTTGCAGGCTTCAACAACTTCCATAACGTGTTCACGCTTTGGAATGTTACCTGGATTTAATCTGATTTTATCAACACCTTGATTAATCGCCTCTAGGGCAAGTCTGTAATCAAAATGGATATCTGCAACTAAAGGAATTGAAATCTGTTTTTTAATTTCACCTAAAGCTTTGGCATCTACCATATCTAAAACAGCAACTCTTACAATTTCGCACCCTGATTCAGTCAATTGCTTAATTTGTTTAACGGTTGCCTCGACATCTTTTGTGTATGTATTGGTCATACTTTGAATATAAACCTTATGGTTACCACCTAATTGATAAGGTCCTACCTTAACAGGGCGGCTTTGTTCACGTTGTATCATTATTATCACCCATGCCTATTATACGTTAAAAGTATGAAAAGAAGAAGGTGAAATGCTCTATTCTTAAAGCCTTAAAACAACAAAATAAAATTAAGTCATAAAATGATTGAAAAAGAAAGTCCGATTTGTTATAATGTTTACGTATGTTTGGAGGGATATTATGCGCGACCTAGTTAAATTAGTTTGTACCGAATGCGGCGAAGAAAACTACCATACAAATAAGAATAAAAAAGCTCATCCTGAGCGCATGGAAGTTAAAAAGTACTGCCCGCGTGAAAGAAAGTACACAATTCACAAGGAAAAGAAATAAGCTATTCTTGGAATAGTTTTTTTTCTATCAAAAAACCATGATACAGTTTAAGGGAAATGAAGATTTATCACATGTCTATCTCTTGTGCCGCTTTGATACATGCGTGCTCATTGATCCATCACACAGTTATGATGATATCATTCATCAGATGGGTGAAAAAACATTATCAGGCATTCTTTTAACACACGCACACATGGATCATATCGACTTAATCGGATCATTTGATGTTCCGATTTATATGCATGCTGATGATGCACATCTGCTATTTGAAGATCAATATAATGGCTATGCGCCTAAAAATCACCCTTATAAAAGAAAAAATTTAGACCTTCACTATGTAAGTCAAGGTGATAAAATACCTTTAGCCGATCACATGATTGATGTTTATCATACACCAGGGCATACCAAAGGAAGTTTATCTTTCCTATATGAAGGAAAGCTTTTTACGGGTGATACGCTATTTAAAGAATCGGTCGGTAGACACGACCTCTATTCTGGAAATTTACCAGAATTAAGAAAAAGTGTTTTGACATTGCTTTCGTTACCGAGTAACATCAAGATCTATCCAGGCCATGACGATGTGACAACAGTACGTTACGAACAAAAGAATAATCCATTTTATATCAAATGGATGAAACAGAAAGTCAAATAAGACACATTGTGTCTTTTATTTTTTTACACAAAATAGCACATAATCCTTGACAGTGCCAATATGATTATGTACAATAGAGTTGGCACAAACATCAATGGAGTGCTAATGAGGTGGATACATGATTACAAGTCGTCAAAAATTGATCTTAAAAGCAATCATTGAAGCATATGTTAAAGATGCACAACCTGTCGGATCTAAAACATTAACCAATATGCCTTATTTAAACTTCTCAAGTGCAACCTTAAGATATGATATGGCACAACTCGAAGAGTTGGGTTATTTAGAAAAGACGCACACCTCATCAGGTCGTGTACCATCTGAGATGGGTTATCGTTATTATGTTGAGCATCTAGTGACAAGAGATAGTGATGTACAACTCCAGTTTCCTTTAATTGATGAAATCTTTTTAAAGAACAAAATGGCTAGAGAAGCAGCAGTTGAAGAAGCAATTCATCTTCTATCTGAGCTGACGAACTACACAGCAATGGCTGTTGGACCTTCATCACATCTTAATCTTATTAAGAAAATTGACTTTATTCCCCTTTCAGAACGTGATGCTGTTATCTTAATTGTGACAGATCAAGGACATGTACAACATCAAAATATTCAAATCCCTGATGATATGAATATTGAAGATTTAAAAGATGTCATTAAAACATTAGATGATCTTCTCAAGAATCGCAAAATATCAGAAGCTAGCCATATCTTAGAAGCTGAATTTGCTAAATCAGAAATTCAGTCATTTATGGATTATCAAACACAACTCATTCATTCATTTATCCATGCATTCTCCAAATTTGCAGAAGATAATTTCTATTTATCAGGAGTAACGAATGTGTTTGAACAACCAGAGTTTCATAACGTGAAACATATTAAAAACTTTGTTGATATGCTAGACCGAAGGGAACTCGTCAAACTGATCGGCGATCATGAAGGATTAAACATTAAGTTTGGTAGTGATTTACAACTCATTCCGATGGAAAACTGCACCATCATCTCAGTACCTTATCGTATCAGTGAATTTGAACACGGAACGATTGCAGTTGTTGGACCTACACGTATGGAATATAACAAGGTCATACCCCTTGTTGAATATATTGCAAGCAATTTAGGAAAGCTTTATAAAAAATAGCAAAAGGAAGATATACATGGACGAAAACAAAGATAAAGCGTTAGAACAAGAAGAGATGCATGAAGAGCATGAGCCTTCTAAAAAAGAACGCAAGAACAAGCATAAAGAACAAGTCGATGCACTTGAAGCAGAAATTAAAGAATTAAAAGATAAATTGCTGAGAAATGCTGCTGAACTTGAGAATTTTAAAAAGAGGATGCATCAAGAGCGCATTCAAGATCGTAAATATGCAAGTAAAAACCTCATCACTGATTTATTAAATCCTATCGATCAACTCGATCGCATTGTCAACATGACAACAGACAATGACTTATTAAAAAATTTCTTAATCGGGTTTAAAATGATTAACGATCAAATCTTCAATGTATTAGTTCAAGATGGCGTCAAAGAAATTGATGCATTAAACATGAAGTTTGATCCCAAATTGCATCATGCAATTGAAAAAGTATCAGATCACAATAAAGAAGACGGCATAGTCATCGAAGTCGTCCAAAAAGGATATACATACAAAGAACAACTACTCAGACCTGCCATGGTCAAAGTAAATGAATGGAGTGAAGAAAATGGCAAAGACAAATAAAATTATCGGTATTGACTTAGGTACAACCAATTCATGTGTTTCAGTTATGGAAGGTGGCGAAGTTAAAGTTATCGCCAATGCAGAAGGTGGAAGAACAACGCCATCTGTTGTATCATTTAAAGGTGAAGACATCAGTGTTGGTGATGTTGCGAAACGTCAAGCAATCACCAATCCTAACACGGTTTCTTCAATTAAGCGTCACATGGGTGATATGAATTACCGTGTTGACATGCAAGGTAAAAAATATACACCACAAGAAATTTCAGCAATGATTCTTCAAAACTTGAAGAAAACAGCTGAAGATTATTTAGGCGCTACAGTGACACAAGCTGTTATTACTGTTCCTGCATATTTCAATGACGCACAACGTCAAGCAACAAAAGATGCTGGTAAAATTGCTGGTTTAGATGTTAAAAGAATTATCAACGAACCAACAGCTGCAGCTTTAGCTTATGGTATTGACAAAACAGATAAAGAACAAACCGTCTTAGTCTTTGACTTAGGTGGTGGTACATTTGACGTATCCATTCTGCATTTAGCAGATGGAACATTTGAAGTTGTTTCAACCTCGGGTGATAACCACTTAGGTGGTGATGACTTCGATGAAGTCATCATGAACTATTTAGTTGATGAATTTAAGAAAGAAAACGGTGTTGACTTATCAAAAGATAAGATGGCTATGCAACGCTTAAAAGATGCTTCAGAAAGAGCTAAAAAAGAATTATCAGGCGTAACATCATCTCAAATCTCATTACCATTTATCAGCATGGGAGTTGCAGGTCCCCTTCATTTAGAAAAAACATTAACACGTGCTAAATTCAATGAATTAACAGCACATTTAGTTGAACGTTGTGTAGGACCCGTTAGAAGAGCATTATCTGATGCGAAAATGACACCTAAAGATATTCATCAAGTACTTCTAGTTGGTGGATCAACACGTACACCATCTGTACAAGAAATGGTTAAACGTGAACTTGGTAAAGAACCTAATAAGAGTGTTAACCCTGACGAAGTAGTAGCTATGGGTGCTGCTATTCAAGGTGGTGTCTTAGCAGGTGATGTGAAAGATGTCCTTCTCTTAGACGTTACACCACTTTCACTTGGTATCGAAACATTAGGTGGCGTATTCACGAAGCTTATCGAAAGAAATACAACCATTCCAACATCGAAGTCACAAGTGTTCTCAACAGCTGCTGATAATCAACCTGCTGTTGATATCCACGTCCTCCAAGGTGAACGCTCAATGGCAGCTGATAATAAAACATTAGGACGCTTCCAATTAGCTGATATTCCTGCAGCACCACGTGGTGTTCCACAAATTGAAGTTACCTTTGATATTGATGCTAACGGTATTGTATCGGTTAAAGCTAAAGATTTAGGTACGAATAAAGAACAAAAAATTACGATTTCTGGTTCAGGTTCATTATCGAAAGATGATATCGATCGTATGGTCAAAGAAGCTGAAGAACAAGCAGAAGCAGATAAGCAGAAACGTGAAGAAGCTGATCTTCGCAACGAAGCATCAAATCTTATTTTCCAAACCAATAAAGCAATCACTGATTTAGGTGAAGAAGTTGATGCAGCAACCAAGACAAAACTTGAAGGCGAAATCAAAGATTTAGAAGAAGCGCTAAAAGGCACTGATTTAGATGACATCAAATCTAAAAAAGAATCATTAGAAAAAGATGCTCAAGACGTTGCTGTCAAAGCATATCAGAAGGCACAAGAAAAACATCAAGCTGAACAACCACACGAAGAACCATCATCAGATAAAAAAAATACAGTTGATGCAGAATTTGAAGAAAAATAATCTTTTGAGGGGCATTGCCCCTCAATTACATTGGAGTTGATGTTATGGCAGATAAACGCGATTATTATGACGTGCTGGGTATTCAAAAAGGTGCCAATGACGATGAGATTAAAAAAGCTTATCGCACACTAGCAAAAAAGTATCACCCAGACGTTTCAAAAGAAGCGGATGCTGAAGCGAAATTTAAAGAGGTTCAAGAAGCTTATGATACGTTGTCAGACGCACAAAAAAGAGCTGCTTATGATCAGTATGGTCATCAAGGAAGTCCCTTTGGTGGTGCTGGATCTGGCTTCTCAGGTTTTGGTGATTTTGGTGGCTTCTCTGACATTTTTAGCCAGTTTTTTGGTGGCGGAAGATCACAGCGTAGAGAAAACTATAATGGCCCACAACGCGGCGATGACTTAGAAAAGACAATCACAATCGACTTTATGGAAGCTGTTTTAGGCACTAAAAAACCGATCAGTGTCGAAGTTGATGAAGAATGTCACGTATGCCATGGTTTAGGTGCAGAGTCATCAAAAGACATTGAAGTGTGTGATCGCTGTCATGGTGATGGCTTTATCAATGTCGAACAACGCACGATGTTTGGTGCGATGCGCTCACAACAAGCTTGTCCAAAATGTGGTGGCGCTGGTAAGATCATTAAAAAGCGTTGCTCAACATGTAATGGACGCGGTCATGTGAAAACCATGAAAAACGTCGATGTTAATATTCCAGCTGGTGTTGATAATAACATGTCACTTAAAGTCGCTGGATATGGTAACGGTGGTACGAAGGGCGGAAGTGCAGGCGATCTCTACTTAAACTTTAGAGTACGTCCACATAAAGTGTTTAAACGTCAAAATGACGATATCATTTTAGAAGTTCCTATCACAGTGACACAAGCTGTATTAGGTACAAGCATTGAAATTCCAACAATCTATGGCGATGTTAACTTAAAGATACCTGCAGGTATTGAACACGGAACCATCTTAAGGATGCGTGAAAAAGGGATTGCTAATGTGAGAACAAAACGCAAAGGAGATCAACAGGTGATTGTTGAGATCAAAGTACCTAAAACATTGTCCGCACAAGAAAAGAAACTTTATGAACAATTAGAAAAACTCGAATCCACAGAAAAGGAATCGAGCTGGCAGAAGTTTAAGAATATGTTTAAAAATTAGGGAGGTCAATGACCTCCCATTTTCTTTATTTTTTTTGAGGAAGAGGGAAAAAGATGGATGTCTTTTTCGCATAAGCTTGAAAAGCTTCATTATCCTTATATTTTTTCTCAAGGAGTGGTACGCCTGAGACAAAGAGTAGTAAATACGTAATAAACGAAGAACCGATGATACCAAATAATGCAATCCAGGATAATGTGCTCATACTGATGATAAAGATCGCCCACCACATGAGTGCATCACCAAAATAGTTTGGATGGCGTGTATATTTCCATAAGCCTGACTGCATGATTTTTCCTTTGTTGCTTGGATCTTGTTTAAACTTCTTTAATTGTGCATCACCAACGGCTTCGAAATAGAAACCAATGATCCAAAGGAGAACACCAACACCTAAGACAATCCAACCGATCAAATCTAAATCTTTATTGATATTAGCAGCGAGTTGAATCGGTAAAGATACGATGAGTAAGAAGGTCATTTGAAGCATAAATACGATGAAATAAGCTTTTAAATGAACGTGTGTACCCCATTTTTTTCTCATATTGACATATCTGAAGTCTTCGGGCTTTGACCAATTGCGTAAGCCAATGTAATAAAAGAGACGAAACCCCCAAAGAGCGACTAACGCTGTAATCACGAGTTGGTAAATGGTGTAAGTGCCTGCTACAAGAAGTGAAGAAACTGCAACAACCACGAAACCTAAGCCCCAAGCCATATCTGCAAGTCCATTGTTCTTTTTGAATTGAGCAATGAGAAAAGCGATGTTAAAGAAGATAAAAAGTGATACGATAGGAATCCAGATCATGATTGATCATCCTTTCTGATATAAGCGATAGCTACGGTACCAAGACCAGCATTCATCGCAACCACAGTCGATATATCCATGATATAACGAGGCTTTTGACCTGTTAATTCCGTATACATCTTTTCATAGTATGCTGCGCGATCATTTGCATTCGCATGCACGATGGCATATGACTCAATGCCATATTTTTCAACGATATCTTTCATATGCTCATAAATTTTTTTATCTGCAGATTGAGTAGATAAAGCTTTGGAGAATATAATACCAGCACCATCTTCATCGATTGAAATAACAGGTTTGAGATGCATGAGCTTAGCAATCGTTCCACTCACTTTGGTTAATCTACCTGAACGCATCATATATTTTAAGACTTTAACACTTACTAAAATCTTAGATTTAGGTGTAATTTCTTCAATGGTCTGAGTAACTTCATCGATGGATAATCCTTGATCAATCAATTCAGCTGCTTTTAATACGAGTAAACCTTCAGCTCCTGAATTTTGTTTACTGTTAATGATACGAATATCATAATTTCCAAATTTTTTGGATGCTTCAACAAAAGCATTATATGTTCCACTCATCTTTTCAGAAACAGTGATGACAATGATTTGTTTATAATAAGTTGTCAAAAATGAGAAGAAGTTTTCTAATGATTTAACTGTTGGTTGTGCAGATGTTGGATAAACCTTAAGAGAATCCATCATTTCATAGAAACGCGTACTTTGGATCGTGACCTTATCAAGATAATCACTATCGTTCATGCGAAGATTGATAGGTATTTGATGAATTTGATAATGATCGATCATTTCTACCGGTAGATCGGCGATGGAATCAGTAACTAAGGCGATGGGATATTTCTTATGATTGACTGCTTCAAACTGGCGTCTCATATCGTCAACTTTTTGTTCAGCAATTCTTGCTTTACCATCGAGATACTTAAAGATTTCAGCGGGTTGATCTGTGTGAATATGAATTCTAACTGTCTTATTACTACCAGCAACAACAAGTGAATCTCCATAAGAAGATAATGCATCTCTTAAGTGATCAACATCTAAGTCTTCACCACGAATTAAAGCTTCTGTACAATATCTAAATTGTGAATCTTCTAAATGTTCGACGTGGATTTCTTCAACAGCTTCATGTTCTTCGATGACAACATCTTCACCTTTGAATGCTTTAATAAAGCCTTCAATGAAATGAACAAAGCCTTTAGCTCCGGCATCAACCACATGATTATCTTTTAAAACTTGAAGTTTTTCAGGTGTTTTTGCGAGTTCTTCTTTTAAGACTTCATAAGCTTCTAAGAAGAGTTCAACAGCATTGCTTGTCGCTTTTTTAAACTCTTTCAAAGCATGAGCCCAAGCGCGCATCACTGTAATCATCGTACCTTCAACAGGTTTACTAATCGCATGATATGCGTAATCATAAGCTTTCTCTGATGTTTGAATAAGCGCATCTAAATCAGGATTCGGATTTCTTAATCCTTCAGCAAAACCATTGATATAAGATGCGAAAATAATACCAGAATTACCTCTTGCTCCAACAATCGCTGCATCCACAATCGATTGCAACGTATCATACAACGTTGGACCAAGCTTTGATTTTTCAATGATGGTCAGCATTAAAGAAGCTAAATTCGTCCCTGTATCTCCATCTGGTACAGGAAACACGTTGATTGCATTTAATTCATTTTTTTCAGATATGACATTTTTAGCACCAATGATAAATGATTTGTAGATCAATTCATTTGTTAAAGTCATCGTAGACATAGGCAGACTCCTTAAGATAATAGATTGTTTGTAAAGTAGGTTAATGTTGAGATGGAAGCACCTAGGAAAGTACCCCATGCAAGATCAATGATCGTGATTTGTATTGGCCAATCTTTTAATGTTGCAAGATTGGTTAAATCATAGGTTGCATACGTAATAAAACCAAAGAATGCGCCAAGAAGTAATGCTCTTACCCACTGTCCATCATTGACAGCTGGTAAAATAGCAAAATATACGAGGCCAACGATGAAAAGTAAATAGAAGATGATGGCAGCAACCCAATTGACTTGATCAGCCATTAAGTGACCTAATTGTTTTTGATAAAGATTTTTCGCGATAAAGCCTAGCCATATTAAATCGATGATAAGGAAAAAGATAAAAGCAATGCCATAAAGCTTTAAGAATGGTAACATAACTATTCCTCCCTTATACTTACATCTTATCATGAATAACATTCTATATCGTAATAAATAGCACACTGAATATTTAATATCATATAAATATTAACAATAAATCATCTCAGTTTATCAATCTTCTTCCATATGGTATAATGACGTTGAATGTGATTTTCTGGAGGTTAACATGATTTTAATTCGACATCATAACGAGGGTAATTTAAAACCTTATTTCTATTTTGCACTGGAGGAGTATGTTTTAACAGAACTCCTCAAAAACGATGAAACCTATTTTTTTACATGGGAAATACACGGTGTTGTGATTGGTAAAAATCAAGTGATTGAAAATGAAGTTAACCTTGCATTTTTAAAGGAAAACAACATTGATGTTTACAGAAGACCCACAGGTGGTGGTTGTGTCTACGCTGATCACAGAAACACCATGTTTTCCATCATTACGAAAAGAACAAACAAAGAGTTTACCTTTAAAACCTATTTATCTAAAATTATTGATTCCATGAAATTATTAAATGTTCATATAGAGTTTAGTGGAAGAAATGATCTCTTATTTGACGGAAAGAAAATATCAGGTAACGCCTTTTTACAAAATAAATATGGCATGCTGATGCATGGTACATTTTTATATGATTGTGACTTAGAAACCATGGTGCGTGCGATTACTCCTAGCGATGAAAAACTGATTTCGAAAGGTATCGATTCGGTCAGATCACGCGTGACTAATTTAAAGCCTTACTTAAATGGATTGACACAGGAACAACTTATTAAGCATTTTGAAAACACATTAACATATCAAACGTATGAATTAAGTGAATCTGAAATACAAAAGATACAAGAAATGGCTAAAAAATATGAATCCAAAGATTGGATATATAAGAAACAACCAGCTTATACCAAGATTCTAAAGAAAAGATTGACGGGTGGTCTTTTTGAAATTAAGCTCGATTTGGATGAAGGCATCATTAAAAACCTAGCTATTCAAGGTGATTTTTTTGACACCCATGCTCTAGCTCCATTTGAAAAGTTGTTCATCAATCAACCATATAACAAACAAACCATCGACAAGGTACTTACTGATGAACCGATAGAGAACTATATTTTGGATGCTAAAAGTGAAGAACTAAAAGCTCTTCTTTATGAAGGAATCATAGGTGAATAACAACTTTTATCCATCTTTTTAAGGATTATTGTGAAAAGTTGGTGAAAAGTTGACACCATTTTTAAATATTCGTTATAATAGTTATAGAAGGCGAAAGGTGGTTTAATTATGAAGGAAAAGAAGAAGAAAGAACAATCTGTTGAAACTGAAGTCTTTACCGAAGATGAATTAGCAAGTGATGAACAACCCGAAGCAAAAGGTAAAAAGAAAAATAAGAAGTCTAAGGTCGCAGAAATTTCATCTGAAGACGAAATGATTGAAGTTAAGCAACCTAAAGTCAAAGAGAAGAAAACAAAAGAAGTCAAAAACCGTGCAAAATACACTTCAAAATACTTTAAGAAATTTGCAGGTCGTTCACATGGCTCTTATGATGAAATGATTGCTAAAGACTACCAAAATGTCATTCAAAGAGCATATGAACTTTCAAGCATCTCTGAAGCCGACTATAGTAAAAAAATCATGATTACTGTTCCTGATGCATTTGATCCAGGTAGCAAGGTTAATTACCGTTTAGATAAACTTCCCGATGGTAGTTATACACTGCTTTATGACCAAGCATTAGTCACTGTTCTTTTCTTTGGTGATGATTCACTATATTATCATCAAGCCAATGTTGATCACCGCAATGGTCACATCGCATTTGATGTGTCTGGTGAATTCAATTATTTTGATGTCGTACACATTGAAACAGCATTAAAATATGATCGTCCGATGAGACCAAAGTATTTGACTTTAGATGTCGAACTTGGCTTAAGTGACGGAACAATCATACCTTTCCATTTAAGAAATCACCGGATGCATGAAGAATATGATTTTGATGGTACGTTAACCAAGCATGAACAACAATTTTTAGATACACTTAAACAAAAAATTCGCAATAGCCGCAAACTTTAGAAACCCCCTTTGGGGTTTTTAAATCATGTGTGATTGTGATTGACATTTGTATGAATATTATGTATAATACTTTCGTTGAGGTGATATGATGACTTTTTCAATTCACGAGCTAAAAGAACTAACAACACTCGAATTCACTTATGATTTTTCAAATCATCTCAAACATATACCGGATATGTTATCGATTGAACCCGCAAACATCACATCAAACATCACATGGCTCGACCATGAACTGATTATGGATGTTCATATCGATGTTAACATGATGCTCGCATGCTCGATTACCATGAAACCTGTACCTTATGAAATGCATATGGATGCAGAAATCATCTTTGGTGATACAGAAGACTGTGATTACCTACTAACAGATCCGATTGAACTGACCGATATCCTCTTCGGATATATCGTTTCAGAAAAACCTTTTACCATCTATCATCCAGATGCTGATAAAACCTCTTTTGAAAAAGAAAGAAGTCCACATCCCGCATTTGCAGATTTAGATAAGACTTTCAAAAAATAGGAGGTGAACAGATGGCTGTTCCATTTCGTAGAACGGGTAAAACTGCTAAGAGAAAAAGAAGAACACACTTCAAATTAACTGCTCCAGCATTAGTTGTTTGCCCACAGACAGGTGAATTTACACTACCACACCGTGTAACACCAAACAGTGGTTATTACAAAGGACAACAAGTTTTAACCAAGAAAGAATCCAAGAAGGATTAAGGAAGGGTGCCTAAGGCACCTTTTTCTTTCATCGATTGACAAGTCAATCAAATTCATAGATAATGAAGATATTGAGGTAACGTATGAAACATATTACAGTCTTACTACAAGAAGCAATAGACTATTTAAATATTAAACCAAATGGCATTTATGTTGATGGAACTTTAGGTGGCGCTGGTCACAGCAAACTGATTTTATCCCATTTAAAAAATGGTTTTTTATACGCCTTTGATCAAGATCAGTTCGCGATTGATTATGCGAAAGAAGTCTTAAAAAACGAAAAAAATTACGAAATCATCAAATCAAATTTTAGGTATCTCAAACAGGAACTCACATCACGTGGTGTTGATCACATTGATGGATTGCTTTTAGATTTGGGTTTATCCTCATTTCAAATTGATGATGAGACAAGGGGATTTACTTATTTAAAAGATACAACACTTGACATGCGTATGGATCAAAGCCAAGCCTTAACGGCTGAAATTATATTAAACACATATTCTCTTGATGAACTAGCTAAAATACTCTATGTATATGGCGAAGAAAAAAATAGTTATAAAATCGCAAGACGAGTGATTGAAAAAAGACCGATTAAAACAACCATGGAATTAGTCAAGATTTGCGATTCTGTGAACTATAAAGAAAAAGGGCATAGTGCAAAACGTGTTTTCCAAGCATTGCGTATTGCAGTCAATGATGAACTCACGGTTTTAGAAGATGTTTTAAAGGATGCTGTTGATTTATTAAACCCTGATGGAAGGCTAGTTGTCATTACGTTCCATTCGTTAGAAGATCGCATCGTTAAGCATTTTTTCAGGGCAGAATCAGAGTTGGATCCTATGTTAAAAAAACTTCCTATTGTCTTAGATGATACTATCAAGACTGAAGTTATTACACGAAAACCTATTTATCCAAGTGAAGATGAGATACAGCAAAACTCACGAAGTAAATCTGCGAAATTACGCGCATTGAAAAGGAGATCATGATGAGAATAGCAGTTATTGCACACGATAAGAAAAAACCTGAATTACTGACATTTGTAAAAGAAAATCTTGCAATATTCAAAGCGCACGATTTATATGCAACAGGTACGACTGGATCCTTGATCGTTAAAGAAACTGGACTTAAGGTCATGTTAAAAAAATCTGGCCCACTAGGTGGAGACCAGGAAATTGGATCGATGGTTGCTAATGGCAAAATCGACATGATCTTCTTTTTTAGAGATCCTTTAACAGCACAACCTCATGAACCTGATGTATCAGCACTTTTAAGGTTGTCTGATGTTTATGCTATACCACTTGCTACAAATGCAAAAACAGCAGCATTATTTATAGAAGCACTAAAAAAAGAGGGACTGTAAAGAAATGAAGTGATCAAACACTTCGTGGACTTAAACAGTCCTTTTTCTTTATCTCGTCATAAAAAGTGTGGATTTTCATCGTAAAAACCTTGTTTTTGGGTATATTAAAAGAAGATTTATTAAAATCTTGAGTTTTCCACAGGATAACTATTGGATGGTTCTGTATCTC
>Ga0265295_1003394_pt1 | contig 23255 bp, 25 predicted proteins | sample Munlansysbiofilm_FD_192503 | JGI IMG/M metagenome (GOLD analysis project Ga0265295, IMG submission 192503) | Leachate microbial communities from a municipal landfill in Southern Ontario, Canada - Methane capture system biofilm | ecosystem: Engineered > Solid waste > Landfill > Unclassified ...
CTCATAGTCGGGTAGACACACCCGGGGAGCAAGCATCTCTTGCATTCTCTTCTGCACGATGCGCTTCATCAATTGCTCGAATCCCCTTCGGATCATGGTATGCCTCCCTCCTACATTGTAACACGGTAAGCCTTGCCTTCGGGCAAAGAAACTCGGTACTCTACTGAGCATGAGCATACGCGTACTCTTTTTAGGCGAAATAGTGGGGAGACCTGGCATCCAGACTGTCAAGGAAACCCTGAAGACTCTCAGGCAGGAAAAACAGATTGACTTGGTCATTGCCAATGGCGAAGGAGCTACCAACGGCTTTGGCCTTGGACGAGCCCACAGCATGCAATTGTTGAAACTGGGTATTGATGTGCTTACCGGCGGTGAGAAAATCTATTACAAGATGGATATGGTTGAGTTCATTGCAAAGAATCCCAGCATTCTCAGGCCGGCAAACTATCCGCAACAGAATCCTGGGCGGGGGGTGCGCTACCTCACCGTCAAGGAGACCAAGGTCTGCGTGATCAACATCCTCGGTAATGCCGATTTCCCACGCACCCATCTCTCCAACGCTTTCAGCCTTGCCCAACTACTGGTTGACAAGGCGAAAGAGGATGGAGCGCTAGCCCTGGTGCAGTTCCATGCCTCTCCTACTGCTGAAAAGCTCTCGATGGGCTTCATGTTGGATGGCAAGGCGAGTGCAGTCATCGGGACCCATACCAAGGTCCTCTCTGCCGATGCCACCATTCTCAAGGGGGGCACGGCATACATCACCGACAACGGTCGCTGCGGAAGCCAGATGAGTGTGGGAGGCTTTGACAAGCAGGTGGAGATTGACAAGCATATCTCCCAGGTCCCCGCCCGCTCATTCGAGTGCTGGGAGGACCTGAAGCTGGTCGGAGTATTGGTGGATATTGCAGATGATGGCAAGGCAACCTCGATTGAGACGATTCAGATCCCGGTGGAAGCAAAGACAGACGAGAAGGAACAGAAGGATGTTTGAGATAGTTACCGTAACCAAAATAGTTTCGAAGCAGATGCTGGAAGTATCGTGCACCAGCTCCGCTTGCAATGGGTGCAAAGGGGAAGCCTTCTGCAACACCAAGGGCAAGCGTTTCGAAGCATGGAACAAGCATATGCTTCCTGCAGAGCCAGGTTCGACAGTGGAAATCTACTTGCAACCTGGCCGCACCATCGCCGGGACTCTCATTACCTTGATTTTTCCCCTTCTGCTCTTCCCCTTGGGGTATTATCTCTCCGGGATGTTCGGCTCGGGCGAGCTGGCTTCCTTTTTCTTTGGACTTCTTGGCATTCTGGTAGGATTTTTAGGTGTTTGGATCTACTTCCGAAGCAGTCAGAACCACTACCTGCCGGTAGTTGAGCGAATCCTCTCCGATGAGAAGGAAAATTGAGATTGCCCAAAGCTTGAACCACGGGTATACTCAGCATATGAGGAAAAAGCTCGTTCTTGGCATGGTTCTTGCATCACTGCTTCTCTTCTCCTGCTCGCTCTCCCCTGAGCAGGAGGCGTACGCACGTACCCTCGAACTTCCTGACCTCAGGCTTACCAATGCCACCTACCGCCTCGACCGCGGAGATAATGAACCCCTTTCAGTAACCGCAGCTGAGATATCCCTCTACAATGCGACCAACAAAGCCATCATCACCAACTTCGTCTTCACCCAAACCAGTGCAGACGGTACGCTTCTGCTCCGCGGAAAAGCACAGAGGGCAGAAGTGGACCTTACCACCTATGATGCAACGCTTACCGGTGCAATCCAAGTCGAAAAGCCTTCGGATACGCTTGTAGTTGAGGCTGAGCATCTTGTGTGGTACCACGATGAGCAGCACCTCCTCAGCGTTGGGGAAGAGACGGTAAGTCTCCAGTTTGAAGGAAACAAGACCATTCGGGGAGTAGGCTTGGATATTCAGCTCAAAGACGGCAGCGTCTCCTTCACCCAGCTCGACGAAGGGGTGATCGTCCTATGAGAAAGTTACTGTACGCCCTTTTGCTGCTTCTGCTCGTTCCCACCACCCTCTTGTTTGCCAATGAGATACGGTTCAGCGGTGGTTCTACCCGCATGCAGATGCAGGAAGGATATCAGAGCATCGCACTCTCCGGCGGGGCAGAAATCACCAGTGGGACGCTTACCCTCACTGCCGACTCAATCGAACTAGCAGGCAAAGAGTTCCGTTACGTCACGTGCAGCGGCTCGGTGAAGCTCAACGACGACGAGCGCGGGGTGAAGCTGATGGGCAACAACCTCTTCTACGACAGAGAGGAAGAGCTGGTGGTGGTCGATGGGTATCTGGAACTGGAGGATCTGACCAATGAAGTGCAGGCAACCTCCTTCTTTCTGGAATTTTCGCTTGATGAGGGAACGGTTCTCCTGCAGGTTCAAGTAAGGCTCTACAAACATACTGACAGCGGGATTATGGCCTGCAAAGCCGATTCACTGCATCTGGATAGGGAGAAACGAACGCTTGAGCTGGGGGGGAACGCCACCATCGACTGGGCGGGAGACCGCTATGAGGCACAACGGATCACGGTTGACCTCGATACGGAACAGATTACCATGGATGGAACAATCAAGGGGGTCATCAATGGATAATCAGTTCACCAGCCTCCTTGAGGTCCAGCATCTGGCGAAGTCCTACGGCAAGAAAGAGGTAGTGAAGGACATCAGCTTTTCCATGCATTCAGGGGAAGTCATAGGCCTCCTCGGCCCCAATGGGGCGGGAAAGACCACCACCTTCTATATGATCGTAGGCTTTCTCAAGGCCAAAACCGGGACCATTCTTCTCAACGGGGAGGATATCACCGAGCTTCCGATGTACATACGCTCCAAAAAGGGGCTCTCCTACCTGCCCCAAGAGCCCTCGATCTTCCGAAAACTCAGCGTAGAAGACAATATTCGCCTGGTAGCCCAGACACGCAGGGACCTGAGCAAAAGTGAGCAGGATGAAAGGGTGGAAGAGTTGCTTGAGGAGTTCGGCATCCAAGAAGTACGCAAGCAGAAGGGCTATACCCTCAGTGGAGGTGAGCGCAGACGAACCGAGATAGCCCGTGCCTTGGCTTCCAACCCTCAGTTTCTCCTGCTCGATGAACCCTTTGCAGGAATCGACCCAAAAGCCGTCTATGAGATCAAGCAGCTGATCAAAACCCTCTCAAGCAGGGGCATCGGCATCCTGCTGACCGACCACAATGTGCGCGACACCCTTTCGATCACCTCGTGTTCACACATCATCAATGCAGGAACCATCCTCGTTTCGGGAGGAAGGCAGGAACTGCTTTCCAATCAGATAGCAAAGGATATCTATTTTGGACAGGACTTCGAGGGGGATACGTGATGGAATTCTCGCCAAACCTCTCCCTCAGCCAAAAACAACAGCTCAAGCTCAGCCCGCAATTGCTTCAGTCTTTTGAACTGATGGCCCTCCCGCTTACCGAGTTGCAGGCGAGGATCAAGGCAGAGATTGAATCGAATCCTGCCCTCGATCTCCCCTCCTCCTGGGATGTCAGCTATGAGCGCTTTGCCCAAGAGAAGCAGAGACGGGAGACCAGCGGACTCGATGACACCTACTCCGACTCCTCAAGCTACGGAAGTGACAGGGGAAGTGGGTATGACTATGAGGCAAGTGATCGTCAGCAGAAGTTCATGGAGAACGCCCTTTCACTTGAGGAGACACTGCAGGAACACCTGCTCTCCCAGCTTGGGTGCGAGCACCTCACCGAGGAAGCATACAAGGTGGGAGAAATCCTGATCACCAACCTCGATGCAAACGGCTTCTTTCGTGAAGACCCGAAAACCATTCTCTCGGAAAAACAAGCAGAGCACCTGCCCGATCTTCTGAAGCTCATCCGCCAGTTCGATCCACCTGGGATATGCGCCAAGGATTGGAGGGAGTCCCTGATCCTTCAGGCACAGGCCAAGGGCCTCAGTGGCGAGGACCTCAAGCACTTCAAAGCGCTCGTCGAGGACAACCTGGAACTGATGCGGGCAAACAAGCAGGCTCAGGTGGCCAAAACCCTGGGCATCGATACTGAGGAACTGGAAGAGCTCTTTGCCTTTCTCAAGACACTCACCCCATTTCCGGGACAGAGCTTCTCCAGCGGACCTGAACAGTACGTCATCCCCGACCTCTCCATCAAAAACGAGGAGGGGCAGCTGGTACTGAGCATGAACAACTCATCGCTGCCCGATCTTGCGATCAATACAGAGTTCGAGTCCCTTGCCGAAGACCTCGGGAGTTCCGAGGAGTCCAAGAAAGCCCAGCAGTACATCAAGGAACAGATCAAGAGTGCCAACGCCCTTATTTTCCAGGTGCAGGTACGAAACCAGACACTCTACAAGGTAGCCCACATCCTCTTGCAGGAGCAGCAGGAGTTCTTCCTCTTTGGACCCCAGTACATCAAACCACTGACCCAGAAGGCGGTTGCCGAGCAGTTGGGTGTCCACGAGACAACCATCAGCCGAATCGCCACAGCCAAGTACATCGATACGGACTGGGGCATCATCCCCATCAAGAAGCTCTTCAGCAATGCGGTGGGAGAAGAGGGCTCAGAACTCTCCAAGCAAGCAGTGAAGGAGACCATCCGCCAGATTCTCGAGGAGCACCAAGGGCAGAAAGCTCTTTCAGACCAGAAAATCTCGGACATCCTCAAGGAAAAAGGCATTTCGGTGGCACGGCGCACGGTTGCCAAGTATCGCAACGAGCTGAATATCGATCCTTCTTTCATTCGCGGTACAAACTAGAGTACAGCTATGCATACCAAAAGAGGGGCGCTTTCGCGCCCCTCGGTATCTACATTTCACTATCAATGTTCCTTGATTTTGCTCTTCTCCTTTCGAGCCGTGGCCTCAATCTTGTCGGTAATCAACTCGATGCCTTCGTACAGCTCGTAGCAATCATAGCTGACCATCTTGATGGTACCCCAAGAGAAGTGGAGCTTTGCGTCCAAATGGAATCCCTGCCCCTCGGTCTCGCGAGTGATCACGATATCGAGATCGTGCAGGTATCCTTCGGCGAATTGCAGTTTCTGGAGTTTCTTGTCCAGGAACTCACGGGTCTCATCGCTTGGGTTGTAACGGATGCCTCTGACAGTCAAATTCATAAGCCCTCCTTTGACTATGGTCATACTCTAAGGATAAGGCTTGGAAGGCCAATCGTCAATGGACAAATGTCATTTGCAATTTTTATTGCTCTTTAGGTAATTTTTAATTTATTCCTATATAATTATTTAATAAACAACAACCTGAACCATCGAATTCCTAGTGCTTCTCTTTTGTCTACACATTGTACTTGCGAAAGAACATCAACAATTGTATAGTAAAACAGGATTTGCCTTGAGGGCGAACAAGGAGTTGCAGATGCCCGATTTCACCGTTCTGGAACTTTTGGACCTGGACTTGAAGCAACACAACCACTTACAGTTGAGTTGCATTGCCGGCCGTACCGGACTTTCCAGAAAGATTACCACCAGCAAGATCAGCCGGCCCGGACTTCCTCTTTCTGGGTTCTTCGATGAGTTCAGCAACAACTCAATCCAAGTTTTCGGGCGTGGAGAGCAGGTCTATCTCGACAAGTTGGAGTCTGAGCAAAATCTTGCAAGCATCGAACGCTTGTTCAGTTACGATATCCCCTGCTGCGTCTTTTGCGATGGCGGGAATCCCAGTGATCGCGTCATCGAGCTCGCCGAGGAGTCCGGAACGTCGATCCTGAAAACCGACCTCCTCTCCTCCGACTTCTCCCGACGCCTCTATCAGACGCTTGATGAGGTGTTCGCCCCAACCCAGACCATTCACGGAGTATTCGTCGAAGTCTATGGCATCGGGGTCCTCATCACCGGGGAAAGCGGTGTGGGAAAGAGTGAGACTGCCTTGGAGCTGATCGAGCGCGGACACCGCCTCATCAGTGATGATACGGTAAAACTGCGCAACATCAGTGACAACTATCTCATCGGCATGGGAGAGAATCCTTTACTGGCCCACCATATGGAAATCCGAGGTTTGGGGATCATCAACTTGGCAAACCTCTATGGAGTCGGGGCCATCCGAGATCGCAAACAGGTCCAGCTCTCCATCCATCTCGAGCCGTGGGACTCCCAGAAGAACTACGACCGCGTTGGAGAATCCACCATGGAGGACACCTATCTCGGCATTAACATCCCCAAGGTCGTCATACCGGTGAAACCCGGGCGCAACATCCCGGTCATCATCGAGACAGCCGCACGAAATGAACGGTTGAAGAAACTCGGATACTACTCGGCAAAGGAGTTCGATCAGAGTGTCCTTAAGTGGTTGGAAAGCGAATCTGCACGGAAAATGTACTATATCAACGAGGAGACCCTCTGATGGTTACCAGAGAACTGAAAGTCTACAACAGGGCAGGCATCCACGCCCGGCCGGCTGCATCCATTGTCAAAACAGCAAACAAATACCAAAGCGAGCTCTACTTGGAGAAGGAGAGCATGAAGATAAACGGGAAATCCATCATGGGAATCATCACCTTGGGGGCTACCCACCAAAGTACCATCACCATGATCTGCGAAGGTCCCGACGAACAACAGATGGCAGATGCCATCCAGACCCTGTTCGAGAACAGGTTCGAGGAGTGAACGATGCGTGAGCTTACCCAGCGGCAGAAAGATGTCGCAACCTTCATCAGCACTTTCATCAAAGAGCACAATTATGCACCGTCTGTACGCGACATTGCAGACCACTTTCAGTTCTCCGTGAAGGCTGCCCACGACCATCTCAAGGCCTTGGAGGCAAAGCAGGTGATCAAGACAAAGAGCGGTATTTCCCGCTCTATCGAGGTGATCGGTTCAGAGTTCTTCCCCCGTGAGGAGATGATTCAAATCCCCCTGATCGGATCTATTGCCGCAGGAATGCCGCTGATGAGCGAAGAGAACACCGAATACCTGCTCAGTCTTCCCGCAACCATGCTCCGCAATACCAGAAACACTTACTTTGCCCTGCGCATCAGAGGCGAGAGCATGATCGAGGAAGGCATCTATGATGGAGACATTGCCATTCTTCGCAAGTGCGAGGTTGCCGATACGGGGGACATCGTAGCAGCAACCGTCGGGGAGGAGGAGATGGGAATCACCCTCAAGTTCTACTACCCTTCCAACGGCAACATTGAGTTGAGGCCTGCCAATTCCATGATGGGGCCCATCATCACCCGTTCTTGCAAGATTCATGGCAAGCTTCATCTCTTGATCCGCAATTACGCATGAGTGCACGAACCTACCTGCTCCTCGGGCCTGAGACCGGGGCGAAAGAACAAGAACTCAAGGATATCAGAGCACAGCTGCGCACCGAGTTTGGTCCTGAGATCGAACTGTCCCGCTTCTACCCCTTTGAAACGGAGAATGGGGAGATTTTCACCGTCCTGAACAACAACTCCTTGTTCAGTGATCACCGTCTGGTAATCCTCAGCCAGGCTGAAGCGGTCAGTGCATCGCTTGCAACCAGCCTTGCAGAGTATCTGGCCCATCCAGTGGATACCGCAACTCTGGTCATCATCTCCAGCGAGCTCTTCATCTCAGCAAAGATCATGAAGGGTGTGAGCAAGCAGAACACCAAAACCTTCTATGACCTTTTGGAGAATCAGAAGGCCGATTGGATACGCAACCACTTTCGCAAGATGGGCCTCTCCATCAAGGCCGATGCTGTTGAGCTGCTCATCGAGCTTACCGAAGACAACACCCAGGAGTTGAGGACCATCTGCAACCAACTTGGCCTTTTCTGGCAGATATCCGACAAAGGCAGGCCCATCGATGAGGATGATGTGGAAACCTATGTCTTTCACAGCCGCCAGGAGGATGCCTTCACCCTCTTTCCTTCCATCGCCCGAGGGGATCTGAAGAAGAGCCTCAGCTCACTGCATGTCATTTTGGGGAGCGGCGACAGCCAGACAGCCATTCTCTTGGTAAGTGGTCTCTTGTGGCAATTCAGACGCTTGCTCTCCATTCAGGAAGAGCGTGAGACAGGTGCTAGTGAATCTGAGGCTTTTGCCAAAGCTCAGGTGCAACTCAAGAGTTGTCCCATTCGCAAACCCAAGGACAAGGGCACGTACCATGCGGCTCTTATGCAGTACGAGTCCGCTGATCTGAGACGAATCATTGCACTTCTTGCGGAAGCAGACATCCAGGTCAAGGAGTCGGGAAGCGAGCTGGCAACGCTGATGCTTGAGCGGCTGCTGTATCGCATCATCAAGGGGAAAGGCAAGGCTATGCATGAGGCATCGTTTGCCACATTCGGCTAGAGAGAGAGTTGCTTGAGCAGCCGCTGTGCAACAGGAAGCGGCAATGAACTCTCTTTTGCGAGCTCCTGGGCACTCTTGCTGAGCAAGACCTCCAGACTTCCGTACTGTTTCATCAGCTGTTCACTGCGCTTCTTGCCTATTCCTTCCACCGACTCAAGCAAGCGGAAGGAAGCTTCCTTGCTGCGGGCCGCTTGGTTTGCACTGGTTGCAAAGCGGTGGCACTCATCCCGAACAGCAATGACCAGACGCAGAGCCTCACTCTCCTCGGGAAGCTGAAGGTCCTCCCTTTCATCATCAAAGACAATGGTCTCAAACTGCTCGGCAAGTCCGATGATGGGAATTTCAAACATTCCCAAATCATCGAGGATCTGCCGTGCAGCATGCACCTGTCCCTTCCCTCCATCGATGATCAGAAGTCCGGGTCGCTCAAGGTTCTCGTTCAGTATCTTGGAGTATCGTCGGGCAACTGCCTCACGGATGGACTCATAGTCATCAATTTTGCCCTCAAGGCTCTTGATGTTGTACCTACGGTAGTTCGGCTTGTCAGGATTCCCGTCCCGGAAACTGATCAGGGAAGCTATCGTGTATTTGCCGGCAAGGTGGGCGATATCGAACCCCTCGATTAAGGAGGGAGGAGTTGCTAGGCCCAAGATTTCCGCGAGGTCCTCAAGGCCACGGGAATTATCCCTGCTTTTGAGCCGCTTCTCCACATCCCTTGTGGCGTTCTCACGAGCCATCCTCAGAATCCTGAAGTGCTTCCCATCGGAGGGAAGATTCACCTCAAGCCTACCCCCAAGCTGCTCGGTAAAGTATCGCCTGATCAGATCGACATCAATCTCATGGGAGACATAGAGAAATTGCGGGAGTTTCAGTCCATCTGCATAGTACTGGACGAGGAAGTTGAGCAAGGTTTCCGTCTCATCGCCAAAGGTCTCCCCACGATAGAGGGCACGGCCGATGAGTTGTCCGCTGCGCATCTGCATCAAACTGATGGTGCACAAGGGACCGCGCATCTCGATGGCAGCATAGTCACGGCTCTCCTGGGTGAAGTCCTGGACCTGCTGGCCGGTCTCGATTGCCTTGATTGCCGCAATCTGATCCCGCTTGATGGCAGCTTCCTCAAAGTTCATCGCCTTGCTGGCCTGCATCATCTGTTCCTCAAGCTGGGCAACCAGGGTTTCAGTCCTACCCTCCAGCAAGTTCTTCACTGCGGTGATGGAACTTTGGTACTCCTTCTCGCTGACCAGGTTTGCACAAGGTCCGCTGCACAGTCCGATATGGTAGTAGAGACACGGCTTATCCCGCATTCGAAGGGGGGTCCCGCAACGCCTGAGGGGGAAGAGTTTGGCAATAAGATCAAGATAGAGTTCGAGCTTGCCCCCATCAGGATAGGGACCATAGTAGGAGGAACCGTCATCGATGATGCGCCGGGTCTTGAAGACCTTGGGAAAGCGCTCATTGGTGATGCGGATCAGTGGATAGCTCTTCCCGTCCTTGAGCGAGATGTTGTAGTGCGGCGAGTACTTTTTGATGAGGTTGTTCTCCAGAACCAGAGCCTCGTACTCATTGCCGGTGATGATGTGCTCGATTCGATGTATCTTGCGCACCAGAGCCGCTGTCTTGGGACTGCGATTCGCCAAGAAATAGCTGGTCACCCGCTTCTTCAGATCCTTGGCTTTGCCCACATAAATGATGGTATCCTTTTCATCCCGCATGAGGTACACGCCGCTGGCATGGGGCATCTGCCTCGCCATTTCGTGAGGATTGACGCCTTCAGCCACCTCGGTGCCAAAGCTCTCGATACTCGAGGCTGTCTGGTATACCTGCTTGTCTTTCTTCTTGCCCATCGTCCTTAGAGCATAGCTACCTCCCCTTGTTTTGGCAATCCACAATGGCTACAATGCCTTGCATGGAACACCCTCTTTTTTCAGCGCTTCCCTCTGAAGACCAAGCATATCTGAGCGGGCTCTTTGCGCGAAAACGCTTCAGCTATCAAGAGCAACGACAAATCATTGAGAATGCTTGTGACGTACGCATGTGGAGCAAGGGAAGCATCAGCGAGTGGATCGATGAGGGGAAACCTGATCGATTGCTCTACAGTGACCATCTGAAGCGTATGAAAGAAGAGCGCTCGATGCCCACTCCCTACCACGATTTCATTCCCGATGAACGCATGCCTGACAAGTACAAGAGCCTCTTTGTCTCCTCCGATACCCTGATGGGCCGTTGTCCCTGCCCTGTTGAGGGAGAGAAAACCCGCTGCTGCAACCTAAAAACCCTGGATGTCGTGCAGCAATGCGCCTTCGGTTGCTCCTACTGCTCCATCCAGTCCTTCTATAACAGCCATGAGATCAGGGTGGTTGAAAATCTTGACCAGAGGCTCTCCTCCCTCCAGTTGGAAGAGGGAACCTGGCACATCGGCACCGGTCAGAGCAGTGACTCACTGCTCTGGGGCAATGAGTATGGGACCCTTGATGCGCTTGCAGCATTTGCACGAAAACATCCCAACCTCATCATCGAACTGAAGACCAAGAGCAAAAGAACCGATTACCTGGATCTTGATCTCCCTGCAAACATGGTGCCGACCTGGTCGCTCAATGCAGAGACGATCATCGCCAAGGAAGAACATCTGACGGCAAATCTTGACCAACGCCTCGATGCTGCCCAGCGAGCGCGTGACAGGGGCCTTCTCATCGGTTTTCATCTCCATCCCATGGTCTTCTTTGATGGCTGGGAAGATGAGTATGGCTCATTGATCGAAAAGCTTGTTTCACGTTTTCAGCCTGAGGAGCTGATGATGTTCAGCCTCGGTACCCTCACCTTCACCAAGGCTGTGTTACGGGAGCTCAGAAGCTCACAGAGGAAAACCAGAATCTTGGATATTGATCTCACCCTCACGGCAGGCAAGTACTCCTACCCCTTGGAAACAAAGCAAAAACTCTTTGGTTTTGCCTATGACAGGTTCCCCGACTCTTGGAAGCAAGACAAGCCCTTCTTCTATCTGTGCATGGAAGATCCTTCCCTTTGGGAGCCTACCTTTGGGTACAGCTACCCCAACGATAGGGCATTTGAGGAAGCCATGCGACAATCGTACTTGGCGAGTCTCCAAAAAAGACGACAAATGTATGAAAAACAAGCATGATTTGCATTTGTTCTTGAGCTCACGGCTTAGGCGCGTTACACTCAAACCGAATTCATTTCCCAAGTGTGGAGCAACGAATGAGCAGACGCAATGATGCGGTGCGTATCTATGACATACCCCCGTATAAACAAATATTTCCTTACATCATGCCTAAACGGTGTGAATCGCTTGTGTACCAGAACATGGTCCTCGATCTTACCGGCACCGTTGAGTTCATCAAGCACAACAAGAGTCCAGAGGGTCGCTCCTACCGTGTCTTTGAGGTTTTTCTTTCCGCTATCCTTCGTACCATCGCGATGCGGCCGGAACTGAACAGGTTCGTCTCCCACTACCAGTACTGGCAACGTAAGGATCTCTCGGTGAATTTCGTGGTGAAAGAGGATTACAGCGATGAATCACCAGAACACAGTATGCCCCTCTATTTTCGCGAAGACATGACCCTCGATGAGATAGCAGCCATCATCAACAGCGCTATCGAGGAGCAGCGCAAGCCAGCCTCAAGCAACTTCACAGACAAGGCTATTCTCTTCTTTCTCAAATTTCCCCGGCCGATCATCCGCTTGGTGGTTGGCACCGCAAACCTCTTGGATCGGCATGGAAAGGCACCGAAAGCCCTTCGGGATGCCGATGGGCTTCATACAAGCCTGTTTGTCAGCAATATGGGAAGCATTGGTCTGGGGGGAGGAAGCCCTCACCATCACCTCTACGAGTGGGGAACCACGAGTGTGTTCGTAACCATGGGGGTGCTGAAAAGAAGTCGCTACCAAGAAAATGGACGGCTGCTGAGACGGGATACGATGGAAGTGGGTTTCACCGTCGATGAGAGAATCACTGACGGCTTCTATTTCACCAAGTCAATCAAGCTTTTCCAAGAGTTGCTCTCCCATCCGGAGATGTTGCTCAAGCGGCCTGACTTGCCGCCAGGCCCACTGAGCAAACGCGAGTACAAGCGAGCTAGGAAAGCTTCTGCTCAAACAGCTCCAACGAACGACCGGTAAGAGGATTATCCTCCCCTTTCAACACTTTCTTCAGGGCATCCAATTCACTTGAACTGAAAGTCTTGCTTCCCAGCTTGTGTTCCTCAAAGGCTTTTGTTGCCATCGGGCAGACCAGACGAACCATATCCAGGATGGTCTGGGCGTAGACACGAATCTCGTACTGGGCATGCGCATCAAGGCGCAGTTGCAGAAAGTGGAAAAGGTTGTGCAGGTCCATCTGCCAATACCATTCGGTATACATGCTCAAAGGCAGGTCTACACGGGCGAGCTCACGGGCAATACCCAGGTCCAACAGCTTCTGGTAGGTTTCATAGCTGCGTTTCTGGTCCTCTGACAACAAAAAGAGAACCTGGTCGGCGAGCTGTGCATCAACGGCACCCTCTGCCCTTCCTTGCTTGTTGTCCTCACTTTGGAAGTTGATGTGCTCGCGGTCAGGCAGATAGCACTGGTCGGTCATCACGCTGTACCGGCCGCTGATCTCGTTCACCCGACCTGTGCGGTGTCGGATCCACTGCCTTGCAACAAAGATGGGCATCTTCACATGGAAGGTGAAGTTCACCTGCTCGAAGGGGGAAGTATGGTCGTTGCGCAGGAGGTAGCTGATCAAGCCCTTGTCCTGACGGTAGGTTTTGGTGCCGCTGCCGTAGGAGACACGGGCACTTTGCACAATGCGTTCATCGCTGCCCAGATAGTCTACGAGTCGTACAAACCCGTGGTCGAGGACGGCATACTCCTTGTCCAGGATCTCCTCTGCTGCAGGTACGATGCAATGCGCCATGTCAATTCCTCCCAACGTCAATAATGCTGGCCATCATGGTACTTGATTCCTTTCGCTCATGCAACAAGTCAGAGCAATCCCATCCGTCCCAACAATACTGCAAGGCCTGCACTACAGGCTGTCTCTGTCCTGAGAATGCGCGATCCGAGGGAGGCAAACAGAAAGCCGGCTTCTTGAAACCGATCTCGTTCAGCTTCGGTGAAGCCCCGTTCTCCGCCTATGGCCAAGACCACGCCCTGCTGAGAAGAGAGAGAAAGCGTTGAAAGCGGCACACCGGGACGCACATTATCCAGGACTATCTTGGTGGAGTCGGACTTTAGCATGGTAAGGGCTTCCCGTACGGAGGAGGCAAAAACCACCTCGCTCACGGCACACTCCCCGCTCTGCATCGCCCCATCAACGAGAATGGATTGGTACTCGCCGCTGGTGTAGAGATTTGCCTGGGCGTACGACTTCTCCCCGGTCTCTGTCTGGGTGAGCATAATCCGCCGTACTCCCAGACTCACCGCCTCACGCAAGATCCTACGCATGCAAATCGGGCGTACTTGAGCGACCAAGAGCGTGACCGGATAGAGCTTCGTCCCTGTCTTGTCATCCATTGCAAAGGTGAATGCAATCTCTTGCTCGTTGATACGGGTGATGGTGGCCTTTCCTTTGCCTTGGTTGATGATGCCGGCTTGAAAGCTGTCACCCTCTTTGAGCCGAAGCACTTTTTTGATGTGGAGGGCCCGTTCATCGGTCATGCTGAGGACATTTTCTGCCTCCAAGGCAGGAAAAAGGATGATATTCATGCAAAGGAGTATAGCATAGCGCGCCCAAGGTAAGTAAAGTATGCACATGAAGAACGCAATCTACGTAGCTGAATCACACGACTGTGCTGCCAATCTGGCAGGGGAAGCGTACCTGCTCACCCTCGACTACGACCATGTGCTCTATCTCTGGGAAAACGACCCATGCATTGTCATCGGACGTTTCCAGAATCCGTTCAGTGAGTGCAATCTCCAGAAGATGGAAGAGAAGCAGGTCCAGTTGGTCCGCCGCCACAGCGGTGGGGGGGCAGTCTACCACGACCGCGGCAACCTTTGTTTTACGCTGATAGGGAACAAGGAGACAAGCAGCAAGGAGGAAAACTTCTCGTTTCTGCTTGATGCGCTCTCATCACTGGGCATTACGTGTGAGTTGTCCGGACGCAACGACATACTCTTTCAAGGCAAAAAGGTTTCCGGCAACGCCTTCCAGACGACTGCGAACAAGTTCTGTCATCATGGGACCTTGCTGATTCGAAGCGATCTCTCGGTGATGAGCCAATACTTGACACCGAGTTCAACAAAGCTTGCCTCGAAGGCAGTCAAATCAGTCGCTTCACGAGTTGGAAACCTTGCAGAAGCCCGGGATGATATCTCCAGTGACTTGGTGCAGCAAGCCCTGATTGATGCTTTCATCCAAAAATTCGGTCCAACCGACATCCAAACTGTGGATTTTGCTACGCTTGAGCAAGCCCAGGCAAACTATCGATTGTTTGGTGACCGCTCACTTATCTTGGAGAATACTCCCCAGTTCACCCACTCCTTTACCCATCGCTTCGAGTGGGGGGAGGTTACGCTCCACGTGCAGGTGGAGAAGGGAGTCATCTCTGAGGTCAAACTTTACACAGATGCATTGGACACGACGTTGGCCACTCGGGTTGCAAACGCATTGATCGGCCTCGCCTACGATGCAAGTACGATCGAAAGGGTGCAAAAACAGATCGAGCAGGCCGATCTTGCCAGCCTGCTCGCCCATCTGATAACCCTGATCTAGGCTCCTGTTCTTCCGCTCATCTCGATAAGGGAGCGAAGCCGGTCGATTCTCCAGGCATCGAGCTGCAAGCTCGACGCTCTCCAGCTCCAGTTGCTGGTTCCGCAGGTGGAGGGGATATTCATCCTCCCCTCCTGCCCCAGCTCAAGCCAGTCCTGCATCGGCAGGATGGCGTCCTTGGAGGAGGAGAGCAACATCTGCCTGATCAGCTGCCATACCACCTGGTCGTCCGGACACTCCAGGTATCTGCGAACCAGATCTTGGGTAAGGCCATCCAGACTCTCATACCATCCTCGGGAGGTGTTGTTGTCATGCGTCCCGGTGTAGATGACACTGTTGTACTCACAGTTGTGTGGCAGGTAAGCGTTGGTTGCATCCAGCGTACCATGCTCCACATTGAATGCGAACTGTAGGATTTTCATGCCAGGGAAGTTGTTCGAATCGCGCAGGGCCTCCACATCCTCGGTGATGACCCCAAGGTCCTCAGCAATGATCGGAAGATTCTCCCCAAGTTTCTCTTTCAGGGCAACGAAGAGCTCCTCTCCGGGGGCTTTCACCCAAGATCCGTTCATTGCCGTCTTTTCGCCCTGAGGTACTTCCCAATAGGCGGCAAAACCACGGAAGTGGTCGATCCTGATGATGTCACAGCTCTTGAGCGTCTCTTCAATACGCTTGATCCACCAACTGAACTGCTCCTTGCGATGCGCTTCCCAGTCATAGACGGGATTTCCCCACAGCTGGCCATCGGCGGAGAAGGCATCGGGGGGAACTCCGCTTGAGACCGTCTGTCTGCCATCCTTGTCCATTTTCAGGAGATGGCGGTTTGCCCAGGCATCTACACTGTCGGGAGCGACAAAGATGGGAATATCTCCGATGATTTGCACTTGGTGGGTGTTGGCATATGCTTTGAGCTTGGCCCATTGGGTGAAGAAGAAGTACTGCTGGACTTTGATCCGTTCGATCTCCTTTCCATACGTCTTTTTCACCGTATTCAGGGCAGAGGGTTTGCGAAGTCGAAGTTCTGCTGGCCAAACCTCAAACCACCGAGAGTCGTTGTATACCCTGCAGAGCACCTGATAGAGTGCATAATCGTCAAGAAACCAGGCATTTTCGTTCTTGAATACTTCGTAGCCAGATCTTTCCGACTCTTCTGCTTCATCAAGGAAGAGATCAGCTGCCTTTTCAAGGAGGGGTTCCTTATATGCTCTCACCTTTCCGTAGTCCACTCGGTCAAGGGGAAAAACAGGGGCAAATAGCACATCCTCCACATCAAGATAGCCGTCATAGGCTAGGCTTTTCAGATCGATGAGAAGCTCGTTTCCCGCAAAGGAAGAACGGGCGGCATACGGGGAGTCTCCATAGCCGGTGGGCCCAAGGGGAAGTATCTGCCACAGCCTGACTTGTGCTTGGCTCAAAAGGTCGATGAATGCAAAGGCCTCATCGCCCAAGGAACCGATTCCATGGGTGGAGGGCAGGGAAGTCGGGTGCATCAGCACCCCACAGCGTCGCGTGTTGTGTTTCATGGCTTCACTATACCGTATTTCTTGCTGAGAGGCTATCCAGAGCTCCGAAGAGTTTGCAATGAGTCGCCTTGTTTTAACGGAAAAAATCGGATATACTTGTGCTATGGATTTACCGCAGGAAAAAGTACAATTTGCCGTTGGGGAACACGTGGTGTATCCTCTTCAGGGTGTAGGCGTCATCAAACGCATCGAAGAGCGAACGTTCAGAGGTGCAGTTGTGATGTATTACGTCATCTACCTTGATATCTCTGATATGACGGTTATGATTCCTGTGGAAAAATCAAACGAGATGGGGATACGGCCCATTGTGGAGCAGAAAGAGGCACAAGCTGCCATCGATTCCATCTCCAGCAAGTACGAGCCGATGCCTGTCGACTGGAAAGCCCGCTACCAGATGAATGTTGATCTTCTCAAACAGGGATCGATTGCATCCATTGCCAAAGTGGTGCAGGCCCTTTACCACCGCAGCAAGATCAAGGAGCTTCCGGTCCAGGAACGCAAGTTGTATGACAACGCTTTGCGCCTGTTGATCGATGAGACCTCGTTCTCTTTGAAGAAAGACAAGAAGGAGATCGAGATGCTCGTATTCTCCAAGCTGGAGAAATAGCATGGCCTTTCCCCAACACGCTGTCATAGTCACCGCTGCAGGCAGCAGCGAGCGGTTCAATACAACCAAGCAATTGGGTGTTAAGAAAGAGTACCTTGAGATTGATGGACATACGGTTCTCTACCGTGCAATCCTCCCCTTTTTGCAGGTACCCAACTGTTGTGCCATCCTGGTCACGTATCCCGAAGGAATGGAAGACCAGTGTGCTGTAGCACTTGAAGACCTCTTGCAACAGAATCTGGTGCCCATCATCTTGGTAAAGGGTGGCCAGAACCGTCAGCAGTCCGTTTACAACGCACTGAAGGTGCTCTCCACCATGGCACTTGGCGCTCAATACATTGCCATTCATGATGGTGCCCGTTGTTTTGTTACTCCGGACTTGATTATCAAGACGCTTGCCACGGCAACAGTGTTCAAGGGTGCGGTTCCTGCACTTCCTGCCACGGATGCCCTGAAAACCATTGATAACAATGGGGTGATCAAAACCCATCTGGACCGCTCACATACCGTGGGAGTACAGACTCCCCAGGTATTCAGGTATCCGGAAATCTGGCAAGCGCACGAAGCTGCCAAAGATAGCCCCACCCTCTATGTGGATGATACCCAGATCTTCAGTGACTTCGGTCTGACAGTTGGAGTGTGTGAGGGCGACCGTGAGAATAGAAAGATAACGTATATTGAAGACGTACCCAATGCAGAAAAGCAAATCGCCGACTACCTGCATGCTCTGGAAGAGGGAAAGAGAAGCGCACACGCAGCTCAAGCTCTTCATCAGGCGATGGATGAGGTACGAAGGGAGCAAGGTAAGTCGTGAGAATCGGAACCGGTTGGGACCTACACTGCTTGGTAAGCAAAAGAGCCTTGGTGCTCGGTGGAGTTGTCATTCCCAGTGACAAGGGAGAGGCTGCCCATAGCGATGGGGATGTCCTGGTCCATGCCATCATTGATGCTCTGTTGGGCTCACTTGCCAAAGGAGATATCGGTTCCCACTTCCCCGATACTGATCCTGCCTACAAGGATGCAGACAGCATGCAGTTGCTGAAGAAGGTTCTTTCCGAAGACCTTCCTCCCTACCACATCGAAAATATCGATACCACCCTCATTTTGCAAACTCCGAAACTCCGTCCTCATATTGAGGCCATTCGGAAAAATCTTGCAAAGGCAATGGGGCTGAAGCTCGAACAGGTATCGGTGAAAGCCAAAACCGCAGAGGGTATCCTTGGGGAATTGGGATCAGGAGACGCTGTCATTGCACAGGCTACTGTGTTGATTTCTTGAAAAACCGTGTTGACATACCCTTTGCAAATACTCTATAGTTGTGCCTGCGCCCAGATGGCGGAATTGGTAGACGCACTAGGTTCAGGTCCTAGCGGGGTCACACTCGTGGAAGTTCGAGTCTTCTTCTGGGCACTTTAGGCAAACCTTTTACTATAAAGGGTTTGCCTTTTTTTAGGCTCAACACAGAATCCTGTAGGATAGGTATCGATAGTAAGGCTTCCTGCTTGTCTCCATGATCTTGAGCCATAATCAAGCGCTGATAGACGAATAGCACAACACACTTACGCATATTCCTTAATCACAAGGTATCGCCGTTTGAGCTTGGCCGTAGCATCATTGGTGAAGAACTGCCAATATAGTCCCGTTGATCGGGAGTTTCTGGTTGGATTTTCTTACGCACGGTAGGAGAATAATCTGAGTACAGTCTGATGCGAACCCGCTTTAGTAAATACTTCTTGGTAGATGAACCTCTTTCAGCAGACACCTCTTCCAAGAGTTATGCTCGCCTGCAAGGTTATCATTTCCAAAGAGGACTTTCTTCCCATCCGTTAGGGAAGCCCATCCATTGGAGGGGTATTGACGAATACTCTTGGATCAATTCATCCAATCTCTCCTTCCAACGATAGCAGGGTGCAATCTGCCTCAATGTAAACTGAATAATCGTAAGAACACCAAACATCCTGTCATTTGGGATTTTCACAGGTATTTCCCAGTCAAGATACTTTGCCCCTTTGAGCAAGAGAGGTTTTGTCCCTATGATTCGGTTCCACAGCCTACCATGGTGAGCACATATATTTCTCACGTCATTCAGCGTGAGCATCCAAGAACGGAACACTCTCGGCGGAACCCCAAAATCCTTTGCAACAGCAGTTCGTATACCATCCTCTACCTTACGATACATTGTCACCACTTTACCAAATGTCATGAACTCACTGGCAATCCACAAGGGAGGCATTTCATGTTCAGGGGAATACTTTTCATAGAAATGTTGTATCGCATAATCTTTGCTTTTCAATATCTCTTCCTTCACACCCTCCTTCCAAAGAGTGAAGTCATCAGCAATAGTGAATTGAGGGTAATGCTCAATCTCAAGATATGCGAAGGGGTCGTAGGTAGTACAAAAATGATAGGTTAGTCTGGTTCTCAGTCCAATCTCAATCAATTCGATTGCATTGAATACCAGCAACCGCAATTTCCTGTCAAAGATATATTGCTGCCATACATCCTCGAGAGTTGTACCAGGTATGAAATCCTCAGAGCCACCGATCCTGAATGGATATAGATAACTGCTGAATCTATAGTAATTGATAAAAGTCAACTTCTCCCTGATTACTTCTCGAGGCGCCATCAACCCCCTGTCAACAAGCAGCTGTGCCTGGTCATCGATTGTGAGCGCTGGTTTTGTGAACTGCATCGGGCACCTTCAATAAAAGACCCACCGAAGTACGCATGTATACAGAGGCGCGGTGGGTGTGCTGACTACAATATACTCTATGGAATCCAAATTGTCAAAGACCATATCTAATCTCAGGAACATCAAGCAACAAGCCCGTAGGATGCAAAAGGACAATCACTTGAATCGATGGTAACGGCAGACTCCTAGAAAATCAAACTAAATTGCAGATTCTTGAATACTTGCATGACTTGGCAGTCATAAGCGCCAAGATGCCAAATTGAACTGATCACAATACCATAAGGAATGGTTTACAAGAAATCAAGGAGTATGCCGACACCTTTACTGGAACCGTAATCCTTTCGCAACAAAGAACACCCCTTCACACCACTTCTTCCCTGTTCTCAGCCTTTCATGTCATCTCAAACGCTGAGACGTAGTTCTGTCCAAAGGTTCAGGTCCTAGCGGGGTCACACTCGTGGAAGTTCGAGTCTTCTTCTGGGCACTTTAGGCAAACCTTTTACTATAAAGGGTTTGCCTTTTTTGTATTCTCAACCAACACAAACGGGCTCAGAGCCCTCAGTCCAACATCAGGCCTACATCTCACCATTTTTACGTAAACTTCTGACAGAATATTCGCTACAGTTTGGCAGACAATATCATAGTTTCGGCTACAAGAATGCGGTATGCTCGATTTTGCCTTATGCGATGAAGATCCAGCCCAATTGGCTCTTGCTGCTGACTATACGAAGCAACGTTGCATCTGTTCAAATCATCCGGAGGCACTCCTGACTTCCTGTGAAACCCAACAGTATGATCTTTCTATCCTGGATATCGTCATGCCTATGTCCCCCGTCTAATCAGACAGGAGTGCACTGGGTAAATCATAAGAACTCTTTCTCAAACAATCGCGCAACACGCTATTTCTGAGCATATGCGCCCTGTCAGGGTCCACCAGACAGGACTTTGCCATCGGCTGGATTTCCTATACGCTCACCACTCCCCGGAATCCTCGGGATGCATAGTAGGAATCTGCCCCGTTATGATAGAAGAATACCCTATCATAGCGGCTGTCGCCGAAAAGAGCACCGCCAAGCCTTCGCATGGATTGCGGGGTATGGATCCAACTTGAGGATTTCGTATCGAACACCCCAATTTGCTGCAGTTGGGCATACTGTTTCTCATCCAACAGCTCAATACCCATTTTTTCAGCAAGACCTTCTGCACTGCCTGAAGGAGGGTTCTTTTTCCTCTTTGCCAGAGCATCCTCATCATAACAGAGGCTCCTGCGCCCAAGAGGGCTTTCAGCACTGCAGTCAACATAGAGATAGAAATCGGATGCGGCATCGTATCCGATCACATCAGGCTCGCCTCCGGTACGCTCCATTTCAGCAAGCGTGTTGAGCTTCCTTGGTTGTTTCTCCAACCTATGCTCAATGGTTTCCCACGCTATTCCCTCATGACGAGCCATATTGCTCAGAAATCGATTCTTCAGAATCGCCAGGAGTTCTTGCGTAGGTGATGCTTCAATCTTGCTCATGTCTCATCTCCTCCTGCCATCGGCCTGAGATTACGAGCTCATTGTACCCATATCCTAGTTATGTACTCAAGATAGATGCCAAGCATCAGGTTGCCCAACCTTTCCTGCGTATGCATAGCAAGGTTATCGTTGCAAAAAGTCTGCAATTCCCGAAAATACCAACAGCTTGTAGGCAATACTCCACATGACTACAAAGATTGCGGTATCCAGAATACGCCAGGTTATGGCCTTTCTGAAGAGCGGAGCCAAAAAGCCTGAACCGTAGGCTAGAATGAAAAACCAGAGAAAAGACATGGTAACGGCCCCACCACCAAACAAAAACCTTCCAGTCCCTGCATAGGTTGCACTGATGCTGCCCAACAGTACTACGGTATCGAGATAGACATGAGGATTCAGCAAGGTTATCGCCAAGGTGGTGAAGATAACCTGTTTTCTACTGACCAGATGTTCACCCGATTCCTCCATCCCTGTTTTTGCCTGAAACGCAGAGAGAAGGCTCTTCAGTCCATATACAAACAGAAAGAGGGCTCCTGCTACAGAGGCAATGCTCAGCAGCAGAGGAGACTGCTCGATGAGCGCTCCCATGCCGGCAACCCCTGCGGTGATGAGCAGGGCATCGCAAAGCGAGCAGATGAGGGCAACCACAAATCGGTGTTGCTTGCGAATTCCTTGGGTAAGGACAAAGGCATTCTGTGCTCCGATGGCAATGATCAGGCTGGCTCCGGTTGCCATGCCGGTAAGGTAGGGAATTTCCATGGCACACAGCATAGCCAAAACCTACAAAGAGGCAAAGTATCCAGCACGCTTATCTGCTACTATTCCTTGCATCTTCTTGGAGGTGCACACCTTGACCGATGAAGAGTTGGAATGTTACCCTAGGTTAACACTAAGAGTTTTTCCTGGTACAGGAGGTCCCGATGAAGCATACTACTTTCCATCTTGGATTTTTCCTCACCCCCCTTATTCCCATTGCTGTGTATCTCAGAACAGCTGGGGCAATGTATGACTCTTACTCAGTCTCCATCATCTTTGGAGTGTACGCCTTCATCCTTGTCTGCAATCAGTTCTATCTGGCATCCCAACCTGTTTGGCTTACCAAGCTCTTGGGAGCGAAAGCCGTACGAGCACTGCACAGCAGTTCCCCGCTCTTGATCTTGCTGCTCTCACTTGTGCATGCAAGTTTGAAGCTTTCCAATGGATTCACCCTCTCAACCACCCAAGCCCTGCTGGGACTTGCCGCGTTCATCCTCTTCTTTGTGGGGACGATGGCCGCACTCTTCTTCTTCGCGAACACCTTACTGACAAAGCACAAAGCGTTTGCATCCTTGCGCACAAAAACCTATGAAAGAACCGGCCTGACCTACCAGAGAGCAAGAGCCATGCACAATCTCATGGTGGTGGCAGGATTGGTAGTACTTCTCCATGTTTTGCGAGCCTCAACCTCCTCGTTCTCCTACAACCCTTGGGGGATGTCCATCCTCATGGCATGGATGGCTTTTTCCCTCCTGTCGTACCTGAACTACCGCCTGAAAGGCCGTACACACAGAGGTAAATCATGATAAAGCGTATCACCATACTGATAATTCTTGTATTTCTGGCCCTGCCACTTGCTGCGCAGATTCTTCCTTTTGCACCCGTTGATCCTGTCATTGACGGCTCATTCGGTGCCACCGAATACCCTCAGGTCGTACAGCTCAAGGATATGAGATTGGGCTATGCCCTGAGCCGTAACGGCCAAAGCCTTCACTTCATCCTGGAAGCACCAACTACCGGTTGGGTTTCAGTAGGACTCGGTTCAAACCGAATGCATGGTGCGCATATCATCATCGGCTACGATGCACTTTCAAGCCAGGTGATCAGCGAGGAGACAGGACGTGGACACGGGCACAGCCCGTCCTCAACAAAACTGCTGAGCAAAAGTGCCATAAAGGAGAGCG
>Ga0265295_1003395_pt1 | contig 23254 bp, 22 predicted proteins | sample Munlansysbiofilm_FD_192503 | JGI IMG/M metagenome (GOLD analysis project Ga0265295, IMG submission 192503) | Leachate microbial communities from a municipal landfill in Southern Ontario, Canada - Methane capture system biofilm | ecosystem: Engineered > Solid waste > Landfill > Unclassified ...
GCCATCGCCTCCGACCGCCACCAGTACGTCGTAGCCTTGCGCCTCGCGCGCGATCTCGGCCGCGTGGCCCATGTGCGTGGTGAGCGTGAGGTCATACTCGGCCGACTGGAGAAGCTGCTCGATGACCGGGACGAGTGGCCCCGTCTCGCCATGCCGGGCCTCGGGATTGACGATGAGGAGCATGCGGCTTGTCGTCATGTGTGTCGCAATCGCCGTTGTGGGTCCTGGGCGCAAGCATAGCGGCCGCGAATCAGCTTGGAAACAGGGGAGGGCGTGTGCTACTGTTCTCGAGCGTCCCCGCCCTCTTAGCTCAGGGGATAGAGCGTCTGCCTCCGGAGCAGAAGGTCGTAGGTTCGAATCCTACAGAGGGCGCCAGCGTACATGCGAAGGGCCGGTCCACTCGGACCGGCCCTTCTTGCGTGCGTGGCGCGGGGGTGTGTCTAGTGCCCCTCGGCCTTCTCCTTCTGGTATTCGTCCACGAGCTTCTTCTGGATGTCGCCCGGGACCTGCTCATAGCTGTCGATGGTGAGCGTGTACGAGCCAGTGCCGCTGGTGATCGACCGCAGGTGCGGCGAGTAGTGTACGACCTCCGCGTACGGGGCCTGTGCGCGGATCACCTGGACACCCGCCTCCGGCGCGTCCATGCCGAGGATGCGCCCGCGGATCGAGCTGATGTCGCCCATGACCGCACCGGCGTGCTCGTCGGGCACCTCGATAGTGAGGGTGGCGATCGGCTCGAGGATCACAGGATCCGCCTTCTCGGCAGCGGCGCGGAAGCCGATGCGTGCCGCGGTCTTGAACGCCATTTCGTTGGAGTCCACCGCGTGCATCGAGCCGTCGTACACGGCGACCTTCACGTCCTGTACGGGGTAGCCCGCGATGGCTCCCGATGTCATGGTGTCCTGCACGCCCTTGTCGATCGCGACGATGTATGGCTTGGAGATCCTGCCGCCGACGATCTCATCGATAAACTCGTAGCCGCCACCCGGGTTGGGCTCGAGCCGCAGCCAGCAGTCGGCGAACTGACCGCTCCCGCCGGTCTGCTTCTTGTGGCGGCCCTGCGCCTGCGCGGTCTTGCGGATCGTCTCCCGGTACGGGATGCGGATGTCGATGAGCTCGGCTTCGACGTGGAAGCGGTCGTGCAGCCTGTTGATCAGCACGTCGATCGCGGCGTCGCCGTATGACGTGATGACCGTCTGGTGTGTCTCCTCGTCTCGGAGCAGCGTCAACGACGGGTCTTCATCGACGATGCTCTTGAGTGCCGAGCCGAGCTTGTCCTCGTCGGCCTTGGTCTTGGCCACGATGGCCACGGGGTACAGCGGCTCGGGCAAAGGCAGCGGCGAGAAGGTGACATCGCCCCTGGCCGAGAGCGTGTCGTTGGTGAGCGTGTCCGACAGCTTCGTAAGGACCGCGATGTCGCCAGCGGGCGCGCCATCGATGTCGATGGTCTCCTTGCCGATCATCTTGAAGACGTGGGCGATGCGCTCCTTCTTACCGGTACGGGAGTTCACGAGCTCCTGACCGGGCTTGAGGATGCCGGAAACGACCTTCACGAAGTTGATGCGTCCGACGTACGGGTCCGAGAGGGTCTTGAACACGTGCACGGCGACGTCGCCCTCAACGGAGAAGGGGATTTCCCCACCGTCGACCGTAGTGAGCGGGCCATGGGCCGTGGGCTCGGGGAAGAACGTCACCACGTCGTCCATCAGATCCTCGACGCCCTGCATCATCGTCGCGGAGCCAACGAACACGGGGATGAAGATCGACTGTGCGATCGCCTTGTCAAGGAGCGTCTCAAGCTCTTCCTGCGACAGGCGTTCACCGTCGAGGTACTTCATCATGAGATCGTCGTCCGCTTCGGCGACCAGTTCGCACAGCTTGTCGCGCGCGGCCTCGGCCATATCCACCATGTCCGCGGGGATCTCGAGGATCTCTTCCTTTTCACCCTCATGGTGGTAGGCCTTCATGCGGATGATGTCGATCACGCCCCGGAAGTCGGCCTCGGCCCCAAGCGGGATCTGCACCGCGCCGACCCGGTGACCGAACGCCGCGCCAAGCGCTGCCATGGCGGCGTCGAAGTCCGCGTGCTCCTTGTCCATGCGGTTGATGAAGACCGCCTTTGCGATGCCCATGTCCGAGGCGAGCTTCCAGAGTTTGCGCGTCTGCACCTGGGGACCGGCAACCGCGTCCACCACGAACAGCGCCATCTCGGCGGCTTCCATACCGGCGACGGCGTCACCGATGAAGTCGGCATAGCCCGGGGTGTCGATCACATTGATCTTGACGCCGTTGTGCTCCACAGGCGCCAGTGCGAGATTGAGGGTGATCTTGCGCTTGACCTCTTCGGCCTCGTAGTCGAGGTTGGAGTGTCCTTCCGCAACGCTGCCGAGGCGTTTGGTCTGTCCTGCCATGAAGAGCATCGCCTCGGCGAGCGACGTCTTACCGGCATCTCCATGGCCAAGCAGGACGACGTTGCGGACCTTGTCGGTGCTGGGTGCTCCCATGAGCATCGCCTCCTCGAGCAACACGCGGACGGGCCTCATCAAAGAAAGGCCGGACCCGTGGTGCCCGTGCGTCGCGGGAGGCGACGACGGCCCGTTCCGGGCCCGGTGCACACATCCCGCCTCCGCCTGACAGGCGGCGACGTGATGCCCACGATAGCACAAGGCGGGCCGCGGAAAAGCGACCGATATGGCGTGCTGGCGCGACGGTGGCACACTGGTAGAATAGAGCGATTCCAACCGTATCCAATGTGCGGCGAGCGTGCCGGAAAGGGGAGGCCGAATGATCCGAGGAGCGTCCGTCTGGAGAGTCGTGTGTATCGGAATGCTCGCAGCCCTCACGGGGCTTGCTCTCCTCGTCTCCGGTTGTTCGTCCGAACATGCCGACAGTAAGGCCGACACCGGCGCTGACGCGGCGCCGGGATCCGAGGCCGCCGACGCTGGCGATCAGACCACCATCGAGCAGGAGGACACCATGCATGTCTCTACCGTTGAGGTGACCGGTTCCGAGCGCGCCGTCATGGTCACATCCAAGGGAACCATCACACTCGAGTTCTATCCCGAAGACGCGCCCAACCACGTCGCGAGCTTCATCGAGCTGATCGAAGCCGGATTCTATGACGGCATCAAGTTTCATCGCGTGATCCCGGGTTTCGTGGCCCAGGGTGGCGATCCGATCACGCGTGACCTCACCCCCGAGCAGGTCATCGCTGGCGGTGGCGGCATCGGCACCGGTGGCCCCGGATGGCAGCAGAAGGCCGAGTTCAACTCGCGCAAGCACGAGACGGGTACCCTGGCGATGGCACGCTCGCAGAGCCCCGACTCAGCCGGGTCTCAGTTCTACATCTGCCTGGCGCCACAGCCCAACCTCGACGGTCAGTACACCGTCTTCGGCAAGGTCGTAGAGGGCATGGAAGTGGTGACGGCGCTGACCGTGGGCGACACCATCGAATCGGTGACCATCACCCGCTAGGGAGGTCCTGTGGACGACACGCGGCTGGCTGCTGGAGAGAAAGCATACGAGGCGGGAGACTGGACCGCCGCCGCCCGGGAGTTCCTTGGCGCCACCGCCGGCGAGATCCAGGGGAGCGGTTACGCCTTCCATCGTGCTGGCAACGCATTGATGAAGCTCAAGCGGCTCGATGACGCATGCGCCGTCTACGAGCGGGCGCTTGCTGACACGGCGTATGAGGACCGTGCGGCTGTCGCGCGCAACCTCGGTACGGCATGCACGTCACTCGGCAAGCATGAGGATGCCGCCGCGGCGTTCAGGCGGGCTCTTGATGAGCCGGATGACAGCGGCCGGTACAAAGCCCTGCAGGGACTCGGCGGGGCGCTGTATGAACTGGGTCAGACTGAGGATGCGGCGGAGATGTACCGGCAGGCCGCCATGGATATGCGCAATCCCGACGCGGGCAAAGCGCTCAACAACCTCGGCCTGTGTCAGATGGCCCTGGAGCGACCCGAAGATGCGGTGCAGTCGTACCAGGCGGCCGTCGAGTTGCGTGAGTACCCGGGTCGCGGCAGAGCGGCCGCGAATCTCGGTATGGCGTACGCCGCTCTCGGCATGCACGAGCGTGCCGTTGCCGGGTTCGAGAGGGCACGCGATGAGTTCGGGTACGAGCTATCGGGCGCGACAGAGGCGGCCTATCGCGCGAGCTGTGCCGCGTGTGAGCCGGTGGAACGTATCGACGGATGGTCCACGGGCGAGATGCCCCCGGTGACGGCGGACTCCGGACGAGCCGTGATGTTCGATGAGGAAGACGGCCAGGACGACGTGACCGGGTTCTTCGCGCGGACCGACGAGGAGATGAAGGTCGCCGATCGCGAAGCCAGGCGAAAGGACCGCTCCGAGCGTCGCGAGCACAAACCGCTCTGGGTCTCGCTGCTGGTATGGGGCGCTGTGGCCGTGCTGGTGGCGGGTGCGATCATCGCGGCGTACATGATGGGGTACGGGTATCCCACGCAGCAGATGACGGTCAACGGAGCACTCGGCGCCTATCAGGCGGGCGAGGCCGTTGACGGCTACTGGGTCGCCGTGCCCGCCGCGGATGTGGAGAAGGCGATGTCGGGACTGCCTCCGGCGTGGGAGTCGTACTCGATCGACTCCGTCCAGCGGTCCGCGCGCGCATCAACTGTGGGCGTCACTGTCGTTCATGAGCAGGGCGGCCAGATCACGTACCAGTTCGCGCTTGTCCGTGAGGGTGTGGGCTGGAAGATCAATGGCGTCACGACCGCCTTCAACTCGATGGAGGGCGGCATCTGATATCCGGTTCATCGGATTCCACGCGCAGGAGTTATCCTGTGCGGGTCGAACCATTGTCGGAATAGGCTGACGAACCCGTCGGCATGCATGAGAAGGAGCGAACGTGGAACAGAGGACCTACTGCATGATCAAGCCCGATGCCGTGGCGCGCGGCCTCGTCGGCCGCATCGTCGCACGGTTCGAGGACGTGGGACTCACGGTCGAGCGTCTGGAGCTCGGGATGGTCACCCCGGAGCAGGCGGCCGCGAACTACGCTGAGCACGAGGGCAAGCCGTTCTACGCGGGTCTCGTCGAGTACATCACGTCGGGCCCGGTCGTGAAGATGGTGCTCGCCGGTCCGGACGCCGTACCGGTGGTGCGCAAGCTCATGGGCGTCACGAACCCCAAGGACGCCGCACCGGGCACGATCCGCGGCGACTACGGTCTCACGCTCGACGCGAACGTGGTGCACGGTTCAGATTCGCCTGAGAGCGCGGAGCGGGAGATCGCGATTTTCTTCGGCTAAGCCGACAGTCAAAGACGCTCCGGTGGCTACCACCGGAGCGTCTCTCATCGGGGAAGGGGTGTGTGTGGGTAGGTCCGCGTTCGCCGGCGGGGTCCATCCGCCCGGATACAAGGAGAGTACGGCGGGTTCGGCGGTCCAGTGGGCGCCGGTCCCGTCGCGGCTCGTGGTGCCGCTGAGCCAGCATCTTGGCGCGCCATGTGCCGCGCTGGTAGAGAAGGGGGACCGGGTCGAGCGGGGTCAGCTGATCGGCGACGTCGACGCGATGGTCTCAGCACCGATACACAGCCCGGTCACGGGTGTGGTGGCCGAGGTCGGCACCACGCTCACCGCCGGTGGGCAGCGTGTCGCCGCGGTCGTCATCGAGTCCGACGAGGCCCAGGACCTCGAGTCGTTCGTTGCGGTGGCCGAAACGGGTGACGAGAAGGCACGGATACGGGCCGCCGGCATCGTTGGCATGGGTGGCGCCACGTTTCCAAGCACGGTGAAGTTGTCGCCGCCCAAGGGCATGACGATCGAGACGGTCATCCTGAACGGGTGCGAGTGTGAGCCGTTCCTCACGTGCGACCATCGGCTCATGCTCGAGGAGCCTGGTCGTGTGGTCGCGGGTGCTGAGAGGATCCGCGAGATCATCGGAGCGCGGCGCGCGATCATCGCGCTCGAAGACAACAAGCCAGACGCCGCGGCCGCACTGCGCGCCGTGGCCACCGGCGCGGTCGAGGTCGTCGAGCTTCCCACCATGTACCCGCAGGGGGCCGAGAAGCAGCTGATCTACGCGCTTCTCAAGAAGGAAGTCCCGCATGGCAAGCTGCCGGCCGCCACCGGGGCGCTCGTCCATAACGTGGCCACCGCTGTGGCGATGGTGGATGCGCTTGAGAGTGGCAAGCCGCTGACCGAACGTATCGTCACCGTGACGGGTGCGGTTGCCCGGCCGGGCAACTACCGCGTTCTTATCGGCACGCTCGTGAGCGATCTCATCGAGTATGCCGGTGGATTCGTCGGCGACGTTGAGCGGGTCATCTCCGGTGGGCCGATGACCGGGATGGCGCTCGGCAGTCTCGACGTGCCCATCACGAAGGGCTCATCCGGTATCGTGGCGCTTCCCAAAGGAGTTGCCGCTCCGGCGATCTCCGACGATCAGCCGTGCATCCGCTGCGGACGCTGTCCGGATTCGTGTCCGATGGGACTCGAGCCGTACATCCTCGCAACGTTCTCCGGTAAGCGGATGTGGGACGCGGCGGCCGAGCGACACATCATCGACTGCATCGAGTGTGGCGTGTGCTCGTACGTCTGCCCCACCAACCGGCCATTGCTGCAGCTCATCCGTGTCGGCAAGTCCGCCGCGATGTCCAAGGGGGTGAAGTGATGAGCGAGGAGATCACCGCACCCGCGCGTACGGTCGGACCGTCGCCGCACATCTCGGCGAAGACCACGTGCACGGGCATCATGCTCTGGGTCGTGGCGGCGCTCGCACCCGCCGCGGTCTGGGCGGTCGTCACGATGGGTCTGGTGGCTGTGCAGCTGCTCGCGGTCTCGATCGTGGTGGCGCTCGGCACGGAGTGGGCGTGGAACGCGATCGCACGCAAGCCGCAGACGCTGCGTGACGGCAGCGCGCTGGTGACCGGCTTGCTTCTGGCGATGAGTCTCCCGCCTCGAACGCCGTGGTGGATGGTCGCGATCGGCGCGTTCATCGCGATCGCGCTCGGCAAGCTCATCTTCGGTGGACTCGGCCACAACCTGTTCAACCCCGCGTTGGTGGGTCGCGCGTTCGTCACGCTGTCGTGGGGCGGGGTGCTCGCCGGCGTGCAGAACCGCGGATGGTTCGCCACGCTCGCCGACTTCTCGGCCGAGGGCTTCGACACGATCTCGGGCGCCACACGCCTGGGCATCGCGGCCTCGGACCGTGCCGCCTCCGGCTCCTACGGGTTCGACCTCGCCGCGCAGTATCAACCGCTGCTCCTGAAGAATCTCGAGGGATCCCTCGGTGAGATCTCGGCCGCGCTGCTGATACTGGGCGGTCTGGTGCTCATCATCAAAGGCATCATCGACTGGCGTATCCCCGCCGGGTACATCGGCACGATGGGTCTGGTGTCGTGGGCGTTCGGCTCCGATCCGGTCTTCCATGTGCTTGCGGGTGGTGTGATGCTCGGTGCGTTCTTCATGGCTACCGACTACGTCTCGTCGCCGATGTCGAAGAAGGGCCGGCTCGTGTACGGCATCGGATGCGGATTGTTCAACGCGCTGGGCAGGTTCGTGGGACCGATGCCTGAGTCCACGACGTTCGCGATCCTGTTCATGAACGGTCTGGCGCCTCTGATCGACCGGATCACGCGGCCACGGGTGTTCGGGGTGGTGAAGACCGATGAAGAACGCGCTTAGGCTGGTCATCCCGGTGCTGGTGACATGTGTCGTGGCGGCAGCCGGGCTCGCCCTCACGTACAAGGTCACGGAGCCCAAGATCGCCGAGCAGGACAGGTTGGCCGAGGAGCGATCACTGCAGGCGGTGCTTCCGGACGCCACCTTCACGTGTCTGGAGAGTTCGCGCATCCAAGACGACATCGATGCCGCCGCTGGCGCGGTCGACGTGCTCGACACGTTCCATGCCGAGATCGGTGGCGAGCACGCCGGGTGGGCTGTGAAGGTCGCATCGCGCGGTTACGGTGGCCCGATGGTCGTGGTTATCGGATTGGATACATCCGGTTCAGTGTCCGGAGTTACGATCCTCTCGCACAACGAGACTCCGGGTCTTGGCACCAAGGTGATCACGGATGAGTGGTTCCTCGAGCAGTTCCCAACGCTCGAGGCCGGTTTCACCGATGCCGATGTCCGCGGTCTGGATGCGATCAGCGGTACGACGAAGTCGTCCAACGGCGTCCGTAACGGCGTCGCCGCCGTCGGACGTGTGTACACCGAGGTGCTGAGCGGACTGGGAGAGGGGGGCTTCGAGTGAGCGAATGGTTCCGCGTGTTCAAGCAGGGGCTGAGCATCGAGAACCCCTTGACCGTGTTGATGATCGGACTGTGCGCCACCCTTGCGGTTTCCACGCAGTTCCAGAACGCGCTGTTCATGGGCTTCGCGGTCATCTTCGTGCTGACGATGAGCAACGTCCTGGTGTCGGTGTTCAGGCGGCTCATCCCGAGCGAGGTGCGCATCCCGATCTTCATCGTGGTCATCGCCTCGTTCGTGACGATCGTCGACCTCGTGATGAAGGCGTTCGTGCCAAGCGTCTACAGCGTGCTTGGCATCTGGATCCCCCTCATCGTCGTGAACTGCGTGATCCTCGGCCGCGCTGAAGCGTTCGCGTACCAGAACACGGTGGGGCTCTCTGCGGCGGACGGACTCGGCATGGGCATCGGCTACTCGGCGGTGATCGTCTTGCTTGCGCTCATCCGTGAGCTGTTCGGCACCGGCCGGATCGTGTGGTTCGACGGGGTCCTGTTCAGCCTCCCTGCGGGGTATGCTCCGCCGAGTCTGCTCCTGTTGTTCCCCGGGGCGTTCCTGGTGTTCGCGTTCATGATCGTGGGTGCGCGATGGATCAACGAGCGGTTCGAGGCGCGGAAGGAGGCACCGGCATGTCGGCCGTAAGCCAGTTGGCGTTGCTCTTCATCGGCGCAGCGCTCATCAACAACATCCTGCTGACACGCTTCATCGGTCTGTGCCCGTTCTTCGGCGTCTCGAGCAATATGGAGACCTCGGTCGGCATGAGCCTTTCGGTCGTGTTCGTCATGGTCATGGCGTCCACCGCGACATGGGTCGTATGGGAGTTCGTGCTCGCACCGCTTGGTGTGGGCGAGTTCCTCTACATCCCCGCGTTCATCCTGATCATCGCTTCGCTGGTGCAGTTCGTTGAGATGTATCTGCGCAAGGCGAGCCCGGTGTTGTACCGCGCGATGGGCATCTACCTTCCACTGATCACCACGAACTGCGCGGTGCTGGCGACCGCCACCGAGGCGGCGAAGCCCGGCTTCTTCAAGATGAACCTGGCCATCACCAACAGCGCTGGCGCTCTGTCACTCGGAGAGGCGCTGGTCTATACGCTTGGCGTATCGGTGGGCTTCGGGTTTGCGCTCGTGACCTTCGCCGCGCTCCGTGAGCGCCTCGACCTGGCTCCGGTCTCACGCCTTATGAAGGGCACGCCGATCGCGTTCATCACCGCTGGATTGCTGTCTCTCGCCTATGTCGGTATGTCCGGCTGGTTCGGTCTGTGAGGTAACGACGTGGATCTGATTCTCATACTCAAAGCAGTCGTCGCACTGTCGGTCGTCGGTCTGGTGACGTCGACGATCCTCGCCACCGCGGCGAAGCGCTTCCACGTCGAGGTCGACCCTCGCATCGAGGCGGTGCTGGCTGCGCTTCCCGGCTCCAACTGTGGTGCGTGCGGCAACCCGTCGTGTTTCGTGTCCGCTGAGAAGATGGTCGAAGGCGACCTTGCACCGAACGCCTGTGTCGCGGGCGGACAGACCACTGCCGACGCGGTTGCGCTGATCCTCGGCGCTGACGCGTGCGCGGCCGTGGCGGTCGTCTCTGCCCGGCACTGTGGTGGAGGAGACCGCGCCGTGCGGTCGTATGAATACGCCGGCGTCCGCTCCTGCGCCGCCGCGGCCCGGCTCGCCGGTGGTCCGCTTCAGTGCTCGGCCGGCTGTATCGGCTTCGGCGATTGCGTTCGCGCGTGTCCGTTCGACGCGATCCATCTCGACGAGCGCGGCCTGCCGGTGGTCGACCTGGACAAATGCACGGGGTGCGGCGTGTGCGTGAAGGAGTGTCCGCGCGGTCAGATCTCGCTCCTGCAGGTGGTGCCCGAGATGGCGCCCGTGGTCGTGCGCTGCAACGCGCACGACAAGGTGAAGTCACGCAAGCAGGGCTGCTCCGCGTGCTGTATCGCATGCAAGAAGTGCGAGCGTGCGTGTCCGAGCGACGCCATCCACGTGATCGATATGCTCGCTGTTGTCGACTACGACAAGTGCACCGGTTGCGGCGCGTGCGTGGAGGTGTGCCCGCAGAACTGCATCGATCTGTTCGGCCGAGGCGTCGACGCTGTCGCACTCGACGGTGTCGGCCATGGTTCCGACGCCGCATCGACTGATGAGGATGCTGTCACCGAGGCTGCGGGCGCGGGTGCCTGACGATGACCCGTGGCGACCGTCTGCTGATCGCGGTGCTGGCGTGCCTGGCGCTCGTTGCCTGGCCGCTCGCATCGGCGGTGGCAGGCGGTCGCGGCGGACAGGTGGTGCTGAGCGCTTCTGTCGGAGAGACCGTCGTGTCGCTGTCCGAGGACGCCGTGTACGAGATCCAGGGTGCGACCGGTGTCGTCACGGTCGAGGTGCATGACGGGTCCGTCTGCGTCGTCGAGTCCGACTGCCCCGACCACACCTGTGTGAGGACGGGCGCCATCTCGGCGCCGGGCTCGGTCATCGCGTGCGTGCCCAACGGCGTGGTCGTGCGGATAGGGGGTGAGGGCGACGATGGACTCGACGCTCGCATCCGCTAGGGGCGGTGTGGCAGCGGGTGTTTCTCGTGAGTGGACGGTGACGGCCGGCCTGCTCGCGATCGCCTGCGTACTCGGGCTGCTCGAGGCCACACTCCCCGGGGTCCCATTCGCGCCGTGGTTGCGGCTCGGCCTCGCCAACATCGCCGTAGTGGTCGCGCTCGCGCTCGCTGGCGGCAAGATGGCGCTGATCGTCAGCCTCGGCCGCGTGCTCATCGTCGGTGTGGCCTCGGGCGCGATCGGGTCTCCAGCGTTCGTGATCGGTGGCGCGGGAGCCCTCGCCTCACTTGCCGTGATGTGGGCACTTGCGCGGTTCGGCGATGTGTTCACGCCAGTCGGCTGGTCGGCCGCCGGCGCGGTGGCGCATATGCTCGCGCAGTTCGTCGTGGCTTCGGCCATTCTCGGGTCGTGGAGCATCCTCATGCTCGCGCCCGTCTCGATGCTCCTCGCGCTGCCGCTCGGCGCACTCACGGGTACCCTCGCCCGCATCGTCGTCTCCCGTCTCCGGATCTGCTGATCTCGACGGGGGAGGGGGCGCCGTGGCGCCGCGGTTGTTGGTCGAGGGCCCGAGAACGCGTGGTCTGGTGTTGTGCGGCCAGGCGGAGGCGGTCTCCGATGAGGAGCTTGTCGCGCTGGTGCTCGGGTGCCGGGAGGGGTCGGTCGCGCGAGGAGTGCTCGCCAACCACCCGCTTCCCGATGGCTTGTGGCGCGCGAGCGCCGAGGACCTGTGCGCGCATCCGGGAGTGGGTCCGGCCGCCGCTGCACGCCTCCTGGGCTCGCTTGAGCTCAGCCGCCGGGCCGCCGCGCGCGCGCCGATGTCCCGTCCGACCATCACGCGGCCGGAGGACGTGGTGCGACTCTGTGGTCCACAGTTCCGGGGCTCTGACCGAGAGCACTTCTGGGCGCTTCCCCTTAACACCAAGAACCAGCTCCTGCGAACGATCGAGGTCTCCGTCGGAAGCCTGAACGCGTCCATCGTGCATCCGCGGGAGCTGTTCAAGGAGTGCGTGAAGGTCTCGGCGGCGTCGGTGGTCGTGGTCCATAACCACCCGAGTGGCGACCCCACACCGTCCGGCGCGGACATCCAGCTCACGAGGCGCCTCGTGAAGGCGGGGGACGTGCTCGGTATCGAGGTGCTCGACCATGTCGTCATCGGTGATGGAGGCGCTCACGCGAGCCTTCGCGATCTCGGCCTGATGTGAACGCGGTTCCGCGCCAAGGTCGCGGATCGTGTGACACAGGGCGTCACGGTGTGGACCCACGAACGCCAGAACGCCCGTACGGGGCGCCTCCCGGAAGCCGTATACCGCCTCCGACCTGCGAGGTTATCGAACCGCAACCTCCCGAACCGGTGTCGTCGGGGGTCATCTCTGCTACACTCTGCCGGGATATGCGGTTGTGCCGTGTGTCTATCCGAGCACGCACATACCTCTACGACCGGTCGTTCACATCCGAAGACGCGGTCATTGCGAGAGGAGCAGCGACTTGTCGCTTGTAGATATGTTGTTCGATTCATGGGGCGGAGACATGGCGGTCGATCTGGGGACCGCCAACACGCTCGTGTCCGTGCGCGGACGCGGGATCGTGCTCATCGAGCCCTCGGTCGTCGCCGTCGAGCGTGACACCAAGCGGGTCCTTGCTGTGGGTGTCGACGCGAAGCGGATGCTCGGTCGCACCCCGGGCAGCATCGTCGCCATCCGGCCGCTCAAAGACGGCGTCATCGCCGACTTCGAGGTCACCGAGGCGATGCTCCGCTACTTCATCAACAAGACCCGTGTGAAGCGCTTCCCCTGGCAGCCCAAGCCGCGCGTGGTCGTGTGCGTGCCGTCTGGCGTGACCGAGGTCGAGAAGCGCGCCGTCTTCGAGGCGACCATGCAGGCCGGCGCGCGCAGCGCGTATCTCATCGAAGAGCCGATGGCGGCCGCGATCGGCGCCGGGCTGCCGATCCAGGAGCCCACGGGGAACATGGTCGTGGACATCGGTGGCGGTACCACCGAGGTCGCGGTCATCTCGCTGGGAGGCATCGTCGTGGCGCAGTCCATCCGGATCGGCGGCGACGAGTTCGACGAGGCGATCATCGCCCACATCAAGAAGGAGTACAACGTACTCATCGGGGAGCGCACGGCCGAGGAGATCAAGTTCGAGATCGGGTCGGCGTTCCCGCTCACCGAGGAGCTTGACGTGGAGGTCCGCGGACGCGACCTGATGACAGGCCTGCCGAGGACATTCCAGGTATCGTCCGAGGAGATCAGGGTCGCGATCGAGGAGCCCACGCTGGCCATCATCCAGGCCATCAAGGGGACTCTCGAGAAGACCCCACCGGAGCTCGCAAGCGACGTCATGGAGTACGGCATCGTGCTCACCGGCGGCGGGGCCCTTCTGCGCGCACTCGACGAGCGGCTCCGCATGGAGACCGGCATGCCGGTACACGTCTCCGAGAATGCGCTCATCAACGTGGTGCTCGGCTCGGCGCAAGCGCTCGAGGAGATCGACGTCCTCAAGAAGGTCCTGACAGTCTCACGGTAACGGCGGAGGCCGCTCATGCGCATCGGGCAGTCCGAGCCGAAACAGTCGCGACCCACGCTGCTCATCATCCTGGTGGTGCTTTCGCTCGTCATGCTCACGGTCTACTTCCGTGAGGGGGACGACGGGGTGCTCCACGGCGCTCGCCGCGTAACGCTCGAGGTCACCGCGCCGCTCGCCCGGGCGGGCACCGCGATCACCTCGCCGGTGCGCTCGATCAGCTCGTTCTTCGCGGGTATTGGCGCTTCCCGGGAGCGCGTGCAGGCACTCGAGCAGCAGAACGAGGAGCTCCGCGCGCGTCTTGCCGAGCTCGAAGAGGCCCGGCAAGAGAACGAACGTCTGCGCGCACTCGTCGACTTCGCCGAGGAGCGGAAGTTCGCGAAGCTCGGGGCCGAGGTCATCCGCCGACCGGTCAGTATCTGGGAGGGCGTGATCGTCATCGATCGCGGCTCGAACGACGGCGTTGAGCCGGGCATGCCGGTGATCGCGGCCCAGGGGCTCGTAGGTCAGATCGCCGATGTCTCCGCTCATTCATCGTCGGTGCGGCTTGTGACCGATCAGCTGAGCGGTGTCGCGGCGATCGTACAGTCGTCGCGTACCCCCGGCGTGGTGCGAGGTTCGATCGGAGGGGCGCTGTCGCTCGACTTCATCGACCGCACGTATCTGCCCGTGGAGGGTGACGTCGTCATCACGAGCGGTATCGGTGGTGTGTACCCGGGTGGCATCGTCATCGGCGACGTCATCGCGGTCGACGATCGCCATGGCGAGCTGTACCCGCGGATCCGCGTCGCTTCGCGAGTGCCGATCGGCTCGATCGAGGAGGTCTTCGTGCTCGTGGGCTCTGTGGTGGAGACGGATGCGGGTGAGATCGAATGACGCGATGGGGAACGACGGTGGGAGCCCTTCTCGGGGCGTTCGCCCTCCAGGTCATGATCGCCCCGCACATCTCGCTGTTCGGCGTGACGCCTAATCTGCTCCTGCTCGTGGTCATCACGCTCGCGTTCGTAGAGGGTTCCTCGGCGGGTGCGACCGTCGGCTTCGTGGCCGGGCTGCTGATGGACTTGCTGTCCTCTGGTCCGATCGGCGCGTGGGCGCTGGTCATGTCGGTGACCGGATACCTGAGCGGTTCGCTGAAGCAGAACCTGTTCGCCGAAGGATGGCTGGCCCCCGTGACCGTAGGCGTGATAGCGGCGCTTGTTGCTGACTTCGCGTACCTGGTGGTGGTCTCGGTCATCGGCGTGGGGCCCGCGTTCTGGCCCGCGCTTGGTAGGCTCGTGCTGCCCCGTGCGCTGTACAATGCGGTCCTTGTGATGCTCGCCTACCCATGGCTGGCGCGATTCTTGCGGACCGACCGTTCGATCAAGTCATTCGGCCGCCTCGCCTGAGTCGGCCGCTCGCCCGGCCCGTCTGGAGTCTCACGCACCTATGCCTACGGTCAGTCAGGAGTTCAGATCCCGCTTCGGCGTCCTCGGAATCATCGTGGTCGTCGTTCTGTCGGCCCTGCTCGTCCGGCTGTGGACGATGCAGGTCCTGAACGGCGAGTCGTTCGCCGCGCAGGCGGAGAACAACCGGGTGCGGGAGATCTCCATCCAGGCACCGCGGGGCCGCATCCTCGACCGCAACGGCGTGCCGCTCGTGACCAACCGATCAGCACTCGCCGTGAGTGTTGACCCCTCGCATGAGGACGTGCGTGCGCTACTGACGCGAACGTGGACCAAGGATACGGCTGATGACCCGACGAGCCGTGAGCTCGATGAGATGTTCGGCGAGGTGGCTACTCTGCTCGGGACCACTCCCGCGGACATCTGGGACCGGGTCACCGACGTGCAGCAAGAGGCGCTTCGTCCGCGAGTGGTGGCGGTCGACGTATCGATGGAGTCGGTGGCGCAGATCGCCGAGCGGCAGACGGACTTCCCCTGGGCGGTCGTCGAGGAGATCGCGGTGCGGGAGTACCCCAATGGGAACCTCGCGGCGCATATCCTCGGGTATACCGGTGCAATTTCCGAGGAGCAGTTCAAGAACTCGGACGAGTACTCCGGGTACGAGCGTGGAGACACCGTGGGCAAGTCGGGTGTGGAGCGTCAGTATGAGAGCCTGCTGCAGGGTGACAAGGGATGGCGCCGCATCGAGGTCAACGCTTCCGGCAGGGCGCAGGGTGTTGTGAGCGAGCAGGCGCCACGTCCGGGTAACGACATCCGCCTGACCATCGACGCCGCGGTACAGGCCGTCACGGAAGACCAGCTCGACGCGGCGATCGCGGAGGCGCATCGGCAGGGCTACAACAGCTCACGAGCCGGGGCGGCGGTCGTGCTGGACATCGAGACCGGCGAGGTGCTCGCGTCCACGAGCCGCCCGACGTACGATCCCGCGGCGTTCCTCGGCGGGATCAGCTCCGCCGAGTGGGAGACTCTCAACGCCAAGACGAGTGAGTACCCGCTGAACGACCGTGCGGTCATGGGCGCGTATCCACCGGCATCCACATACAAGGTGATCACGGCCATATCAGGCATGGAGGCCGGCATCACCGGGGAGAACACCACCTACACCTGCACCGGCCGCTGGACCGACATGGGCAAGCAGTGGCCCAAGTGGTGCTGGAAGCGCACCGGGCACGGTACGGTGAGCCTCCGTGGCGGTCTCAAGCACTCGTGCGACACGGTCTTCTACGAGATCGGGTACGAGCTGTACAAGCGCGGCGAGGAAGAGCTCCAGGCAACGTCACGGGAGTTCGGCCTGGGGGCCAAGACCGGCATCGACCTTCCGGGCGAATCCGCCGGCCGTGTACCGGACGCCGCATGGAAGAAGCGGTACAACGAGAACTACCCCGAGTACCAGATGTGGCTCCCGGGTGACACGGTGAACATGTCGATCGGGCAGGGCGACATGCTCACTACCCCGCTACAGATGGCATTGGTGTACGCGGGTCTCGCCAACGACGGCAACATCATGCGTCCGCACGTGCTCAGGGACGTCCTCGGCAGTGAGGGGGACGTCATCCGGACGATCGAGCCCGAGGTGCTGCACACGACCGGCGTCTCCGCCGAGTTGCTGGGAGTGGTCGAGCGCGGACTGGTGGACGTCACCGAGACGGGTACGGCCAAGGGCGCCTTCGCCGGATTCAGGCCGACGGTCGCTGGCAAGACCGGGACGGCACAAGTGAAGGGCAAGGACGACTACGCATGGTTCTGTGCGTACGCCCCCGCCGAGGACCCCAAGTACGCGGTCGCGATCATCGTGGAGCAGGGCGGGCATGGCGGCTCGGTCACCGGACCGGCGGCGCGCAACATACTCGCGCATCTGCTCGGTCAGGAGCTCAAGACCATCCGCACCACTGACGAATCGAGGTGATGCGCGGTGAACAAGACGATAGGACAGCGCATTCTCGATAGGGTCAGCGTGCCGCTCGTGGCGTGGGTGGCCGCGCTCCTCGTGTACGGCACCGTGATGGTCGCCTCGGCGACATCGAGCATGAACAGCGGCAGCGGTATGCTGATGCGTCATCTCTTCGGCATCGGCGTGGGTCTCGTGCCGCTCGCGGTCGCCTGGTTCATCGACTACACGCGACTGCGGGGCTGGCAGGGCCCGCTCATCGCGTTCGGGGCGTTCTTGCTGATCAGCCCGCGGATCCCCGGGCTTGGGGGCACCGCGAAGGGCGCGACATCGTGGCTGGAGATCGCGGGCACACGTCTTTTCCAGCCGTCGGAGCCCGCCAAGCTGATCTTCATCGTCATCTTCGCGGCCGTGATCGCGAACATGAAGGGCCGGGTCGATACGCCGGCGCGGATCACCAGGGCGCTGCTGTACCTGGCTGGCGCGGTGTTCCTCATCCTCATGCAACCGGACCTTGGCACCGGCATGGTCTTCGTTGCCATCGCCGTGGTCATGCTCGTCGTGGGCGGCATGAAGGCCAAACACTTCGCGTTCCTTGCGGTCGCCGCGGCGGTCTTCGTGGGGGCGATCCTCGGTGTCGATGCCGGTCTGGACGAGATGGCGGGCCGGGACGTGGGCCTCAAGGACTACCAGAAGAACCGGCTGTTGGTCTTCGTCGACCCTGACATCGACCCTACCGACGCGGGATACAACCTCGCGCAGTCCAAGATCGCGATCGGTTCCGGTGGGCTCACCGGCAAGGGGCTCGGGTCAGGTACGCAGTCCAACCTGCACTTCATTCCCGAGCGCCACACGGACTTCATCTTCTCGGTGCTCGGGGAGGAGCTCGGCTTCTTCGGCGCGGTGCTCCTGCTCGGGCTCTATCTCGCGCTGCTGCTCACCGCGTTGGCGATCGCGAACTCATCGCGCGACTTGTACGGCGCGCTCATCGCGACCGGCGTCCTCGGCATGTGGCTGTTCCAGATTCTGGAGAACGTGGGCATGACCGTGGGTATGATGCCTATTACAGGCATTCCGTTGCCGTTCATGAGCTTCGGCAGTTCGTCGATGGTCACGAACCTGGGCGCGGTGGGGTTGTTGCTCTCGGTCTGGTCGCGGCGCTATGGCGCCGGATCGTGACGGAAGGGGATACGAACGATGGCGATACCACGTCCCGGAATGGCACTACCGCTCGACGTGCGCGACGTGACGAAGTCGGGCACGCGCTACACCGAGGAACGCGAACTCCCGGTCCGGATCGGCGTATACGTCGAGGTCGACGCGCCGGATGTCCTGATCGACGCCATCCGTGAGAGTCTTCGGCCCCGGACGGCGCGTGCGGTCCTGCAGATCGAGGTGGCCGAGCTGGGTCAGACGCGGCCGCTCGAACAGCTGACCGATGTTGTGATCGCGATCGCCGGCAGCGGCAATGTGGCGCTTCAGCAGGCCGTTTCGGCCACACGGCAATGGCGCGTGCCGCTCGTGGTGATCGGACTGGGTGACGGCGTGCGCGACCGTGAACTTGCCGACGCGCTCTCGCAGCCTACCGCGGATGTGATCGTGAGCTACGATCCCGCCGAGGTTGTGTCGCGGCTGGGCGCGTGGCTCACTGACGCCCTCGGCAGTAAGCGTCTCGCGCTGGCCCACAACTTCGCCTTCATGCGCAGGGCGGTCGCCGAGGACGCCGTCAAGACGACTGCGTGGCAGAACGCGCTTGTGGGCGCGGTCACGCCCATCGCGGGTGCGGATATGCCGATAATGACCGCCAACCAGGCCAAGATGCTGCTGCAGATCGCCGCCGCATATGGAGAGCCTCTGGGCGTGGAGCGCATCAAGGAACTGCTCGCGATCGTTGGTGGCGGCTACCTGATGCGCGCCGTGGCCCGGCAGGCACTGACCGTGGTGCCCGTGCTGGGTTGGGCCATCAAGGGCGGCGTCGGCTACACGGGTACGCTCGCCATGGGCAGGGCGGCCGTGCAGTACTTCGAGGATGGCAACGACCTCGGCCAGGTACTGGATCACTTCAAGGGTATGGTTGCCAGCGCCGCCGCCAGGCGTCCGCGTCGTGGGCGGCGTACTGTCGCCGACCTTCCGGCCTCGCAGCCGGTTGCGGACCTGCCGCCGGTGCAGCCGGTGACCGAGCCGCCGGCGGTGCCGCTCGTGCTGCCTGCCGACGATGGCGGTACGCGTGACGAGTGATCTCTGGCCGAGGGTAGAGAGGCTGCTCGGCCGCATAGAGCGGCCGTCCCGATACGTCGACGGGGAGTGGGGCGTGCTCAGACGCCCGGACGCGGCGTACCGGGTGGCTCTCATGTACCCGGACACCTACGAGGTCGGGATGGCCAATCAAGCGCTGCAGGTCCTCGCGGCCCGGCTGGCCACCATCGACGATGTCGCCACCGAGCGCGTCTTCCTGCCGTGGGTGGATATGGCCGGACTCATGCGCGAGGAGGGTGTGCCGCTGTTCACCCTCGAGTCGTGCATGCCCGTTGCGGCGGTGGACCTTCTCGGCGTCACGCTTTCAAACGAACTCACGTACACCAACGTGCTTGAGGCGCTCGATCTGGCCGGGATCCCCCTGCGGGCGAGCGATCGTGGTGAGGCGCACCCCCTGGTGATCGGTGGGGGGCCGAGTGCACACAACCCGGAACCCATGGCGCCGTTCTTCGACGCCATCCTCGTGGGGGATGGCGAGGACGCGGTGCTCGAGATCGTCGCGGCGCACCGGGTCTCGAAGGCGCGCGGCGCGAGCCGTGAGGAGACGGTGCGCGCGCTCGCGTCGATCGAGGGCGTGTACGTGCCGTCGCTCTACGCTCCCGGCCCCGGCGGACGGATGGTGGCTTCCGATCCGGCCCCCCCGCGGGTGCGCCGGCGTGTGCTGGCCGATCTTGATGCGTATCCTGCCCCGGCATGCCCGGTGGTGCCGTACGCCGACGTCGTACACGATCGCGCCACCGTCGAGGTGCTGCGCGGATGCTCGCGGGGCTGCCGCTTCTGTCAGGCGGGGATGGTGTATCGCCCGGTACGCGAACGGCCGGCCGACTCGATCGTGCGCGATGTGGTAGAGGGGCTTGCGTGCACCGGCTTCGAGGAGGTCTCGCTGACCTCGCTCTCCACCGCCGACCACTCGCAGCTGGAGTCGGTGCTCCGGCGGCTTGTAGGGAGATTGGAGGGCACGGGAACCGCGATCTCCGTGCCGTCGCTCCGGGTCGACTCTTTCACCGTCCCGCTCGCGCGTCTGCTTGGCGACGGACGCAAGAGCGGACTCACGTTCGCGCCGGAAGCCGGGTCACAGCGGCTGCGTGACGCGATCAACAAGAACATCACCGAAGAGGAGATCGTCACCGCCGTGGACCAGGCGTTCACGGCCGGGTGGCGACGCGTGAAGCTGTACTTCATGATCGGGCTGCCGACGGAGACCGATGACGATGTGAGGGCCATCGGTGCGCTCGTGGAGCGGGTGTTCTCGGCGGCCCGCGAAGCGACACCCAAGGCGGAGCGTGGCGGGCTGCGCGTGGCTGTCTCGGTCTCCACGTTCGTGCCGAAGGCGCACACCCCGTTCCAGTGGGACGCTCAGCTGCCGTTCGACGAGGTCCGGCGCAGGCAGGCGCTCCTGCGGGACGCGATGCCGCGGCGTGGTGTGGAGTTGTCGTTCCACGACGCCGAGTCCTCACTGCTCGAGGCCGTGCTGGCACGCGGTGGCAGAGAGGTCGCCGACGGCATCGAGGCGGCATGGCGGGCCGGCGCGCGGTTCGACGCCTGGAGCGAGCAGTTCGAGCTGCGGCGCTGGATCGAGGCGTTCGACTCGGTGGGCATCGATGCGCGGATTGCTGCCGCACGTCCGTACGGGTTCGACGAGCCACTACCATGGGCGCACATTGACAGCGGCCTGAGCGAGGCGTTCCTGCGTCTGGAGCGGGACCGCACCGAGGTGGCGACCACCACGCCGGACTGCACGTTCGACGACTGCACCGGGTGTGGGGTATGCCCCGGCCTTGGCGTGGACATCGCGATCGCGGAAGGAGAGCGCCGTGGCTGAGGGCTTCAGGCTCCGGGTCTGCTTCCGCAAGAGCGGCCGGTTGCGGTACCTGTCACACCTGGAAACCGGACGTGCCTGGGAGCGCGCTGCACGCCGGGCGCGCTTGCCGTATGCTGTGTCCCAGGGATTCACGCCCAGGATGCGCCTGGCCTTTGGTCCGGCCCTGCCCGTGGGCACGGCCGGGGAGCGGGAGTACCTGGACATCACGCTCACGCGCTTCGTCCCTGTTGCGGAGGTGGAGCGGGCACTTCGCGCGGCGATCGTGTCGGACCTGGGGCCCGTTGCATGCGGATACGTCTCACCGGCCGAGGGTTCATTGGCCTCGAGACTGACGATAGCAGTGTACGAAATCGAGATCGAAGGGGGGAGTCCGCAGCAGGAGATCGAGCGTTCGCTCGTCGCACTGATGGGAACCGGTCGCCTTGAAGTCGAACACAAGGGCAAGCAAAAGGTTTTCGATCTCGCCACAGCGCTCCCGAAGGAGCCTGAGGTGACATCCTCGGAGGGACGTATCACCGTTCGGATGTGGGTCCGGATGGGTGATCAGGGGTCCCTCCGCCCCGAGGTCTTCATCACGGCAGCCGTAGGAACCGGCCGGGTGGCTTCTATCACCCGCACGGATCTTCTCATCGAGGACGACCAGGGCTGGCGCCGGCCACTGTAGCGGGCACACATCGTGCCTGATATCACACGCGAGATGCTGATCTCGCACGACATGCACGAGACGCGGGTCGCCGTCGTGGAGAACCGCCGTCTTGTCGAGTTGTACATCGAACGCCCCAAACGGAGCGTTGTCGGCAACGTCTACCTGGGGAAGGTGCGCGACGTTCTCCCGGGCATGCAGGCGGCCTTCGTGGATATCGGCCTCGAGAAGAACGCATTCCTTTACGTCGATGAGGTCGTGGCTCCCGAGGGAGTGGCCGATGCGCCCCGCCGCGATATCCAGTCACTCCTCAAGCCGGGTCAGCAGCTCATGGTGCAGGTGCTCAAGGACCCGATGGGCACCAAGGGTGCCCGGGTGACCACAGAGATCACGCTGCCAGGCCGCTTCCTCGTGCTGATGCCGTTCTCGGACTTCGTAGGCATCTCGCGCAAACTCGCCGAGGAGGAGCGTGACCGGCTCACATCCATCATCGATCCGCTCGTTCCCGAGGGCGTGGGTGTGATCGTCCGCACAGCTGCGGCGGGTGCTCTTGAGAAGGACCTGCAGGGCGACCTGGAGTTCCTGTTGCGCCTCTGGCGCAGGGTGCAGGCTCAATCGCGCGAGGGCCTCGCGCCTGAGGTCGTGTACACGGAGATGGACCTCGCGCTGCGGTTGGTACGCGACGCCTTCGGCGACACGTTCCGGCGCCTCGTGGTCGATGACAAGCGGTTGTACGAGAAGGTCGTGTCCTTCCTCAGGAAGTCCGCTCCCCGGCTCGTGCGCCGCGTGCAGGTGCACAAGGACAAGGAACCGCTGTTCGAGGCGTACGGTCTTGGTGGGGATATCCAGACCGCCGTGCTGCGTGAGGTGCCGCTCGGCTCGGGAGGGCACATCACCATCGACAAGACGGAAGCGCTGACGGCGATAGACGTGAACACGGGCAGCTACGTGGGCCGCAAGAACCTTGAGGACACAGCCCTACGCACCAATCTGGAAGCGGCTTCCGAGGTTGCGCGACAGCTCAGGCTGCGCGATATCGGCGGCATCATCGTCATCGACTTCATCGACATGGAGGACGCGCGGAACCGGCAGGAAGTGGTGGCGCGGCTGACGCGGGAGCTGGAGCGCGATCGCACCAAGACGAGGGTCTCGGAGATGTCGCGGTTGGGGCTCGTGGAGATGACGCGCAAGAACGTGACCGACGGGCTGTACGGCGTACTCACGGAGCCATGTCCGAGCTGTGGTGGCGAGGGTCGCGTGCTCTCCGACACCACGAGACGGATCATCGTCGAGCGTAGCCTGCGAGACCTGCTCGTTGGAGGCAAGTCCTCGGCGTATCTGGTGGGGCTCAATCCGCAGACGTACGCGCTGGTCAACGCGCCCGGCAACAACACGCTCGCACTGCTGCGCTCCGAGACGGGTAAACGGGTGAACGTGATCGCGGACCCCGATGTGGGGCCGATCGAGGTCCGCGTGATGATCGAGGGCAAGATCGCCGCGGGCGGTGACGAGACTTAGCGGATGCGCGAAGTACTGTGACGAGGCGATGCGGACCTGCCCGCGGGCCGGCGTGACGCCATGCGCGGTAGTGGATGGATACGCCCGGAACCGTTGACGCTCGCTTGCGCAGTCTGTTAGCATTGCGCTTCGCGTGTACCCCCTTTTGACTGGAGCAACGTCCATGTATGCAGTGGTGAACACCGGCGGCAAGCAGGCCAAGGTCGAGGTCGGCACCATCGTCGCCGTAGAGAAGCTCAAGGGCGAGGTCGGCGAGAGCGTATCGCTCCCGGTGATCTTCATCGCCGACGGTGACAGCATCATGGCCACCCCGGCTGAGATCGCCGGCGCGTCGGTGACCGCCGAGGTGCTCGAGCACTTCAAGGGCGAGAAGCAGATCGTCTTCAAGTTCAAGAAGCGTAAGGGCTA
>Ga0265295_1003396_pt1 | contig 23254 bp, 24 predicted proteins | sample Munlansysbiofilm_FD_192503 | JGI IMG/M metagenome (GOLD analysis project Ga0265295, IMG submission 192503) | Leachate microbial communities from a municipal landfill in Southern Ontario, Canada - Methane capture system biofilm | ecosystem: Engineered > Solid waste > Landfill > Unclassified ...
GATATTATCTCATAAAATCAACGTGTTAGTGATATTTCAGGGCCGACTGGGTAGGCGTGGTGATGCGCTTCGGATGCCGGGAAAGCCTGGACCAGCTCGGCATAGCGGTGCAATGGCGCTAGGTACAGCGTGGCGAACTGACGGCGAGACAGCGAGGTTCTCTGCCAAATGTGTTCCAGCAGCTTCTGCCGCCGTGGCGTGGCCAGCAGCGATGCGGCCGACTGCGGCCGCATCAGCCCTTTCGGGAGATCGGTAGCGGGTGCTGGCAACGGAGCGACTGCCCCCGAGGCCCGTTTTCGTTGGAACAGAGAGAGCATCCGGGTGTCCTGGTGGTGGGCTTACCGGGAGGCCTTTTCGCCTTTTCGAGGTAGAGCCTTTCCCCTTGTCCCCCGTTCCCTTGCCCTTTTGGCTCTTTGGCCGTTACAGCCTTTGGGTATAGGGCAGCGAGCATTGACCGTCCACCCTCAATGCGGGTCCACCAAGGCCGGATTGATGCGGGAAGGCTCACTGTTCCCTCCCTACGATGAGGTTCAATGTTGAATGCGGAGAACATCATGAAACCTCACATTGATTTGGTAAGGAAATATCCTTACAATGCAGGCATTGCTATCAGGAGAGCCGCCATGCCTGCCATTCACGAAGTTGCCACTCTGACATCCAAGGGGCAGATCACGCTGCCCAAGTCCATCCGCCAGGCACTGGGTGCCGATACCGGCAGCAAGCTCGCGTTCGAGCTTCGCGGCGGTGAAGTGGTCGTGACCCGTGCCGATGCGGAGCACGAGGACCCGGCCATTGCCGCGTTCCTGGCCCTGCTGGCGCGCGACATTGAAGCAGGCCGGAATGTTCGCGGTCTGCCCGAGGATCTGGCTCGCACGATGCTGGAGCACGCCGGCCACAAGGTGGACCTGGGCGATGATTTCGCTGAGGACGTGGAAATCTGATGCAACAGCATGGCTGGACACTGCTGTTCCACGACAACCTGATCGAGCAGATGATGAAGCTGCGCGCAGCTGTGCTGCGTGCCCAGGAGAACGACCCGCAAGGGTTCGCGTCCAACGCCAACGTCAAGTTCTTCCGGGCCTTGGTCCAGTTGATACAAGACGTGGTGCCGGGTGATCCGGCACGCGACGAGTACCGTCAGGGCAACACCATGGGGACGGCCTACCGCCACTGGCGGCGGGCCAAGCTCGGAAGGCGTTACCGGCTGTTCTTCCGGTACGACTCGAAGGCGAAGGTCATCGTGTACGCCTGGGTCAACGACGAGCAGACCCTACGGTCGTCGGGCAGTAAGTCCGACCCGTATGCCGTGTTCGAGAAGATGCTTGGACGTGGAAATCCGCCAGACGACTGGAACGCATTGGTACAGGCAAGCAAGCAGGATTGGAGCAAACTGGAATAGGTATGCCGCCGTAGCAGGAGACGATCATGAACACGACAGCTCGCATCAGCACCGCAGAACGCCTCGGACGCACTCTTGGCCGTGGATGGCGCGCCTATGTGCGTGGCGAACGGTAATCCCCCCATTTTCAGCAGTAGGCTTTCGTAGAATGTGTTAATGGGAGTGGATTTTGCTGGATGTCACTGGATGAGTGTTGGCTAAAAATTCTCAACCCTGACAATGACTTGAGCCGTAGAGCCGAGAGTTGAAGTGGAGCGGGTGATGGGAATCGAACCCACGACGCAGGCTTGGGAAGCCGGAGTTTTACCATTAAACTACACCCGCACCGAGCCAGCTCGATGACAGCAAGGATTCATTGGTAAAATCGAGTCTCACCAAATCCCTTGCAGCCCGACATTTTAACAGCATTTTGAGCCACCCCAAATCCCCCCCTCCCATCGTGACGGCCCAGACTCCGTCGGGCAGCACGCACATCCGCAGCTTCGTCCATCGTCGTGCCCACATCACCCCCAGCCAGGAACAGGCGATCGAGGCCTGGCTGCCGCGCTGGTCGATCCGCTACCAGAATACGCCCATCGACCTGACGGCGGCCTTTGGCCGTGCAGCCCCGGTGATCCTGGAAATCGGCTTCGGCATGGGGGAAACCACCCAGCAGATCGCCCAGACCCGGCCAGACGACAATTTCCTGGGGATCGAAGTCTTCAATGCCGGCGTGGGGGCGCTGCTCAAACATATCCACGACAACGGACTGGACAACATCCGCATCATTCAACACGATGCCGTCGAAGTCCTGCGCGACATGATCCCCCCCCACTCACTGGCCGGCGTGCATATTTTCTTTCCCGATCCCTGGCCCAAAAAACGCCATCACAAGCGCCGCCTGATCCAGCCCGCCTTCATTGAACTGCTGTGCAGCCGCATGATGCCCGGTGCCTACCTGCACTGTGCCACCGACTGGGAACACTATGCCCAGCAAATGCTGGACGTCCTGTCGGCCGAACCCGCCCTGCAAAACACCTGCGCCGGCTATGCGCCACGCCCGGCATACCGCCCACTGACCAAATTCGAACGCCGCGGCCTGCGCCTGGGCCACGGCGTGTGGGATCTGATATTCGAACGCCGCGCCCTGCAGGACGCCGCACCCATCACGGAGCCAAACTGATGTACCCAGAAATCGAACCCTACGCTCAGGGATTCCTGACCGCCGGCCATGGCCACCGGGTGTACTGGGAACTGTGCGGCAATCCCCAAGGCCGACCGGCAGTATTCCTGCACGGAGGCCCAGGTGCCGGCTGTTCTCCCACCCACCGCCGCCTGTTCGACCCGCAGCGCTACAACATTCTGTTGTTCGACCAGCGCGGTTGTGGCCGGTCCACGCCCTCGGCTTCGATCGAACACAATACGACCTGGGACCTGGTCGCAGACATCGAGCGCCTGCGCACCGAAGTCCTGCATGCGGACCGCATGGTCGTGTTCGGCGGATCATGGGGATCGACCCTGGCCCTGGCCTACGCCCAGACCCACCCTGAACGGGTCCATGCCCTGATCGTGCGCGGCATCTTTCTGCTGCGCGCCGCAGAACTGCGCTGGTTCTACCAGGAAGGCGCTTCCTGGCTGTTCCCGGATCGCTGGGAACATTACCTGGCCCCAATCCCCGAGGCAGAACGCCACGACCTGATTGCTGCCTACCATCGCCGCCTGACAGCCGACGATCCCCAGGTCCAGCTCCAGGCGGCGCACGCCTGGACTCAATGGGAAAGCCACACGATCAGCCTGCTGCCCAATCCGGCCCATCATCACGCCCATGCCGCCGATGAGGCCGCGCTGGCCTTCGCCCGCATTGAAAACCATTACTTCGCAAACAGAGGCTTCATGGAAGAAGGCCAGCTGCTGCGCGACGCCCACAAACTGGCCACCATCCCGGGGGTGATCGTCCAGGGCCGTTACGATGCCTGCACGCCCGCCAAATCAGCCTGGGACCTGCATCGCGTCTGGCCACAGGCGGAATTCCACATGATCCCCGATGCCGGGCACGCGTTCGACGAACCAGGCATCCTGGCACAGCTGCTGGCCGCCACCGATCGCTTTGCCTGTCCCGAAGAAGGAGCCGAGCCGTGACACTGAACATCATTCTGAACGGTACCGACACGGCCCTGGACAACGTGCGCACCGTCCATGACCTGGTGGTTCAGCTGGGCTACGAGGGCAAGCGCATCGCTGTGGAACACAATGGCGATATCGTGCCGCGCAGCCAGCACGATCAGGCATCGCTGGCTGACGGCGACCGGATCGAAATCGTGGTGGCCGTGGGAGGCGGGTAATCAGGCCCCAGGCCAAGGCGCAGACATGATCAGCGATCAGCGGAACCCGCCCCGGCCAAACCCGCCCAGGCCCTTCATCGCACCCATGGCGCGCATCATTTTCGCCATGCCGCCTTTTTTCATCTGCTTCATCATGCCCTGCATCTGCTCGAACTGTTTGAGCAGCCGGTTGACTTCCTGGACCGGCACGCCCGAACCGGCGGCAATGCGGCGCTTGCGCGAGGCCTTGATGAGTTCGGGCTTGGCGCGTTCCAGCGGCGTCATGGCATTCAGGATGCCTTCGGTGCGGGCCAGCTGCTTTTCTGCCTGACCGCCCTGTACCTGGGACGCCGCCTGGGCAAACTGCGCCGGCAGTTTTTCCAGCAGCGAACCCATGTCACCCAGTTTTTTCACCTGCTGCAGCTGGTCGCGAAAATCGTTCAGATCAAAGCGATCGCCGGATTTCATGCGTGCGGCCAGTTTCTGCGCCTCGGCGATGTCGATGTTTTTCTGGGCCTGCTCGACCAGCGACACGATATCGCCCATGCCCAGGATGCGCTGGGCCATGCGTTCGGGGTGGAAGGCTTCCAGCCCGTCGAGTTTTTCGGACACGCCGACGAATTTCAATGGCTTGCCGGTGATCTGCCGCACCGACAGCGCAGCACCGCCGCGCGCGTCGCCGTCCAGCTTGGTCATGACCACGCCGGTCAGCGGCAATGCGTCCGAGAAGGCGCGCGCCACATTGACCGCGTCCTGGCCCTGCATGGCATCGACCACGAACAAGGTCTCGATCGGCGAGAGCAATTCGTGCAGCGCACGGATCTCGTCCATCATGACCTGATCGATGCCCAGACGACCCGCCGTATCGACGATCAGCACGTCATAATGATGGCGCTTGGCGTAATCAAGCGCGCTGCGGGCGATGTCCTGTGGCTTTTGCGTCGTCTCGGTCGGCAGGAAATCGACCCCGACCTGGGCGGCCACGGTCTTCAGCTGGTCGATGGCCGCCGGGCGATAGACGTCGGCACTGACCACCAGGACCTTTTTGCGGCCGGTCTTGCGGCCATGCTGGACGTGATGGCCATCCGACAGCCATTTTGCCAGCTTGCCGGTGGTGGTGGTCTTGCCCGCGCCCTGCAGCCCAGCCATCAGGATCACGGCCGGCGGCTGGGCCGCCAGCGACAGTTCACCCGCTTCGGCACCCAGGTCGCCGCCCATCAGGGCGGTCAGTTCCTTGTGCACCACCCCGACCAGCGCCTGGCCCGGATTCAGGCTGCCGACGACCTCTTGCCCCAGGGCGGATGCCTTGACCCGCGCCACGAAATCACGCACCACCGGCAGCGCCACGTCGGCTTCCAGCAGCGCCAGGCGGACTTCGCGCAGCATGTCCTGAGTGTTGGACTCGGTCAAACGAGCCTCGCCACGCATGGTCTTGACGACACGCGACAATCGGGATGTCAGGTTATCGAACATGATGCCGTATCCGTAAAACTGGTTGATCCGTCGGCCAGCGCATAAAATGAATGCTTTTGGGGGGCGCGACCCTGCGCGCCGGACACCGACAGGACTATGTCAGTCAGCATTGTATTTCACTTGCTTGCCGCGCTGGCCTATGCCGTACTGGGCATCGCCCTGTGGCGTCCCATTGCCCGGGTCAGCGACATCTGCCCCACCGGCGCCATCGGTCGCAGCTGCCTGTTGGGCGCCATCATCCTGCATGGCATCGGCCTGGCCGACGCCGTCATTGTGCCCTCTGGCCTGCACCTGGGCTGGATACTGGCCCTGTCCGCCGCCCTGTGGCTGGGCATGATCGTCTTCTGGATCGAAAATTTCCTGCTGCAGCTGGACGGTGTGCTGCTCCTGCTGCTGCCCACTGCGGCGCTGGTCAGCCTGCTGGCCGCTGCGTTCCCCCAAGGCTATCTGGTGCCCCACGCCAGCAATGACTGGCTGCGCGTGCATCTGCTGATTGCCATGACGGCCTACGGCCTGATCACTATCGCCGCACTGCATGCCATGTTGATGACGGTGCTGGATCGCCATCTGCACCGCCCCATCGAATCGGTCGGCGAACAGGGAATCGTCAGCCGCGCCATGAGCGCCATGCCCCCGCTGCTGACCCTGGAACAACTGCTGTTCCGCCTGATCTGGGTCGGTTTCGGCGTGCTGACACTGACCGTCCTGACCGGCATCGTCGTGTCCCTGCACCTCAGCGGCCACGCCCTGCCCATGGACCACAAGACCGTCTTCACTCTGCTGTCCTGGGCCACCTTCGGCGTGCTGCTGGCAGGACGCCATATCCAGGGCTGGCGCGGGCGCGTCGCCCTGCGCTGGACGCTGGCTGGTTTCGCCTTCCTGTTGCTGTCCTACACCGGCAGCCGATTCGTCCTGGAAGTCATTCTGCAACGAGGCACTCTTGGGTAAATTCCTGCTCTGGGCGATCATCATCCTGGCCGTCCTGTTCGTTTCCCGCGTCCTGAGCCACCAAAAGGCCCAGGCCCGCCAGTCCGCCGCCCGCCGCCAGGCCGAAGACGCACGCGCCGCGTCCGAAACCATGGTCCGCTGCGCCCACTGCCGCATCTACCTGCCCCGCTCCGAGGCCTACCTGAGCCAGGGCAAGACCTGGTGCTGCGCGGAACACGCCCGGCTGGGCCTGAGGAAATGAAGGCGGGGGAAAGCCCCGAGCCTGAGCCGGGACGTTCTTTGATCATCGGGGCAGATGGCTGGTTGATTGCCGCAAGCTCCGAGGACGTGACAAAGACACATTCTGCGTCTGGATCACCTACCGGCAGCAGCATCAGCCGCAGCGCGCATACCCAAAACATCCTGCGCCGCCCTTCCCCCAACCATGACCAGCGCCCCGACGACGAAAATCCCTACCTGCTGGTGATCCACAACATCAGTCTGCCGCCCGGCGTGTTCACGGGCGACGCCATCATCGACTTTTTCCAGAATCGCCTGGATATCGCATCCCACCCCTGGTTCGAGAACATCCGCGACCTACGGGTCTCTGCCCATTTCCTGATCCGCCGCGACGGCACGATCGTGCAATTCGTACCCACGACTTTGCGCGCCTGGCATGCGGGGGTTTCATCTTTCGAAGGCCGGGAACGCTGCAACGACTTTTCCATCGGCATCGAACTGGAAGGCACGGACACGCTGGCCTATACGGATGCGCAGTACGAACGGCTGGGTGCGCTGGCGGCTGCGGTCCGGGCACGGCATCCGATCCGGGCGGTGCGGGGACACGAACACATCGCGCCGGGGCGGAAGACGGATCCGGGGGTGGCGTTTGATTGGGATCGGTTCGCATCAAGCAGGGTGCCATGAAGCCCCGCGTCACCGTCATCTCCCTGGGGATCAATGACCAGGATCGTTCGGTCCGGTTCTATCGGGACGGCCTGGGGCTGGTGACCAAAGGCTTCGTCGGATGAACACCACAACCGGATGGCTTCGCCCCGCCCCAGACGGTAAAATAGAACATTCCTTTTGAATCAGGCATCTTCATGTCCAGTCAGCGCGTGCATCAACACCCCAGCCAGGAAGCCATCCTGCGCGCCGTGGCCAGTTCCACCGCCATCGAAACGGGTCAACGCATCGCCGACATCGAAGCCAAATTGCGCGGCGGGGACAGCCATCTTCCCCAGGTTTCTCTAGCCGCGATCAACCGTCCCGCCCACTCAGCGCAACGCTGACCAATGCGCGCATGGGCGCGTAATCCATGCCCACGCCACATTGGATCGCACTGAAATACGCCGTCTTGTCCGCATCCCATCGGCTGTAGTCCAACGGGCCGCGACCTGCCTGCACCGCCATCACATCGGCCAGCAGACGCGACAGTCGTCCATTGCCTTCGCGAAACGGGTGCACCAGAATCAGTTCAACATGGCAGACGGCGATGGCCTCGACCAGCGCATCATGGCTTACATCGTGACAAGGCGTATGGCGCTGCAAGTATGTCCGCTCGAACTCGTCCAGCAAGCGGGGAATCTGCCGGGCGGCGGCAAAATGGAAACCATCCTTGCTCATATTGACTGACCGAGGCTGGCCGGCCCAATCGTACAGATTGCCCAGCCACTGGTGGTGCCACCCCATCAGGTCGGCTACAGCCAGCCGACGATTGGGGAACTGGTCCCGCAATATCCGCTCATAGAGCCGCAGCAACAGTCTCGCTTCGAGATCGTCCATCACGGCTGGGTCCGTGATGCCGGCCCGGTTCCGCAGCACCCGTCCGTTCGATCCGGGTTGGCATTCGGCCTGCGGACCCGTGGCCTGGTAACGGTTGGCGGCCATGTGCCCTACCCCCGCAGCGCCCTCGCGTGAAAGGCCACGTGTTCCCCGATGAAACTGGCGATGAAATAGTAACTGTGATCATATCCGGCATGCCGGCGCACAGTGGCCTGATAGCCCATGTCCAGGCAGGCTTCCTCCAGCAGTTCGGGCCGCAATTGCACTGCCAGAAACTCATCGTCCAGGCCCTGGTCGATCAGCATTGGCAAATGATCGGCCTGCGAGGCCGCGCGGATCAGTGCCACGGCATCCCACTGCGCCCATGCAGACACGTCATCGCCCAGGTAGGCGGAAAGAGCCTTCTGCCCCCAGGGGACCTGGGTCGGTGCAACGATGGGCGCAAAGGCCGACACGCTGCGATAGCGTCCGGGATGCCGCAAGGCGGTGACCAGCGCGCCATGCCCACCCATGGAATGGCCAGAGATCGCCCGCACGCCGGAAGCCGGAAAATGCTGCTCGATCAGCGCCGGCAGTTCCTGGGCGACATAGTCCTGCATGCGGTAATGCGCCGCCCAGGGAGCCTGGGTGGCATTCAAGTAGAAACCGGCACCCTGGCCCAGGTCGTAGGCCGGGTCATCGGCCACGCCTTCGCCGCGCGGACTGGTGTCTGGCGCAACCAGGATCAGGCTGTGGCGCTCGGCATGGGCCTGGGCGCCGGCCTTGGTGATGAAGTTCTGTTCCGTGCAAGTCAGGCCGGACAGCCAATACAGCACAGGACACGATTCGCCGCGCAGGGCGGCCGAAGGCAGGAAGACGCCGACGCGCATGTCACAGCCCAGCACGGCAGACGCATGCTGCCAGACTTCCTGGCGGCCACCAAAACAGCTGTGTTGCTCAATGCGTTCCATAGTGCACCACCGAACGAATGGATTTGCCTTCGTGCATCAGGTCGAAGGCATGGTTGATGTCGTCCAGGCCCATGGTGTGGGTGACGAAGGGCTTCAAGTCGATATCACCGCGCATGGCTTCCTGGACCATGCCAGGCAGCTGGGAACGGCCCTTGACACCGCCAAAGGCCGTGCCGCGCCAGGATCGGCCCGTCACCAGCTGGAAGGGCCGGGTGGAGATTTCCTGTCCGGCACCGGCAACCCCGATGATGATGGACTGGCCCCACCCCCGATGCGCGCATTCCAACGCGGCCCGCATGACATTGACGTTGCCGATGCATTCGAAACTGTGATCCACCCCCCAGCCGGTCATGCCGACAATGACCTGCTGCACGGGTTCGTCGTGATCCTTGGGATTGACGCAGTCGGTGGCACCAAAGACCTTGGCCAGCGCGAATTTGTCGGGATTGGTGTCCACGGCGATGATGCGCCCCGCCCCCGCCTGGCGTGCGCCCTGGACGACGGCCAGACCGATGCCGCCCAGGCCGAAGACGGCCACGGTGTCGCCGGGCTGGACCTTGGCGGTGTTGCGCACAGCGCCAATGCCGGTGGTCACGCCACAGCCCAGCAGACAAACCTGTTCCGGATTGGCATCCGGGTCGATCTTGGCCAGGGAAACCTCTGCCACGACGGTGTATTCACTGAAAGTCGAGCAGCCCATGTAGTGATAGATGGGCTTGCCCTGGTAGGAAAAACGTGTCGTGCCGTCGGGCATCACGCCCTTGCCCTGGGTCGCGCGCACGGCCACACACAGATTGGTCTTGCCTGACTTGCAGAACAGGCATTCGCCGCATTCGGCGGTATACAGGGGAATGACATGGTCGCCCGGCGCAACGCTGGTGACGCCCTCGCCGACCTCGACGACGATGCCAGCACCCTCATGGCCGAGCACGGCAGGGAACACGCCTTCGGGGTCGTCACCACTGAGGGTGAAGGCGTCGGTGTGGCAGACGCCGGTATGGGTGATGCGGACCAGGACCTCGCCCTTGCGGGGCGGTTCGACGTCGATTTCGACGATCTGCAACGGTTTGCCGGCCTCGAAGGCCACTGCGGCGCGGGATTTCATCGGGCTATCTCCTCCAATTTCACCCCACCTGGTGCAAGCGGGGTTCAGACCGATTATGGCCAGAACCCCGTGGGAAGACAAACGCGCTCAGTTCCCCAGCAGCAGCGCGTTCATGCGCTTCACGAACGCCGCAGGATCCTTCAGGGCGGCGCCTTCGGCCAGCATGGCCTGATCCAGCAGCAGTTCGGCCCAGTCGCCGAACGACGCGTCGGATTGGGATTCCAGACGCTTGACCAGCGCATGCTGCGGGTTCACCTCCAGGATGGGCTTGACCTCTGGTGCGTCCTGGCCAGCCGCCTTGAGCATGCGCAGCAGATGCGGGCTCAGCTCGTGTTCGTCCACGACCACGCAAGCAGGCGAATCCACCAGGCGGGCAGTGGCACGCACGTCCTTGACGCGTTCACCCAGCGCCTGCTTCAGACGCTCGATGGTGGGCTTGAACGCCTCGGCGGCCTCGGCCTGCTGTTTCTTTTCTTCCTCGTCGGCCAGGGCGTCCAGGTCCAGACCGCCCTTGGCGACCGAGGCCAGGGCCTTGCCTTCGAATTCGCGCAGGTAGGACAACATCCATTCGTCCACACGGTCGGACAGCAGCAGGACTTCCAGACCCTTGCGGCGGAAGACTTCCAGGTGCGGGCTGTGCGCGGCAGCGGCGTAGGAATCGGCGCTCAGGTAGTAGATCTTGTCCTGGCCTTCCTTCATGCGGCCAATGTAGTCGGCCAGGGACACGGTCTGCGCCGGACTGTCGGACTGGGTGGACGCGAAACGCAGCAGGCCGGCGATGCGGTCCTTGTTGGCAGGGTCTTCGCCCACGCCTTCTTTCAGCACCTGGCCGAACTGGGTCCAGAATTCGGCGTATTCCTCGGGCTTGTCGCGAGCCAGGTCTTCGAGCAGGCCCAGGATGCGCTTGGCGGAGCCTTCGCGGATGGCGCGCACGTCGCGGCTTTCCTGCAGGATTTCCCGCGAGACGTTCAGCGGCAGATCGGCGGAATCGACGACGCCACGCACAAAGCGCAGGTAGGCCGGCAGCAGTTGGTCGGCATCATCCATGATGAAGACGCGCTTGACGTACAGTTTCACGCCTCGGCGGGCATCACGGTCCCAGAGATCGAAAGGCGCGCGCTTGGGCACGAACAACAGCTGGGTGTATTCGCTGCGGCCTTCGACACGATTGTGTGTCCAGGCTAGCGGGTTCTCGTAATCGTGCGAGATGTGCTTGTAGAATTCCTGGTACTGCTCGTCAGTGATGTCGGACTTGGACCGAGTCCACAGGGCATTGGCCTGGTTGACGGTTTCCCATTCGTCCTTGACGACCTGCTCGGATTTTTCCGCGTCCCACTCTTCCTTTTTCATCTGGATGGGCAGGGAAATGTGATCGGAATAGCGGCGCAGGACTTCACGCAGTTTCCACCCTGACAGGAATTCGTCCTCGTCGGCGCGCAGCGTCAGCGTGATGGCGGTGCCACGCGCTTCCTGTTCGATGGTTGTCACGGAAAATTCGCCCTGGCCATCGGATTCCCAGAGCACGCCTGCGGATGCCGGCAAGCCGGCGCGGCGGCTGCGCACGGCGACCTTTTCCGCAACGATGAAAGACGAATAAAAGCCCACGCCGAACTGGCCGATCAGCTGGGCGTCCTTTTGCTTGTCGCCGGTCAACTGGGAAAAGAATTCGCGCGTGCCGGATCGGGCGATAGTGCCCAGATTGGCGATGGCCTCGTCGCGCGACAGGCCGATGCCGTTGTCGGTGATGGTGATGGTGCGGGCATTCTTGTCGAACTCGACACGAATGCGCAAGTCGGAATCGCCCTCGAGCAGGTCCGGATGGTCAATGGCCTCGAAGCGCAGCTTGTCGCAGGCATCGGATGCGTTGGACACGAGTTCTCGCAGGAAGATTTCCTTGTTGCTGTACAGGGAATGGATCATCAGGTGCAGCAACTGCTTGACTTCGGCCTGGAAGCCCAGGGTTTCGGCCGTCTTGGTGTCGGTTTCGCTCATGGTTCGGATGGGTTCGAAGGTTCTTGCGGGATTGCATGGCGCCCCGCAAACGGCCTGAAAGGCGGTCGCGGGGCGGACTGCTGGATCAGTTGGGGCCGGGGTGCCGGGTTTTCAAGAGCCAGGGAACCTCTGAACAAGCCCTTCAAGCCTGCGCAAACCCTGAATAGTCCTTATTTGTTTCTGGATATCTACGAATCGGACCGATCCGATACGGTTATTCTTTAAGCAAAAAACATTTCTCTCACCTATTTGCAGGAGACACAGCATGCCCGGACAAGGCACAGGCCCCAACGCGGGCCGCATGGCGCGCGCCACACTCGGGACCCAATTGTTCATCGCCGCCACCTTGATCACCATCCTGGTGATGGCGGTTCTGGCCTCCATCATCACCTGGCAGAACCGGCAGACGGCGATCGACAATGTCCGCGCAGCCAACCGCTACGGGCTGCAGGGTTACGACCGCACACTGCAACTGATCTACGACATCGCCCGCAAGCGCAGCGAATCCCTGTATCCGGTGCTGATCCGCTACATGAATGGCATCCCCAAGCCCAGCGGAGTGGTGGAAAACGGCATGCCGGTCTTCAAGTCCTCGGGCATGCCCATCAACGGCGACCAGGACCTGATGCGCAGCGTCACGGGACTCTCCGCCGAAGTCTACGCTCGCGCCAATCAGGGCTGGCAGCGAATCGCCAGCGCCTATCAGGATCTACAGGGCCACGCCCTGGGTGAAACCCTGGATCCCACCGCACGCATTGCCCAGGCCCTGGACTCAGGCGAAATCACCCACTTCCCCAGCCTGGTGGACGGAAAATGGCACCTGATCACGGTCAACCCACTCAAGAATGGCAACCAGGTCTACGGTGGAATTGTTGATTACCTGGACATCAGCGCCCAGATCGACCCGGTGCTGAAGGACCTGGCCGAGGCCACGCTGGCCGAATACGGCCAATTGTTCGTGCTGCGGCCGACCGCCGACGGCAAGGACTGGATCCGCGTCGCGGGCATGTTCGGCAAGCCCGGCGACCTGTTCAGCGCCGGTAATCCGCCGGACGATTTCGCCGCCATGAACAGCGCCTTCCAGTCGGCCCCGGACGGGGTGCGGCGCGTCACGGTGCGGGGCCAGGAAATCTTCCTGGCCTGGCAGACGGTGCCCAACTGGGGCTGGATGATGTATGGATTCGGTAGCGTGGACGACTACCTGGCTGACAGCACCCGCGCCATGTGGATCCAGTTGGGCGTGATGCTGCTGGGCACGCTGTTGATTTCCCTGCTGATCCGCTGGCTGGCGCGCCACACTCTGGGGCCCGTGCATGACGTGGTCGAAGGCATGCGGAGACTGGGCGCTGGTGACCTGACCCACACGGTGCCCGCCAGTCCGACGGGCAGCCGCAACGAGGTGCACCAATTACTGGACAGCCTGCGCGGAACCCAGAACGCGCTGAGGCACATGATCCGCCAGGTGCGCCACAGCGTCGGTGAAATCCACACCGGCGCGCGCGAGATCGCTGCCGGCAATGCGGATCTGTCCAGCCGCACGGAACAACAGGCAGCATCCCTGCAAGAAACGGCTGCCAGCATGGAAGAGCTGGCCTCCACCGTACGCCAGAACGCCGATAACGCCCGCCAGGCCGACCAACTGGCTACTGGCGCCTCGCAGACTGCGCACCAGGGGGAACAGGCCGTCCACGGCATGGTGGATACCATGAAGCGGATCGCCGACAGTTCAGCCCGCATCACCGACATCATCAGTGTGATCGACAGCATTGCCTTCCAGACCAACATCCTGGCACTGAACGCTGCCGTCGAGGCGGCCCGGGCAGGCGAGGAAGGCCGCGGCTTTGCGGTCGTGGCCGGCGAGGTCCGCGCCCTGGCCCAGCGCTCCGCCGACGCCGCGCACGAGATCAAGGCACTGATCGAAGCTGCATCCACAGAGGTGGAATCCGGCACCCGCCAGGCAAGCAACGCAGGCGCCACCATGCAGGAAGTCCTGACCGCAGTCGACCGGGTGACCCAGATCATGGGAGAAATTGCTGCAGCTTCCAACGAGCAGTCTACCGGCATCGACCAGGTCAATCTGGCAGTCACCCAGATGGACCAGGTAACGCAGCAGAATGCTGCGCTGGTCGAACAGGCGGCGACCGCTGCCGAATCCCTGCGGGAACAGGCCGACCACCTGGCCGACACCGTGGCCGTATTCCGTACCGGGGATGCCGAAGCAACATCCCCCGCCGTAGCGCAGCACCCCGCCCCGGGCCAGGCCGATGTGCCGCGCCTGCCCGGCTAAAGGGGCAAGAGCCGCCAGGCCAGCAGGAACATGACGGCGGCGATGCCGCCATCCAGCCAACGCCAGGCCCCAGGATTCTGGAACAACGGCGCACATAGCCGCGACCCCAGGCCCAGCGCCGCCAGCCACAGTACGCTGGCGGTCAGCGCCCCGGCAGCAAAACCGAAGCGGGCATCCGCAAAACCATGGGCGATCGAGCCCAGCACCATCATATCCAGCCAGAAATGCGGATTGAGCAGCGTAAAGCCCACGGCACCCAGCAAGGCGGCACGGCGCGAGGACACCGCCGCCTGATCGGCCCGAGGGCCGACGTCCGGACGCCAGGCCCGGCGCGCCGACTGGATGCCGTACCACGTCAGGAACACGACCCCGCACCACAGCACGGCATCCGCCAGCCCAGGCAGCCAGGCCGTCAATGCCTGCAGGCCCGACACACTGCCAAAAATGAAACACGCGTCGATCAGGGCGCACACCAGCAAGATGGCCCGCAAGTGCGCCCGGGCAATGCCCTGGCGCAGGATGAAAGCGCTTTGTGCCCCCACCACGGCGAACATGCCCAGGCCCGTCAGCGTGCCGCTGGCCCAGGCAGCAGCCAAGGGGGAAACGGCGGGGACAATGGCGGCGAACATGATGAAGCTCCTGCGGTGGACAGCGAAAAACGGGACGGCCAGGTAATCCCCCTATCGCTCAGGCCTCCATTTTCCACAGACCCGGATATAAAATACAGCTAATTTATTTAAATATGATTTAGCTGTACTTAATAATTCACCGAATAAAACCTCGCGTCGCATGCATCTGCGGATTCGGGCGGCCTACCACCAGACCCACAGCCAAATGCACACTCATGCAACTGGATCACGATAATCTGCGCGCCCTGGCCGCCGTGGTACGCGAAGGCAGCTTCGAGCGGGCCGCCGCCGCCCTGCACGTGACGCCCTCGGCCGTATCCCAGCGCATCAAGACCCTGGAATCCCGCATGGGCCGGCTCCTGGTCCTGCGCACCATCCCGGCCCAGCCCACGGACGACGGTCGCGTCCTGGTGCGCCTGGCCGAACAGGCTGCCCTGCTGGAACACGAGGCCCTGGAACGCCTGGGCATGGGAGACGATCGCCCGGCACCCAGCCTGCGCGTGGCCGTCAACCACGACAGCCTGGAAACCTGGTTCATCGAGGCCGCTACCCGCTACGCGGAACAGACCCGCACAACGCTGGATCTGGTATCGGAAGACCAGGATCACACGGCCACCCTGCTGCGCAACGGCAGTGTGCTGGCAGCGGTCACCACACTGGGCGACCCCGTACAAGGCTGCCGGGTCCACTCGCTGGGCCGCATGCGCTACGTGGCCACCTGCACGCCCGACTTCCACGCCCGGCATTTTTCCCGGGGCGTCACGCCCGATGCCCTGGCAAACGCGCCAGTCCTGATCTTCAACCGCAAGGACGACCTGCAGGCGCAGTTCGCGCGCGGCGTGATGGGCGACACGCCCTGGCAACCCCCCACCTGGTGGGTGCCTTCGTCCCATGCGTTCGTCTCGGCCACGCTGGCTGGACTGGGCTGGACCATGAACCCCTTGCCTATGATTCGTGATGCGCTGGAAGCTGGCCGGCTGGTGCCGCTGCGCGCGCGAGCCTGGCAGGATGTACCGCTGTACTGGCAGCACTGGCGGACCGGATCGATCTCCATGGAACGGCTGACCTCGGCCGTGCTGCGGGCCGCCCGCACCCTGGTGCGCCCGGCCCGCACGCCGGTCAGCCCCCCTGGCGCAAGCGGCTCAGGGTCGTCGTCGGCGTGATGACCTCGGGGTCGAGCAGGCAGTGCAGAATGGCCGGCAGGCCGCTGTCCAGCGCACGCTGCAGCGCGGGGGCGAATTCCTCGGTTGTCTCGACGCGTTCTCCGTGCCCGCCAAACGCACGCGCATACGCCGCAAAATCAGGGTTGCGCAAGGCGGTGGCCGACACCCGGCCAGGATAACGCCGTTCCTGGTGCATGCGGATGGTGCCGAACATGCCGTTGTCGATCAGGATCACCAGAATCGGCAAGCCATACTGCACCGCCGTGGCGAATTCCTGGCCATGCATCATGAAGCAGCCATCACCCGCCATGCACACCACCCGGCGATCCGGATAGAGCCGCTGGGCGGCCACCGCTGCCGGCAGGCCGTAGCCCATCGAGCCAGACGTCGGCGCCAATTGGGTGCCGTAGGTACGAAAACGATAGAAACGATGCAGCCAGGTGGCGTAGTTGCCGGCACCATTGGCCAGGATGGCGTCCTCGGGCAACACGGCATTCAGGTGCGCCATCACCCGCCCCATCTGCAAGGCCCCGGGATGTTCGATCGCCGATGGGTCGCTCCAGGCCAGACGTTGCGCATGCAACTGCTCGCAGCGATGGCGGCGCGCCGCCGTCGCGGTGGACGCCAGCGATTCGATGGCACGCACCCACGTCCCCGGTGCGCAAGCCATGGCGATGTCCGCCTGATAGACACGATTCAATTCACCGACATCGGGATGCACGTGCACCAGCGTCTGTGACGGATTGGGCACGCCCAACAGCGTATAGCCCTGGCTGGGGACCTCGGACAGCCGCCCGCCCACCGCCAGGATCAGGTCGGATTCGCGGATGGCGTCCAGCAAGCGGGGATCGGCGCCCAGGCCCAGATCACCGATGAAGCAGGGGTGTTCCACAGGACACAGCATCTGGCGACGAAACTGCACCGCCACCGGCAAGGCGTGACGTTCGGCAAACACCCCGAACGCCTGCACGGAACGCGCATCCCAGCGACTGCCGCCCAGGATGGCCAAGGGGCGCTGCGCTTCGGCCAGCCGATCAGCCAGGGCCACGATCTGGCTGTCCGGAGGCAGCGTCTCGGGGACATGGCAGGGCCGCGCATCGGCCACCGTCACAGTCTCGCTCAGCATGTCCTCCGGCAAGGCCAGCACCACCGGCCCCGGCCGTCCGGACAGCGCCACGTGAAACGCACGCGACAGGTATTCCGGAATGCGTTCGGCCTGATCGATCTCGGCCGCCCATTTGACCTGGGAACCGAACACAGCGCGGTAGTCCATTTCCTGGAATGCTTCGCGATCGCGCATGGCTCGATCGACCTGCCCGACCAGCAGGATCAGGGGCGTGGAATCCTGGGACGCGATGTGCACCCCCGCGAACGCGTTGGTGGCCCCCGGCGCACGAGTCACCAGGCACACCCCGGGCCGACCGGTCAGCTTGCCATAGGCCTCGGCCATGATGGCGGCCCCGCCTTCCTGGCGGCAAACCGTGACCTGGATGTCGGCATCGACCAAGCCATCGAGCACGGGCAGATAGCTTTCCCCCGGCACGCAGAAGACATGTTCCGTACCATGCAGGCGCAACTGGTCCACCAGGACGTGTCCGGCCAGGCGGGGGGTCGGCTGGGCTGTCCGCACAGCCACTGTCATGGTGGATTGCCCGCGCTCGTCTCCTTGATTGAGGATGGGATGCATGCCAGGGTTCTGAATCATGAAACGTTCCTTTCCGAAACAGGGTCGAAAGACTGCGCGCCGCACCCTACACCACGTTCTTTTCAATGACCGGCCGGCCTTCCAGGATGCGGCGCCAGCCCAGCCGAGCGAGATCCAGCGTGCGATATTCACCGTGCACGATCAGTTCGGCCAGCGCCCGGCCGACCGCCGGCGCCTGCTGCAGGCCATGGCCACTGAAACCATTGGCAAAATACAGATTGTCCAGACTGGGATGCAGCCCCAGGATCACATTCTGATCGACCAGGTTCATGTCGTAGTGCCCGGCCCAGCTGCGCACACAGCGCAGGGCTTCGAACGCCGGCACACGCTGCGCCAGCAAAGGCCACAGCACATCCTCGAACAGCGTATGCTGCACCTCGAAATCGAAGCATTCCGGGTCCTGGTCCGGCGGCGGAGCGATCCCGGTAATGAACCCAGGCCCTTCGGGACGGAAATAGGCCCCGCTGGGGTCGATCACCATCGGACACCCCGGCAGGCGCTCGGGGCACTGCACGTAGAACACGCTGCGCTTGCGTGCCTGGACCGGCAGATCGATGCCCGCCAGACGCGCCAGGGCCGGCGCACCGACCCCCGCCGCATTGACCAGGGCACCGCAGGCCAGCACCTGGCCATCATCCAGGCGCACGCCCGTCACGCGTGCGCTGACGCGATCGATACCCGCCACCCGCTGCGGCAGATACACGGCCCCCTGGGCAACGGCCTTGCGCCGCAGCCCCTGAAGCAGTCCATAGGCATCCAGCCAGCCCTCGCCACTCAGTCCCAGCGACCCGGCCGCCAGGTCACCCGTGCGCAGCCAGGGAAAGCGCGCCTGCAGCGCAGCAGCATCCAGCAAGGCAACGTCCGCGCCCTCGCGGCGCTGCAGGGCGTGATTGTCCTGCAGGACCGGCAGCCCCGCCGACGTCGCCAGAAACAGGTAGCCCCCTTCATGGAACGCCGGATCGGGCCGAATACCGTCCACGGCCAGCGCGTCGGCGAAGGTCCGCAGGAATTCCGTGCCGAAGCGCGACATGCGGATGTTCTCCTCGGTAGAGAACTGATGACGGATCGAAGCTGCCGACAGGGCGGTTGCGCAGTGCTGGTAAGTGGGGTCGGGCTCGATCACGGCCACCGAACCCTTGAATCCCGCGTCTGCCGTCAGGAAATACGCCACGGCGCTACCCACGACAGCCCCCCCGGCAATCACGACATCGAACTGCGTCTGCGGCATCCTGCGATACTCCCAGTCCCCTGAAATGAGAAGGCTTTCCGGCGCCTATTCTGGAAGCAATTTTCCCCGGTTTCCCTAGGCATTTTCCCTGAAGGCAAAAATTTTCCTATTGGAAATGCGCGTGATATCCTGGGCCGGACATCGACCCCGGCGCGCTGCCCGAACGGCGCGCCCGCCCGGAGGCTGCATGATGAATCCCCAGGAACTTCTACGCTCGTTTGGCCTGAAACCCGACATGCTTGCGGCAGGCGGCCTGCCGGTGCATTCCCCCATCGATGGCGCTCGCCTGGCCGACCTGCGGCCACACGATGTCAACGATGCCCGACGCATGATCGACCAGGCACACCAGGCGTATCTGGCCTGGCGCCAGGTGCCCGCCCCCCGGCGCGGCGAACTGGTGCGCCTGCTGGGTGATGAATTGCGGGCTCACAAGCAAGCGCTGGGCCGCCTGGTATCCCTGGAAGCCGGCAAGATCACGGCGGAAAGCGAAGGCGAAGTCCAGGAAATGATCGATATCTGCGATTTCGCCGTCGGCCTGTCCAGACAACTGCACGGCCTGACCATCGCATCCGAACGCCCCGGCCACCGCATGATGGAGACCTGGCACCCGCTGGGCGTGGTGGGGGTGATTTCCGCCTTTAATTTTCCGGTAGCAGTCTGGTCCTGGAACGCTGCCCTGGCCCTGGTCTGCGGCGATCCGGTCGTCTGGAAGCCTTCAGAAAAGACTCCCCTCACTGCGCTTGCGTGCCAGGCCCTGTTCCAGCGGGCGCTGGCTCGCTTCGGCGATGCGCCCGACGGCCTGCTGCATGTGCTGGTGGGCGCGCGCGAATCAGGCGAAGCACTGGTCGACGACCCTCGGGTAGCGCTGGTCTCGGCCACCGGATCCACCCGCATGGGCCGCGAGGTCGGGCCACGCGTGGCGCAACGCTTTGGTCGTTGCCTGCTCGAACTGGGGGGCAACAACGCCCTGATCGTGACGCCCTCGGCCGACCTGGACATGGCTGCGCGCGGGATCCTGTTCGGCGCCATCGGCACGGCCGGCCAGCGCTGCACCACCACGCGCCGCTTGATCGTCCACGAATCGGTCGCTGATGCCCTGCTGGCGCGGCTGAAGACCGCCTACACCAGCGCGGTCGTGGGCAACCCGCTGGACGCCGACACCCTGGTCGGCCCCTTGATCGACCGGGCCGCCTACGACGCCATGCAGGACGCGCTGACCCAGGCGCGCGCCCAGGGAGGCGTCATCACAGGCGGCGAGCGTCTGCTGGCCGACCGCTACCCGGACGCCTGGTACGTCCGCCCCGCCCTGGCCGAGATGCCCGGTCAGACGGACGTCGTGCGCCACGAGACCTTTGCCCCGATCCTGTACGCCCTGCGCTATCGCGATTTCAACGACGCCCTGGCCCTGCACAATGACGTCCCGCAAGGCCTGTCTTCCGCGATTTTCACCACGGACCTGCGCGAAGCCGAGACCTTTCTGGGCGCAACAGGGTCGGATTGCGGCATCGCCAACGTCAATATCGGCACCTCGGGCGCAGAAATCGGCGGAGCCTTTGGCGGCGAAAAGGAAACCGGCGGTGGACGCGAATCCGGGTCCGATGCCTGGAAGGCCTACATGCGCCGCGCCACCAACACCATCAACTATTCCCGGGAACTGCCGCTGGCGCAGGGCATCCGTTTCGGATGAGACAGGGCATAAGTCAGTCCCGACGGAGCCCCCCTTGTCCAGCAGCCCGATTTCCAACGAACTCCTGCATGCCCTGTTCATCATCGCCATCGCCGCCGAGGCCATGACGGCCGCTCTGGCGGCCGGTCGCCGGGAAATGGACTGGCTGGGCGTGTGCCTGCTGGGCTGCATCACCGCGCTGGGCGGCGGATCGGTGCGCGACCTGCTGCTGGACCACCATCCCCTGTCCTGGATCGCCCACCCGTCCTACCTGCTGATCACCGGCGGTGCGGCCCTGGTCACCATCGCACTGGCCCGCTTCATCCATCCGCTGCGGCACCTGTTCCTGCTCCTGGACGCCATCGGCCTGGTGGTCTTCACGATCATCGGCTGCGACATTGCCCTGGACCTGGGTCTGCCCTGGGGCATCGCCATCGTCTCGGGCATGATCACCGGTTGCGTGGGCGGGGTGCTGCGCGACGTGCTGTGCAACGAAGTCCCGTTGCTGTTTCGCGCCGAACTCTATGCCTCTGTATCCATCGTCGCCGGCGCCCTGTATGTTGCCGGTCTGGCGCTGGGCTGGCACCAGGAAACCGTCACGGGCGGCGCACTGGCGATCGGCCTGGCGCTGCGGCTGCTGGCCCTGCGATTTGGCTGGAGCATGCCGAAATTCGTCTATACGCGGGACCTGCACTGAACGCCGGCAGGCCACCCGCGCGGTCAGGCCGACAGGCTGACGCCCGGACAGCCGCTATGAAAACGGAATGTCTCGTCGGGCGACTCGATCAGGCCATGCTCGACCTGGCGAATCCGCTCAATGGCGCGCGCGACATCACGCGCTTCGCCAAAGCGGCGGGCGAATCGCAGGTAGCCCTGATAGTGGCGGCTTTCCGATTGCAGCAACCCGGCGTAAAACACGGCCAGCTCCTCGTCCAGATGCGGTACCAGCGCAGCGAAACGTTCACAGGAACGCGCCTCGATGAAGGCCCCGACGATCAAGGTATCGACCAATTTCGCAGGCTCATGCGTGCGCACCGCTGCCCGCAGGCCCGACGCATAGCGACTGGCGGTCAAGGGCCGCAGCGCGATGCCGCGCCGTTTCAGGATGCGCAGCACCTGTTCATGGTGGACCAGTTCCTCTCGGGCAAGCTTGGACAGCGCGGCCGATAGCTCGGCATCCTGTCCATAGCGCGCGATCAGGCTCATCGCGGTTGCTGCGGCCTTCAGTTCGCAGTTGCGGTGATCGAGCAACAGCACGTCCTGCTGCGTCAGCGCAGCTTCGACCCAGGCGACGGGCGTCGGACACGGCAGAAATTCGATCAGATCGGCAGGCAGTTCGGGCACAGTCATCCGGGACTCAAGATTCAACGGTCGGCTGGGGGGCCAGAGCACGGCGCACCCGCTGCGGGGGCCCGTGCTGGTCCGGGCATGAAGCGCCAGGCAATCAGCCACCCCACGGCCTGCACGGCGCACAGCGCAGCGACCGTACCGGGCCACCCCCCCAGGGTATAGGCGATGCCGCACCCCCAGGCCCCCACAAAACCGCCGCAGTAATATGCCCCATAGTACAGGCCGCTGGCCAGTGAGCGGCCGCTGGTGACCCGATGGGCGATAAAGCTCATCGTCGCCGACTGCGTCACGAACATCCCGCAGGCCGCCACGGCCAGCGCAATCACGATGACCCAGACCGGCGCCGACAGCGAACCCAACACCCCCAGCGCCGACACCGCCACCGCCGCCAGCGCCGTGCGCCGGGAGCCGATGCGCGTGATCACCTGCCCTGCCAGCGGCGTGACCACCACCCCCAGCAGGTAGACACTGAAGATATTGGCCAGGTCGCCCGGACTGAAGTGATAGGGCGCCGCTGCCAGATGCAGATTGACGAAGGTGAACAGTCCGACCAGAGCGAACAACACCGTAAAGCCCAGTGCGCAGGCAACCCGCAGGGCAGGATTGCGCAGCAACCGGCCCAAGGACGCCAGGTTGTCGGCAATCCGGACATTGGCCTCGAAATGGCGCGAGGCCGGCAGGCCTCGCCAGACCAGCCAGGCACCCACCAGATTGATCACCGCCATCGCCCCGAACGCCGTGCGCCAGGCCATGAATTCGGTCAGGTGCCCCATCAGGAAACGGCCCAGGAACCCGCCCAGCACAGAGCCAGTGACATAGCCTGTGATCAGCCGCACCATCGTGGCGCCCCGGAATTCCTCGCCGATGTAGGCAATCGCCACCACCGACACCCCCGGCACGGCCAGGCCTTGCAGGAAACGCAACACCTGCAACCCGTGCACGGTCTGCACCTGCGTCATCAGCGCCGTAGGCACCGCCAGCGCAAACACCGATGCGGTGATCAGCCATTTGCGCCCCAGGGCGTCGGACAGCATGCCGATGAACGGTGAAATCAGCGCCACTGCCAGCACCGTCATCCCCACGGCATTGCCGATCTCGACCACCGTGGCGTTCAGGTCCTGCTGCAATTCCGGCAGGATCGACTGCACCGAATACACCTGGATGAAGGCGAACACCCCCACCAACGCGACGGTCAGCAACAGGGGCACAGTCAGACGGTAATAGCCATCGGCGTCGGGGGATGGGGAGGCGCGCATGCAAAAGGACCGGAAGAGTTTGCAGGCCCCCCGGAAGAG
>Ga0265295_1003397_pt1 | contig 23242 bp, 21 predicted proteins | sample Munlansysbiofilm_FD_192503 | JGI IMG/M metagenome (GOLD analysis project Ga0265295, IMG submission 192503) | Leachate microbial communities from a municipal landfill in Southern Ontario, Canada - Methane capture system biofilm | ecosystem: Engineered > Solid waste > Landfill > Unclassified ...
ATACCGCGTCCGCGCAATATCCGATACACGAGCGATTGTCTTTTTCTTCGTCTAAAATTTTCACGAGTTTTTCTTGGATAAATGCGTAGGCTTCGTCCCAACTCGCACGACGGTACTTTCCATCACCCCTTTGTCCCGTGCGGATTAAAGGGTACTTCAAACGATCGGGATCGTAAAGCGCATGAATTCCGGCAACCCCTCTAGCGCATAGCATATTGCGCGATTTGGGGAAGTACGGATTAGGATCGAGTTTGGTAACGATGCCGTTTTTAACCGTTGCGATAGCGGCGCATTTGTTGACGCACATTTCGCAAATCGTCGGAACTTGTTTCAACAAAGGAAGCTCTTTGGACTTTTTTGCATTTTCCGCGAGAATGGACGTCTGACTTAACGCCGTTCCCCCGACAATACTTAAAGCCACGCTCCCTTGAAGAAATCTCCTTCGTGAGATCTCTACTTTCATCTTATTTTTCTCCGCTATGATTTGAGATAAAAGGGCTTAAATGCCCTAGAAATAACTATTTCACGGCACATTGTAGAGGCTGTTTCTTTAGATTATTATTAAGAAGAATTACTTTTATAAGTTTTTTAAATTAAAGTAGAATCTGAGGCTCGATTTCAAGGGCTTATCATAAAAATAAAAAAAATTTATCTCTTTTAGAAAATTAGGTAAACTTTTTAGTATTTTTTACCATTTTAGTAAAATTTTAATGACATTTTTGCATTTTTTTAAATTTATTGGAATCACAAAGGGAAAAAACGAGAAGAGGCATGATGCCTCTTTTGAGATACGAGAAATTATTTTTGTGCGGCTTCTTGGGTACAATTACTACCGTCACCCTTGAGCTCGACTTTGATCTTTTTGGCTTTTTTGGGTTGAGCATCGTTTTCGTACAAGATCGCTTTAATTTCATTGGAGAAATTTTCAATGCAATCGCTCTTTCCTTTCGTGGTATCTAAAATTAATACGCGCGTTTCGGCTTTCGTTTGAGCGACTTCGCTGGCATTGAGATCGCACTCTTTTTCGAGCAAGCGATTGATTTTCTCGTTGAGCACTTCCAACGAGCCGTTTTTATCGTGTTGATTAGCGTAAATAATGTCTGAGACTTCTTTTTGAAAGGTCTCCACACAGTCATTAATGCGGGCTTGGTCGGCGGCAAGCATCCATGAAACGAGAATTGGTAAAGTTAATATAACTTTTTTCATCTTTTCCTCCTATAATTTTTACCATTATATAATAAAATTATAAAAATATTTACCTATGTTAATTATCTTAGAGGAAACAGTATACCGCACCGTAGAAAAAAGACGCAACCGCGAAAAAGCCGTTTCGAATAAGAGCAAGGTTGTGCTCTTATTCGACTTAAAAAGAGGGGTGAATACTTTTGTGGGTAAGAAAATCCGTTGCACTATCAATCAGTGCATCTTGGATACGATCCTTAAGGCAGCAGAGGTAAAACTGGCGTAAGAGTCTAATGTCTTTAATTTGCGCTACATGTAAGAGTCCTTGCTTAACTTCATCCGCAATAATATACTTAGACAATATCGAAACCGTAGGCACACCGTTGAGCGGAGATTTTAAGAGCGTCTGTTTGATCGTCGTCGAACTGGTAGCAATTCCTTTGACGTTAAAGTTTTTACAATCCACGTCTATTTGACGGAACATTTCGTAAATCACGCGGCGCGTATTGGACTCTTCTTCGCGGCAGATCCAATCAAACGTAAACAAATCTTCTTTCTTTAAAAGCATCGGAAGCTTGCTTCGGCTCACGACGACCAGCTCGTCTTCCACCCATTCTCTGTAGGTAATATTGGGATTGAAGATAGGCGATTCAATCAGTGCAAGATCGACTTTTTGTTGCAGTAAGAGTTCCGTCAATTCCGAAGAAGTCGCGACTTTTGTCAGTACACGATTGGAAATAACCTCTTGAATATCGTTTAAAAAGTCGGGCAAAATATAGTTGCCGATCACCGGAGATGCACCTAAAATAAAAAGCATCTCTTTATTGACCAAGCGTAAAACTTCTTTTTCCGTCTCTAAAATTTGCTTCTCAAGCTTGAGCAAGGATTGGTAAAGTGCCTCTCCCGCCTTCGTCAAATTGATCCCGTTTTTTTTACGATCGACAATTTGAATACTCAAATAATCTTCAAGGTATTTGATTTGCTGCGTTACGGCAGGCTGACTAATCCCCAACTTTTTAGAAGCTTTGGAGAAACTGCGTTCTCTTACGACGGTTAAAAACGTCTCAACTTTGCCAAAATCTTTAAACATAGATTGACCTATCACTCTAGAGAGTTCTTAGAAAACTCTTTTCACACTTCTAAGGCATCGCCTAAAAAGCTATGCTAACGCCAAGTTTCCTTCGGCAAGAAGCCCGCGCACCTTGGCCTCTTTGACAAGAAGCCTACATGTTAATAACATAATGCCGTATTACCGCTATCGCTAGCGTAATGATACAAAAATTCGTAAAGATGTGCGACGTCATTTTCTTTCAACGGCTTTGACGAAGGACATAAGGTTTGCAATTCGTTCGTAAGTTGCTTCGCGTCAAATAAAGACTGCCATTCATTGTGCGTATGTTTCTTCGCCATCACGTTTCCGCTAAAACCGCAAGCCGTGCGAAAATAACTCTTATAAATCGTAGAACCTTGATTGATGTCCGCAAAAAGGGAAACGGCGCCGATAAGACAGAGGGCAAAAAAAGCGGTAGTGTATCGTTTCATGATTTCTTCTTTACTGTTCAATCTTAACATGTGAGGGCAAGTCATCGACTTGCCCTCACCTCTTTTTCCTTGACATGTCACCTTACATGTAAAGCCGAGATTTACCCTAAAGGTTCATTGACCTTGATATCGCATTGGTTTGATTTATCGCATTTAATATTGGCATCAAAATAGAATATCTTACTCACGTCTATTTTTGCGCCTTGCAATTTCAAAAAGGCTTCCATCGATCTTCCGCCTGCGGAGCAATTCAGAATCACGACTTTTCCTTTAGGTAATTTTGCTGCAAATTCTTGTGCGCTTAATTTTCCCGCTTCGATATTGATCGCGCCTTTAATATGTCCGTTGGCGTATTCGGAGGGGCTTCTCACGTCGATAATGGCGACATTACTCGGTACGGTTCCTGCCGTGATATGGGCTTTATACCATTCACCGTCCACGGTTCCTTCATCGGCACCTAATTTTATACCTTCAACGAAGGCATCTTTTTTAGGTGTTTCTGCTTTAACTTCTACTTTTTTAGCACCGCCTGCGGTTGTTTGGTTACCCGCTTCTTTCCATTCCGGGTATCCTCCGGCGTAGACGCTTATTTTTTTGTAACCTAAGGTTTCAAGTTTTTTTGCCAAGTTATGTGATTTTGCGCAATCGTATCCTTCACAGAAGGTAATAATCGAGGTTGTTTTATCGCTTGGCAAGCGTCCGATAAATTTATCGACATCGGCGTCATGGATATGCATCGCTCCGGGAATAGTTCCGGCAAGGTATTTAGCGTAGGGTCGTGCATCGATCAAGAGTGCGCTTTCGTTTTTAAATGCCGCTTGGGCTACGGGCGTTCCTACTTCTAAGTAACTTTTCATTTTCCATTCAGGTTCACCGGCTTGGTAAAGTTTTACGTTGGTATAACCTTTACCTTTAAGGTATCCTGCAACGATCGGGCTTTTTTCACATTCCCAGCCGCCGCAATAGACGATAATCTCTTTATCTTTTGCTACTTTCTCTAATTGTCCGATATATTTCTCTATTTCGGTATCCGGAATATTAAGGCTAGAAGGAATCGTCCCTGCTAGGTATTTTGGGTGCGGTCTCGCATCAATCAAGAGTGCTTTTGCCCCGCCTCGCGTACCGTTCCCGATCGCTGCTGCTACGTAATCGTATGTTACGTTCTCCAAGCGGTATTGTTCGATCAAGCCTTTGACTTTTGCGTTAGGTTCCGTGAGCACTTTCTCTGCTGCTGCTTGGCTCGCTTCGGGTTGGCTACTTGCGCACCCTCCGAACAAAAGCCCCGCTACGATCAGGCTACTCGCTATCATTCTTAGTCTCATGTGTATCGCTCCTTTATCATTGGGGTTTAGTGATGCGTCTCTTCACTTTCGTCTAAATTAAAAATTTTATCGGCGAAATAGTACATAATCAATGAAAGCCCTATGCCTCCAAAACCGATCATAAACTCCGTCGCGGAAGGAAAGTAGTCAACAAAGCTGGGAGCCAATTGGTATTCGGCACGTTTAAGCGTCGTCATCGGATATAAAAGTGTATCGTGTACCAAACCGTAACGCATAAAGAAGATACCGACCATACCCGTAATCGAAGCGTAAACGGTTGCTTTGATCGCTTGCGCGTTACTCACTAAAATAACGACGAAAGGAATGAGCATACCGAGGGTTAATTCTCCAAACCAAAAGTTAGGATGCTTGATCGCGTGCATAATCGTTGCGGCACGTTCAGGCATATCGCCGTACAATGCGGTTAAAATTTTCCATGCTTCAAAAAAGATCAAGACGGCTAAGAGCATTCCCAAAATTTTAGAGAGCTTCACCAACATCACGCGCACTTTTTCGGGGAAGTTCATTTTGTATTTGAATCCGTACATCAAAAAGATCAAATAACATCCCGTGATCATCGCGGAAAGAATAAAATAAACGGGGTAAAATACGCCGTTGGCGGAAGGCCTTGAAATCAAAAATCCAAAAACCGCACCCAAGTTCGAGTGCGCCGCAAGACCCACCAAAAGACCGCAAATACCGAAAATTTTTGAAAACGTATGGTTCTCTTTAATCGCTAAAAAGAAAAATTCCAAACAAATAAACGTCAAATACAGACCGTAAAGCGTTCCCATCCACCAAATAGCGGACGTCAAACCGGGCGTTAAGACGTTGTAAATGAGCATCGTCACCGGATGCCCGATCTCCAAACCGATGACCGCAAAACCGGAACTAATCGTAATAATCGCACCCGCAATCGCACGTTTGCCGATTTGTTGAAACTCTTGAATTCCGAATACGTGTCCGATCGAAGAGATAATACAAAGCCCCGTACTGGAGACGACGAAAAAGACGTACATCGAAATCAAAAGTCCCCAAGGATGCTGACGCGTCACATTATACGCATGGTGTCCGTGCAAAATATAGATGACCGCTCCCGCAAAAAAAGCGGCGACGAGTGCTACGGTTACAAACGCCATGAGTAAATTCAAAGGCGTCTTTTCAAACGAAAAGAGGTTTTTTAAAGAAATCGCATTCATGGCGCGCTCCTACAAAATATAAAATAGTTTTGGTTTCGTACCCAAGTGCTCTTTGACTTGGCGGTACTCGTGTTTGGCCAATAGTTGTGAAATTTCGCTATTGGGGTCGTCCAAATCGCCGAATACGCGAACTTTCGTCGGGCAGGTCGCTTGACATGCCGTCGTCGTTTCACCGTTGGCGAGTCTGGTATCGGAACAAAACGTACATTTATCGACGGTCATCGTTCGTTGATCGACATAGCGCGCATCGTACGGGCATGCATTGATACAATACGTACACAAAATACATCGCGTCGGATCGACCATTACCATTCCGTCAGGACTGTAATGCGTCGCATTGGTCGGACATACCAGTTGGCACGGTGCGTTTTCGCAATGCTGGCATTGGCTTGGATGGTAGGTTTGCGAAGCAATCGAAATATTCGGATATTCGCCCTCCGCCTCTTTGACGCCGACCCAAATTCGATAGTGATCGGGCAACAACAATACGCCGTTTTCTTCTTTACATGCGCTTTCGCATGCTCTACAGTTAATACAATTTTTGTAATTAAGTGCCATTCCGTAACGTGCCATAATTAAACCTTTCTAATTGCTACGATGGTGTCGTGAAGACAGGATGATCCGTGCATCGGCTCAATTCCGTCTTCGAGTATTTTTGCGTCGTTACCGCCGTTATTGTGCGCGAGATGAAGCGCGCTGGAGCTGACGCCGAATCCGTGAACGAAAAAGAGCGTATCGGGTCCGATTTTTTCGGTCGGATACGCTTTAATCGTCGTTTTCCCTACCGAACTCGATACTTCGAGCTTATCGCCGAACTTGATGCCCATTTTCGATGCGACCCTTTTATTGATCCATGCGTAATTTTCGGGAACTAAATTGAGCAGTAAACGGTTATTGGCCGTACCCGATTGCGTAAATTGCGCGTGACGTCCGGTAATAAACCGGAATTTTCCTTCCGGAATCGCCATCTCGTACTCTTTTTTCCACGCGGGCATCGCGTCGATACCTTTTTTCGTAAGCGAATCGAGCACGCATTCGATTTTACCGGAGGGCGTATTGAACTTCAAATTACGAACCGAATACGCGCGCTTATGTTCCGGATAGTACTCGTAATCATTGACGCCCGTTTTTTTGAAGTATTCGTTCATATTCGGATAGAAAACGCCTTTTTCTTTAAGGATTTCCGCCGCACCTTCGTATTTTTCGACGGCATGTACGTTGAGCTCTTCTTGATCGTGGGCAAACGCTTTCGTGAGATCGAATTCCTCATATACCGTCTCTTCGCCATCATCTTCAATGGCACTTTGAACGTCTTCGTCGTATTTTTTCGTAATTTCAAAAAGCGGTTTTGAGATTTTTGCGCTCAAACCTCGCATGATCTCCATTACAGGTTTGCTCTCAAACATCGGTTCGACGACTTTGTTGCGTTGAGCGATGGAAGGTTCTATGCCGCCGTAAGAGACGACCGGATCGGTACGTTCCAAGTAATTACATTCCGGTAAAACGACGTCGCTTAGCATGACCGTATCGCTCGGCATCGTATCGATCGTAACAACAAGGTCTAGTTTTTTCAAAAACTCTTCGGTTTTTTTCGCGTTAGGCATGTTGTGCATCGGGTTGTGCTTGTAGTTAAAGAGTGCTCGAATCGGATAAGGATTTCGACCCTCTAACACCATATTTCTAAAAGCGACCCACGAGCCAGAACCGCCCACAACCGCCGCTTCTTTAGACTCGATACGCGGTTTGGCTTGCGCATACATCGGTGCAGGTACGTCATGTTCGACAAGCGGTAAGCTTTTACCGAAGCAAATACCGCCTTTGACGTCTACGCCGCCGCCGAGCGCGGAGAAAAGTGCCATGGCACGTCGAAGTTGAAAGTCGTTTTTCGACCACGTCGTACGTCTGCCTTGATAATAAACCGCTTGCGGAGCCGCCGCCATGAACTCGCGTGCGACTTCGTAAATGTCTTTGGCTTTGATACCCGTAATTTTTTCTGCCCACTCCGGCGTATAATTATTACTTAAGATATGCTCTTTGTACGTTTCGAATCCGTTGAAGTAATTCTCGACAAAGGCTTTATTGTAGCGCTCTTCTTTAATCGCAACGTACGTCAATGCCAAAACAAACGCCAAATCGGTTCCGACGTTGATCGCTAACCATTTATCGCTTTTCGCCGCCGTATTCGTAAAGCGAGGATCGACGCATACTAGCTTCGCTCCGCGACCGTTTGTACGTTTGAAAAAGTCCATCGTATCGGGCGTTACGATCGCTTCGGCACGGTTGGCGCCTGCCATAATGACGTATTTGGCGTTATCCAAATCCGCTTGACCGTAACCGCCGATCGTAAGCGAATATCCCGAAACCGTCGTTGCCAAACATAAACTAGCGTGATTTAAAAAGTGAGAAGAACCGAAAAGCGTGAAAAACGTTTTAAACGTATGTTCCGCCATACCCTCACCCGCACAAAACGCGACGGTCGAACGGTTGTCTTTTTCTTCGTCCAAAATCTTCGTGAGTTTTTCGTTAATGTAGGCATACGCTTCGTCCCACGTAACGCGTTTGAACTTACCGCTACCTTTTTCGCCGTCGCGAATCAGAGGATACTTTAAACGATCGGGATCGTAGAGGGATTGAATACCCGAATTACCGCGTGCGCAAAGCATATTTCTGGATTTCGGAAATAACGGGTTCGGATCGAGTTTTTCGACGACGCCGTTTCTTACATGTGCAATTGCCGCGCATTTATTGACGCACATTTCACAGAGCGTCGCTACCTTTTTAGTGTCATTGCCGATTTTCTTAGCAGGGGCACTAGCACTTGCAATCATCGAAGAAGTGCTTAAGCTAACTCCTCCTACGACCGACATTGCTACGCTCCCTTGAAGAAATCTCCTTCGTGAGATCTCTACTTTCATCGCTTCTCCTTGTTGTCTTTGGACTTTAAGGTTAGAGCAAAACAGCTCCCCCGAAAAGTACCTCTTTGTCCCTCCATTGTAAAGGTTAAATCTTAGAAGAAACTTACAATTTCGAGAGATTAAAAGCCCTAAAATAGGAGTTTAGAGCGGAATGCCCTATTTATCGAGATTGGAAATACAAAAAATTTTTTACGTTTTTCGCTTTTTTCGCTAGAAAAAGTAAATTTTTATAAACTTTTTGTAGAAAAATATTTTAATTTTTACCAAAAATGACGTAATAAATCAAAATAATTTGTTTAAGCTTTTTTAATAATAAGCCCTAGTTATGGGGATTTTTCTAAATTTTACTTATGTTAATTATAAATAAATTGATATAAAAACTCTTGAATAAAAAAGTTAATAATTTTTAACTATTATAATTATATTAATTAATTGTAATAATTAAGCTTTGGAAGGAGTGCCCCACACAAAAAGTACCTCAAACTCCAAATGGCGTTGCGGATAATTTTGAATGAGCTGTTTGGTCTGTGCGACGCTAAGGCGTTTTTGACCGCCGCTAACGCCGCTTTTTTTAATGTAGCGAAATAAAGAGAGGGTGTCTTCAAAGAAGAGCTCAAAGGTTTTGATTTCAAATCGACATGTAAAACGTTGCTCGATCATTTTCCTAAGCTCTTTTGCATTGGGAAGAAACGAAGGCAAACCGCTAAGATCGTAAAGCGTTTGAAACGTTCGATCGGTAAAAACGGCAAAAGCGATTTCGTGCGTCCGCGTTGCAACGTACGACAAAAGGGCTTCGAGGTCATTCGCCCATTGCAATGCGGACGACGAGATCAAAAGATCGCAAGGTAGAAACGCTTGCAATACTTCTTGTGATTCAAAATCGTCGCATACGACTTCGATCGTATCGCTTTTGGGGTGCAACGCGCACATAAAAGGCGCACTATCGATGCCGACGAAATGTTCGTAGTTCCACGTCAAACGTTTACACACCGCACCGCTACCGCATCCTAAATCAACCACCCGAGCAGCTCTTGCGGTAATTCCGGCGACCAAATAATCGGCAATAGATTGTTGAAGGGCATTATGCGCATCGTAACGGTACGCATTTTTGGAAAATTCGTGTACATGCTTGGCTATCATGACGTGAATTTTACCATGAGAGGGCTAAAACTTAAGACACTTAAGGCAGAAAAAGTTCGGGAGAACGTGAGCGTTACGCTGACATGTAAGTCTCAAAACACGCAAACTATTGATCTTCTTTTCATCTCTTAACGCATCGCGAGTCTATAGAATTAAGAATTTTTCGATAAAATAAGCTCTTATTTAAACACCCTATATTATCGTAGACCGTGCAAAGCTACGATCGCGACACGAACCGAGCGTATCGGTTTTTATCGCGTTAACGTCAAAACACAACTACAAGGAAAAAGCCGATGGAGCGCAAAAAAATTTATAACCCAAACTCGGATGAAAGTTTGCAAGATCGCAAAATTTTCGGCGGTAATCCGCACGGTATTTTAAATTTTACCAAAGCCAAATACACGTGGGCTCTCAAACTTTGGGATATGATGGAAGCCAACACGTGGTTTCCGCGCGAAGTCGATACCACGAAAGACGTCATCGACTACAGCCGCAATTTGACCGACGCGGAAAAGCGCATGTACGATTTGGTATGGTCGCAACTCATCAGTATGGACAGCTTCCAAACCAACAATCTTGCCGACAATATCAATCCCTACATCAGTGCGCCCGAAATTAACGCATGCTTGGCACGACAAGCCTACGAAGAGGCGAACCATTCCAAGTCGTATGCCGTTATGGTCGAAGCGATTTGCGACAATACCGATCTTATCTACGAAATGGAAAAACACGACGACGTACTGCGCCGTAAAAACGACTATATCTCCAGCGTTTACGAGGAGCTAGCAGGCGACGTGACCGAAGAAAAGCTGGTCTTAGCGATGTTTGCCAATCAAATCTTGGAAGGGCTCTATTTTTACTCCGGATTTACGGCAATTTATGCTTTGGCGCGTGCGGGAAGAATGCTCGGAAGTGCTCAGATGATTCGCTTTATTCAACGCGACGAAATTACGCATCTTTTGTTATTCCAAAATATGATTAATGCCGTCCGAAAAGAGCGTCCCGATCTCTTTACGGACGCACTTAAAGCCAAAGTTTACGAGATGTTCGAAAAAGCCGGCGAGCTGGAAATCGAATGGGGTAAATACATCACGCGAAACCAAATTATGGGCTTTACCGACGACATTATCGAAACCTATATTCGCTACCTGATCGACGATCGCTTAAGTGCCGTCGGATTTGAGAAACGCTACAACGTCAAGCATCCGATCAAATGGGTCGACGACTTCTCAAAATTCAACGACCAAAAGACCAACTTCTTTGAAGGTAACGTCTCCAACTACAGTAAAGGAAGCCTCTCTTTCGATGATTTCTAATCCCACGCTTTGCGCCCTTCAGTTTGCATACGAAGGGCACTCTTTTGAAGAAAATTTTGCAACCCTCTCATCACTGGTATCGCAAACGCCCGATCGCGGTATCGTTTTAGCACCGGAACTCTGTTTAAGCGGCTACAGTTACGATCGTATGAACGAAGCGGCGGCATTTAGCCGTAACATGCTTCCCAAGCTTGCCAAGCTCTCGCATTCGAAAACCTTAGGCCTCACGCTCATCGAAAGAAAAGAGAGCTGTTTTTTCAATACCTTTCATCTCTTTTGCGACGGACACCTCGTCTACACGCAAGCAAAAGCCAAACTCTTCGCATTGGGCGACGAAATGCGCTATTTTCACGCGGGTAGCCTCGAAGATATTCGCATCGTCCAAATCGAAGGAATAAAAATTGCTGTACTGATTTGCTTTGAATTACGATTTCCCGCTTTGTGGGAACGCATCAAGGGAGCGGACGTGATTTTAGTTCCCGCGTATTGGGGCAAACAACGCAAAGACCATTTCGAAACGCTCAGCTCGGCATTAGCGATCGCCGACCAGTCTTACGTCGTGTGCGCTAATAGTTCGGACGATTCGATGGCGGCTTCTAGCGGGATTATTACGCCTTTTGGCGAAGCGTACCGCGATGATCGAAAAAGCGTTATTACGCACGCTTTTGATCGACACGAAATTCAAACAATGCGACGATATCTTAATATAGGATTGGCGTGAGTATGTCTCAAACGGCTCATTTTAAAGACAAAATTCGCTTTCAAAAAAACAAAAAAATGGCGGACGAAATCGCTAAAATTTTTCCCTTAAGCCCTTGCGTTTACGAGGCATTTTGCCAAAGCGAACGCGAACTGTTCGTACCCCAAGGCATGGCGTTACACGCTTACCGACTCGATGCGCTTCCTTTAGCATCCAATCAATGGATCAGCTCGCCCCTCACGGTCGCCAAAATGACCGAAGCACTCAGATGTCAAGGAGCCGATAGCGTTTTGGAAATCGGTTGCGGAAGCGGATACCAAGCATTGATTCTGAGTAAAGTCATTCGTCGCGTCTTTACGATAGAGCGCATCGAACGACTTTTGAAAGAAGCCAGAGAGCGTTTTAAACTTTTGGGTATCTCGTCGATTCACACGCGCTTTGACGACGGACAAAACGGCTGGAGGGAGTTTGCTCCGTTTGATCGTATTTTGTTTTCCGCCTCAATCGCTCAAGTGCCTCAAAAAATTTTCGACCAGCTCAAAATCGGCGGTATTTTGGTCGCTCCTATCGAAAAAGGCGACCGACAAGTCATCATGCGTTACACCAAAACACCCAACGGCTTGAACAAAGAGACGCTTGAAGAGTGCCTCTTTGTTCCCGTCAAAGACGGTCGAGAGTTTTAATATTTTCGTACGATCTGTTTGATCAACAATTGCGGCGTTACGAGCCCGCGGTAGTCGTTGCGCGAAACCGTAAATAAAATATCCACGCGATCGCCTTGTTTGACGCGTAGATCGTAGTTGAAAAAGATCGCCTCCAAGGCATTGCTTCCCTCTTGCAGAATCAGCTTTAAGTGTTGCGAATCTCGTCCGATCAAACGATCGACCTTCACCGAGATATTACGCAATAAAAAGCTCGGTTTCGGGTTTTTTTGCCCGAAAGGCTCTTGATTCTCCAAAATTTCCAATAACTCGAAATCGATCTGATCGGCACTGATTTCACCTAAAAGATCGCTATCGGATTCTAACATCTCTTGGGTAAAATGCGCGCATGCTTGCTCTAAATTGTATTTAAACCGTTCCAAATTCCCAATTTCGATCGACACGCCCGCCGCACCCTTATGTCCGCCGTAACCGAGCAACATCGACTCTTGCGAGCGAATCAACTCTAAAATATCGACGTCTCCGACACCTCTCGCACTTCCTTTGGCTTTGTCGTCTTTGATCGAAAAAACGATAGCGGGTTTTTTAAACCGTTTGGAAAGCCGTGAAGCGACAATGCCCACGATACCCTCATGCCACTCTTCGCCCCACGCCACGATAATATTCGCTTCTTCATTGACATGTAAAAGCGTCGACTCAAATAAAAGCCGTTCTTCTTCTTTGCGCGCTTCGTTTAAAGAGACGATATAATCGAGTTTTTGTAAAGCTTCGTCCACATTGCGCGTTTTTAAAAACGTATAGGAAAATTTTGCGTCTTCCATACGTCCGGAGCTGTTAATGAGCGGAGCGATGAGAAACGAAATATCGTCCGCTTCTAAGGTCGCTTTGCCGAAATAACGTTTAATCGCCTCAAATGCGGCACGCTTAGAGTGGTTGAGTTCGACAATGCCTTTTTTGACCATCACGCGGTTCATTCCGACCAGTTCCATCATGTCGGCAAGAATGGCGATACACAAAAGGTCTAAAAACCCCGACAAATCGTACTCGATGCCCATCTCTTCTTTTAAAGAAGCGACTAAATACCATGCGACCTGTGCGCCGCAAATTTCGCAATGCGGAAAATCGCAATCTGCTTGCTTGGGATTGACGATCGCGTAAGCGTCGGGTAAAACCGAAGGAACGCTGTGGTGGTCGGTAATAATCAAATCGATACCGCGTTCTTTGCAAATCTGCGCCGCTTCCACCGCCGAGATACCGTTATCGACCGTAATAATCACCGAAACGTCGAGTTTTGAGACGATATCGGGATTGAGCCCGTATCCGTCCGTAAAACGATTGGGGATCACAAGCGTATACTCCACGCCGACATCGTCCAAAAATTGACTCAAAATCACCGAAGAGATGACCCCGTCAACGTCGTAATCGCCCACAATCGCAATGCGCTCTTGATCGCGTATCGCTTGCGCGATGCGCTTGGAAGCACGCCCGATATCTTTTAAGGAGGAGGGTTTAGGGATTTCTCCTAAACGGGTACACCCGTCATTTTCAAACCGGCTTTGTAAAATCTTCCTAATCTCCTCTTTCGTGAGCAGGCTAGCCATTCGTTTGGCGTTGCGCCAAAGCGGCTTTTGCAAACGCACGTACGGTTTTATTGGGGTTGGTTAAACGCGACGTAAATTCCGGATGAAATTGCACGCCTAAAAACCACGGATGCCCCTTGAGCTCAACCGCTTCGATCAAGCCGTCGCTCTCGCCGCTAACAAGCAGTCCCGCTTTTTCAAACGCTTCGCGATAGACCGGATTGGCTTCGTAGCGATGACGATGACGTTCGCGAATCACGGAAGCGCCTTCGTACACGTTGCGTAAGAGCGAGCCCTCTTTGGTTTGGCATTCGTATCCGCCCAAACGCATCGTACCGCCCAAAGGACTTTGCACGGTGCGAAGCTGCTTTTGACCGCTGGCATCGATAAACGAGTCGATCAAATAGATAATCGGATTCTTACATGTAGGATTAAATTCTGCCGAATTGGCGTCTTCGAGATGCAACACGTTACGCGCGAATTCGATCATCGCAAGTTGCATTCCCAAACAAATGCCAAGATACGGGATTTGATGTTCCCTTGCGTAGCGAATCGCCGCCATTTTACCGACCACGCCGCGTTCTCCAAATCCGCCCGCGACCAAAATGCCGTCGACGTCGGAGAGAATATCATCGCACCCTTTCTCTTCAATCACTTCCGAATCGACCCAACGAATTTTGACTTTCGCGTTGAGATGCGCTCCGGCGTGAATCAACGATTCGGTTAAGGATTTGTAAGACTCCTTGAGATCAAGGTATTTGCCGACAAAAGCGATCATCAGCTCGTCGCGAGGCGCAATGACGCGTTTGACCAACACGTCCCATTCGTCCATATGCGGCGTCAATTCGCCAAGCCCCAAAGTTTCCGAAATCGGCGTTAAGATGTTTTCTTTTAAAAAATTGAGCGGTACTTGGTAAATCGTCGTCGCATCCAAACATTCGATGACCGAATTACGCTCGACGCCGCACGAGAAGGCAAGTTTGTTTTTCAACTCTTTGGGAAGCGGATATTCGGAGCGGCAGATTAACATGTCAGGCGTAATACCGATACGGCGAAGCTCTTGAACGGAGTGTTGCGTCGGCTTGGTTTTAAGTTCGCCTGCGGCTTTGATGAACGGAACCAACGTTAGATGAATGTTCATCGCGCGTCCGCGTCCCAGCTCGCTTCGTAACGATCGAATCGCCTCTAAAAACGGCAAACCCTCGATGTCGCCGACCGTACCGCCGATCTCGACGATGAGAATGTCTTTGCCTTTGCCCGCCTCTTTGATGCGGTTGGCGATTTCATCGACGATATGCGGAATAACCTGAATCGTCTTTCCCAAATAATCGCCTCTGCGCTCTTTTTCGATAACCGCCGAATAAACGCGACCCGTCGTAAAATTGTTGGCTTGCGTAAGGTTTTCGTCCAAGAAACGCTCGTAATGCCCCAAATCCAAATCCGTCTCCGCCCCGTCGTCCGTAACGAAAACTTCGCCGTGCTCGAGCGGACTCATCGTACCGGGATCGACGTTGATGTAAGGATCGGCTTTTAAAATGCTGACTTTAAAACCGACGTTTTTAAGGAGTGTAGAGATACTCGCCGCCGCAATACCCTTGCCTAAAGAGCTTAAAACGCCCCCCGTAATAAAAATATACTTCGTCTCATGGTTGGACATCATCGTTCCGCCTCATTATTTTTTAATGCTCTGATTATAACTTACGGAAGCTAATAAAGGGTTTATCTTCTGTGAAACAAAGAAAGAGAAAAAGAGGGCGACGCCTTATGCAAAGCCCTGTATAAGGCGTCAAATCGAGTTATTTGAGTTTATCGTGAAAGTAATTGGTTGCTTCGACAAAGCCTTCGATCGAACCGCAGTCAAAGCGTCTGCCTTGAAATTTATAAGCGATAACTTTGCCTTGTTTTGCCAGCTCCAACAACGCGTCGGTAATTTGAATCTCGCCGCCTTTGCCGGGTTTAGTGTTTTCGATGACTTCAAAAATTTCGGGAATTAAAATATAGCGTCCGATAATCGCCAAATTGGTCGGAGCATCTTTGGGATCGGGTTTTTCGACCATATTGGAGACACGCAAAACCGAAGGGTTCCCGTCCACGATGCGGCCGTCGATGACGCCGTATTTGTTGGTCTCTTCTTTGGGTACTTCTTCGATGGCGACGACGCAACAACGGTATTTTTCGTACACTTCGACCATCTGTTTCAAAACCGGATCGTCTTCGTTATTGTCGCACAAGTCGTCGGCTAAAATGACGGCAAACGGTTCGTCGCCGATCAGGGTTTTTCCCGTTAAAATCGCGTGTCCCAACCCTTTCATCTCGACTTGTCGCGTGTAGCTGAACGTACAATTGTCGATCAGGTTTCGGATCTCGGTCAAATAGCTCTCTTTGGACGTTCCTTTGATCTGATGTTCCAATTCGTAACTGACGTCAAAGTGGTCTTCGATCGCGCGCTTACCGCGTCCCGTAACGATTGCCATCGTGTCGATTCCCGCACTCACCGCCTCTTCGACGCCGTATTGAATCAAAGGTTTGGTTAAAACGGGCAACATCTCTTTGGGCATCGCTTTGGTTGCGGGTAAGAAGCGCGTACCGTAGCCTGCGGCGGGGAAAAGACATTTTTTAACGGATTTAAGGTTATTGATTTTACTAAATTTCGAGATACCGGACACCGTATCCTCCTAAAAAATTAAATGTGAAATTTTAGCTTAATTTTGCTCTTTTTTTGTTGAGAGTGTAAAAATTAAACATGAAACGCTTCAACCTTTAGCATACGATCGGCTATCATATCTTTATCATACAAAGTACGTTATGCTCCGTAGAGCTCTTACGCGTCTTGAAAGCAAAATTCTCAAGACTTCTTAAGCGCCGGATTTTACGGAAAATCTATGAAATACATGCCTTCTTTACCATAACACTTTTGAACCGCAAAGGCTTTGACATGTTAGAACGTTCTTATCGGCTGCTCGGCTCTTTTTTTATCATCGCATCGGTATGCATCGCCTTAAGCGTTGCGTTGGGAGTGCCCGTTTTTCTCGCACTTGGCTTAGAAGTCGGACTTTTACTCTCTTTTGTTCTTACGGTATACGTCAAAATGATCCGCCCACTTTCTCAAGCGATACGGTTGTTTAGCGACCTCAAAGCACGCGCGAAAAACGCACGGGAGAAGACGAAACACTCTTTTAACGCACTTGAAAAAGACGAACCTCTTATTCGAGAACTTCTGGGCGAGCCTTATGAGCTCATCGCCTTGCTGATCGAGTTGAGCGAGCACTATTCCAACAGTGCCGCACGCAATTCGATTTCAACGGCGCGCTTGATGTTTTCCATCGATGCGATGTCCAAAAAATTGGAAGAAAAAGCCCATTCTATCGGTAAGATTTCCGAATCGGCTCAAAATATTTTTGAACATGTCAATCGCGTCAGCACCAACTCCCAAGATGCCTCTTCGTTTGCCAAACTCTCCATGAGCGAAAGTAAAAAAAGCGTTCAAGAATTAAGCGAGATTATCGCCAATATGGCGAATATTAATGCGCAAACCGCCGATGCTTCGCGCAAAGTCAACGAGCTCAAAGAAAAATCGCTGAACATTCAAAACGTGACGACCGTCATCGACGACATTGCCGATCAAACCAATCTTTTAGCACTAAACGCCGCTATCGAAGCCGCACGGGCGGGAGAACACGGTAGAGGATTTGCCGTCGTAGCGGACGAAGTACGCAACCTTGCCGAGCGCACGTCCAAATCGACCAACGAAGTGACGATTATCGTCAAGCAGATTCAACAAGACACGATCGACGTTTTTAGCAGCATCGAAGCCTTGCGTCATGAAATCGATCGCGCGTCGCAAACGGTTCAAAGCGTGGGAGAGGAGATCAAAAACTTTATTCAAAACGCCGAAAAAATCGAAGAGCAAATCGATCGTATCGCGACAAGTTCGCATTACAACAGCGATCAATTGCTCACGATTCGCGATGCGATCGATAAAATCAGCGACCAGCTTGAATCGGGCACGAAAGAGATGAAGTCGATTTCGGGGCAAACGCAAGCCATCATCGGCAGTGCCGAAAGCGCACACGAAAATCTCAGCGCGTTTGCGATGGACGAGTACCACGAGCAGATGTACCAAAAATGCCTCGGTGCAAAAAAAGCGATCGAAGCGATTTTTGAAGAGGCGATTCAACGCGGTCAACTCAGTATCGACGATATTTTCGACACGAATTTCAAGCCGATTGAGGGTACCGACCCGCAAAAATTTACCAATCGCTACGACGCTTTTACCGATCAAGCGTTTCCTACCGTTGTCGATACGTTAATGAAAGAAAATAAGCAAACGCTTTTTTATGCCGTAGCCATGCACAAATCAGGATACATCTCTACGCATAACGCACGAGCACCGCTTAGCGGCGATTACCAAAAAGACCTTTTCCAAAACCGCTCGAAACGTATCTTTACCGATAGCGGCGTTCGCGGAGCCAATCACGAAAAACGCGTTTTACTGCAAACTTATATCCGTGAAAACGGCGATATTATGCATGATATTTCCATTCCGATCTATGTACGCGCTCGTCACTGGGGCGGATTTAGAATCGGGTATAAACCCAAAAGCTAGTCGGTTTGGTTTTCAGGTTTGATTAACGCGAGGAACGCTAGAATAATATTGAAGTAGAATTGGTATTATTTATGGGGTCTAAAAATGTTCAACGCCTCCGCCAACCGCTCCTTATGGGATCAAAAAGCCAAACAGTATCCGCGCTTTTCTTTAAACCTCTCGGAGTTTCAACAGCGCATCTTTCAATCGCTCGCGCAAAACGGTATCGACTTTGAAGAAAAAACGCTTTTGGACGTAGGATGCGGCACGGGTGTTTACACGCTTCACTTCGCACATAAAGCCTTACATGTAAGCGCGCTTGATCTCTCCCAAGAGATGCTAAACGTCCTCAAAGAAGACGCCGATCAAGCAAACCTTGGGGAGAAATTCGACTTTTTTTGCGGGACGTGGGATGATTTTCAAACCGACCGAACTTTCGATATTTGCTTCTCTTCGATGTCGCCCGCGCTCCAAACGCCCGAACATATCGAGCGTTTTAACGCCCTTTCGTCACATGCGTGTGTTTATCTGGGATGGGCGGGAAAGCGCATCTCCGGTTTACTAAATCCCGTGTTTGAAGCACACGGACTAACGCTCAAGGCCCCGTTAGGCTCCGAATTGATCCTTCGGTGGCTAGAGCAAAATCGTATCGCATATGATGAACGTTATTTGGAAGATACGCGTTTACATGTAATGCCTTACGATAGAGCGTTGGAGTCGGTTTTATGGCATCTTCGCATCAACCGCACCCAGCCGGACATGCAAACCCTAAAGTCGATCATAACGTCGATGCAAAACGCAAACGGCGATGTCGCCTTTCAAACCACCTCAGGAGTGAAACTCATCTCATGGAAAAAATAATCCTTGCGTGCCTGCTTTTCGTCGGTACGCTTTTCGCTCAATCGTATACGGATATGCTCGGTCGAAACGTTGAAATCGGCACAACGTCCCGATTGGTTTTTTTAGGTCCGGGCGCATTGCGTTTGGGAACGTATTTGGGACTCAATACCCGTTTGGTCGGTATTGAAAAAATCGAAAAAGAGGCCTCCTTCTTATCGCCGTACCGTACGTTTATGAGTGCCGAAGCCATCGACAAACTTCCGTTAATCGGTCCGGGGGGACCGGGTAAAATGCCCGACATGGAAGCCTTGCTGACGCTTCAACCCGACCTCATCGTCACTTCGTTCGTCGATCAAAACCAAATCGAGACGATCGCTTCTAAAACGCATATACCGATTATTGCCCTAAGCTACGGTGCATCTTACGGCGGTACGGAAGAAAAAAATCTTGAAGAGGTCAAAAAGTCGCTTCTGCTCTTAGGGGAAATCACGCAAACGCTACCGCGCGCGCAAAGCCTCGTCGCGTTTATCGAAAATCAAGAAAAAACCTTACGTTCGCTTTCGTTGGAGAAAAAACGTGTTTACGTCGGCGGCGTAGGCTATAAAGGCGTCCAAGGGCTCACGAGTACCGAAGTGGATTATCCTCCGTTTGCGCTTCTCGGGCTCAAAAACTGCGTTTTTGAACAGACAAAACTCAAAGGACACCGGTTTATCGAGTTAGAGGCTCTCTTAAAAAGCGATCCGGAAATCATTTTCGTCGATCTTTTCGGTCAAGCCAAAATTCAAGAGGAGTACCAAGAACACAAAGCCTTGTACGATTCGCTAAGCGCGTACAAAACGGCACAGCTCAAAACCGTTTTAGGCTATAACTACTACAGCACCAATATCGAAAACCTCTTCGTCATCGCATGGCAAATCGCAAGCGGTCTAGGCGCCAAAGTCGAGGTCAAAGCCGAAGCGGAAAAAATCTACGAGGCGTTTTACCCGCAACACGGTGCGAAACTTTTATCTCAATTGCAGTATCCGCCTTTATGAGTTTGCACCTTTTGTATCGCAAGCGCACGCTCAAGCGATTCGGACTTTTTGCGTTCTTGTCGCTGACGATTATCCTTCTGTTATGGCTCAATATGATTAGCGGAACGGGCGGTATCGTCGTACGCGATACGCTCAAACTCATCGGTCTGGAGCCTTCCTCCGGAAGCTTTTCGATGATACTTTTTTCCATACGATTACCGCGCGCACTCGCCGGATTGCTCGTCGGTATGCTTTTAGGACTCTCGGGGGCGGCGATGCAAGGCGTCTTACGTAACCCGCTCGCTTCGCCTTTTACCTTGGGCATTTCGCAAGCGGCGGGATTTGGGGCGGCATTTGCGATCATCGCGCTTAGTGCTTCCGACATTTCAACGCATCCTCTGTGGCTCAAACTCAATATCGCGCTTTTTGCCTTCGGCGCAAGTATCGTGTGCGCGCTACTCATCTTATGGATTTCGCATTTTGTGGGCATGATTCCGCACACTTTGATCTTGGCGGGTGTGGGATTGGGCTCTTTGTTTCATGCGGGAACGATGTTTTTACAATACTTTACCAGCGATATTAATGCCGCCGCAACGCTTTTTTGGACATTTGGAGATTTAAGCAAAGCCAACGCTATGACGCTTGGAGCGATGGTACTTTTTTTGATTCCTTCGCTTCTTTATCTCTGGGCGTCGCATTGGAAATTCGACGCATTGGCGTTTGGAGACGAAAACGCGTTTAACAAAGGCGTGGAAGTCAAGCGTTTTCGTATCGGCGTCATTCTTTTTTCGACGCTTTGTACCGCTATCGCCGTTGCCTTTTTCGGGATTATCGGCTTTATCGGACTGATCGCACCGCATGCGATACGTCTTGTCTTAGGGAGCGCGCACGGAGCGTTGATACCGCTTTCGGCTTTATGCGGCGGAGCATTGCTTTTGGGCGCCGATCTCGCCGCACGTATGCTTTTGCATCCCGTAACGCTTCCGGTGGGCATTTTAACGTCGTTTATCGGTGCGCCGCTTTTATTATACCTTCTCGTATCGCAAGGACGCCGCCGATGAGCCTTTACCTTCACGATCTTACTTACCGTTTAAAAGATAAAGAGCTTCTCAAAGCCGTTTCGTGTACGGCACGCGAAGGCGAAGTCGTAGGGCTCATCGGTCCTAACGGAGCGGGCAAAAGTACGCTTTTAAAACATCTGGTAGGACTCATTCCCTCCCCTTTGGGTACCGTGATGCTAGACGACGTGGATCTGAGTCGTTTAAAAGCGGCGGAACTAGCACGCTATATCGCCTACGTCTCTCAATTCAATACGCCCTCGCAAGCGACGACGTTGGAAGTTTTGGAACTCGGACGTCGTGCCCACAGCGGAATCAAGCTTTCGCGAACCGATAAACGCCTCATCGCGCAAAGCATCGAGCAATTTGACCTTCTTGCGCTTCTTGAGATGAGCGTCACCGAACTCAGCGGCGGCGAACGTCAAAAAGTGATGATTGCATCGGCATTATTGCAAGAACCGAAAATTTTACTGTTGGACGAGCCGATCTCACACTTAGACCCTAAAAACCAACTTGAAATGCTTCTAGCCATCCATCGACTGACGCGTGAAAAAGGGCTTATAACCTTCATCGTTCTGCACGACATTCAACACGCCGTTCATTACACCGATCGCCTTTTAATGCTCAAACAAGGCACGTTACTGCACGATATTAAAACCTCGCATATCCAAGCTTCAATGCTCGAGGAACTCTTTGAGGTCTCCGCATCCTTACATGTCAGTGAAGGGCATACCTTCGTTTATTACGGACATCACCATGAATCTATCGCTCAAGGACACCGTCACTAGGGCTTTAGCGCATAATAATATTTGAATTTGTTAAAAATATTATTTATAATTTATTTGTATTACAGCTTAATTAACCTATAGTAATACGAATTATTTTAAAAAAATACGTGTTATTAAAGGGGGAAGTTTTGAAACACAAGCATTGGCTAAAGGTATCGTTTGCCGCTTTAAGCCTTTCGACGCTTTACGGTGTCGATCTCGAAACGGTGGAAGTGGAAGCGGAACGTCTGATTAATCCGACCAAACAAGCGGGAGAAAGCGTCTATACGGGCAGTGAAGTGACGCAAAAAGGCATAGAGATTCAAGGCGTCAAGGCAACGACGAGCGTTTACGAAACCTTATCGATTTTACCGGGCGTTAGCGTCGAAAATGTCGATAGTAGCGGTCTTGCGATCGAACAAAGTACCGTACGGATGCGCGGCGTTAGAAGTTCTATGGGCGCATTGACGGTAGAGGGCGTTCCCAATTACGGCGGAAATCCCATCGGACCTAGAGATTATCTCTACGATATGGAAAATATGGAATCGCTTTCGATCTATAAAGGCGGCGTTCCTTCGGATATCGGCACGGGGGTAGGTTCCAGAGGCGGTGCAATTACGTTGCATCCCAGATGGGCGCAAGAAGCGTTCGGCTTTGACCTCTCGCAAACGATCGGGAGCGATCACTATACGCGAAGTTATTTTAGGCTCGATAGCGGTATTCTCAATGAAAGCGGTACGCGTGTCTCAGGAGCTATCTCCTACGCGCAAGCCGACAAATGGCGAGGAGACGGCGACTTAGGACCTAGAGTCAACGCCAACTTTTCTCTCGTCCAACCGATCGGTGAAGCGACGACGCTTAAATTGTGGTACAACCATAACGACCAAGACCAAAATTTATACCGACCGCTTTCGTATGCGCAAACCCAAAATCTTAAAGCCAACTACAACGTCGATTATAACAAAGCCTTGACGGGAAGCGCGGCGCAAGATATTTACTACTACGACTACAACAAAGGCGAATATCAAAACGATGACCTGATAGCGATTTTAACGCATTCGTTTAACGATACCTACGCCTTAAATCTGAAGCCCTACTACTCCAAAGAAGATACCGAAATCTACCAAGGCGTCACCAGCAACGGAGGAAGGGTTCAAAAACGCGTTCGCGACATCGAGCGTTACGGTATGATGAGCGAACTTGAAGCCCGTTACGACCTGTTTAAGGCGGTGGTCGGCTATCATTTCGAAAAATCGCTGATGGAAATTTCAAGCGAAAACTACGCTATCACCTCTTCGGGGCTCTCGTATCGAGGGATGGGCGTCGTCGGTACTTCGGGCGACACCTATCTTCATAGTCCTTACCTCAAACTCTCCGGAAACGTCGGCGACTTTAGTTGGCAAGGCGGATTAAAATATTTT
>Ga0265295_1003398_pt1 | contig 23241 bp, 19 predicted proteins | sample Munlansysbiofilm_FD_192503 | JGI IMG/M metagenome (GOLD analysis project Ga0265295, IMG submission 192503) | Leachate microbial communities from a municipal landfill in Southern Ontario, Canada - Methane capture system biofilm | ecosystem: Engineered > Solid waste > Landfill > Unclassified ...
TGAGACCAAATAGAAAAAATGAAAGAAAACATCGTCAGAAAAAACCTTACTGCATAAATTACAAACGATTATGACCTTAAATTAACTAAACGACATTGATAGATGAATGCAAATGCGGGGTATCCCGACTAAGTTGCTGTTGGAGACCCCAATTATTCGAATGAATAATTGGGGTTAATCGTAAAGATAGAGAAATTACAACGATTTTTCTTCAGCCTGAATAATTTCCCCGCTTTCCGAGTGGTAGGCAAAGCATACAATGTTTAAGTTGTTTGCATTCCAATTGGCATCAATTGTTCCCTGTACAGTTATGGTTTCCTCTTGGCCAACGGCTGCTCCCTCTGCAAAGGTTTGAGTACCCCATGTGCCGTTTAACGACATGCGAAAAACATGCTTATGCTCATAATTCTCTACAACACCCTCCAAGGTTTCTTGGGCAGAAATCAATCCATCTTCTGTTATAAAAACACAGATTTTTAAAGGTTCTATATTACATAAAGCCTTAGCGTTAATTGTAACCGAAACATTGTTAGATGTATAGGTATGGTCGATTTTAAGCTGCAGGCGTGGTACATTATTCAACGCCTCGGATGTTGCACTTGGCCAAGCGGTGTTGCAGTTTACTAGCCTACCATTAAATTCAGTTCTATTGATAATGCCAGCAGGATAGCCTTCAATCGGGAAGCTTGATTCCAGATCATTCCCTACCTCTGTTCTGTAATCCTCAGGAAAATCATTTGTAGGCCGTGCGAAAAAGCCTGTATGGTAGGCTATTACAACAAATTTATTGCCGTAAGTCTGGTGTAGCTGCTCTGCGGTAATTGCCCCTTCGGGACAATTAGGACATTTGTGCCCAGTAAACTCTTCGAGCAATACTTTTTGAACTGTTTCCCCTGTTTCATCCCCGTTGATGGGCTGGTTTATATACGGTTCATCAATAATATCGCATGCAGATATTAGTATAGCGAACATTAATGTGATAGTTGCAATACGTTTCATAATCTTATCTAATTTTATTAAGCTCATTTTGGTACACTAAAAGGTTGTTGAAAAGGTAATTCCTCCTGCGAATGCCGATGGCACTCTTCGGCAGATGCCTCCAACGCAAATAACGCCTTCGCGCTGTTTGCCAAAGTTAATGGCAAGCCTGTGAGGGCCTTGATTATACCCCAGGTTTAATGAGTAATAATGAATGCGCTGCTCCTTTACAGTGTTACCATAGTTATACTGATCGGTTACTGAAAACGACCAGTTAGGCGCTACGGTATATTCGGCCAGCAGCATTGCCCAATTGCCTTTATCCTGCTTTGTGTTTAGGTGCTGAACTTCAATCCTAATATTTTGGGTATTCCCAATTCTGTACGAAAAATCGGTGAATGCAACAAATGCCTTAACTGGCTCTTCGCCTGGATGCCCTTCAATAATCTCCATATTATAGAATTGATGAGCTACTCCGGCAACAATTTTTAGCCTTCTTGTTATTTTTCGGTTTATCTCAAGCGATAGATCGTGGAAATACTTCTCGTCGCCAATTTTACCAAATTTAGCAGTGTAGCCCTTGGTTCCTGGTGTACCAATCGCAATCGTATCGTTAAGTTCCCTTTATCAATGGAATGAGCAATGGATGTGCTGAGGGTTACATTGGTTCCATATTTACCACCAATAAGCGATTTGCGAGGGATAAGATAGTTTATCTCGGCCATTGCACCTGCTTCGCCCGTTAGTTGGGTTGCATATGGGTACATACCCGGAAGGCTGTAGGTATGCTGGCGGGTGGTAGGGGGTATGTAGCTTAACGTTAAATCATTCGATGTGGCATCGCGGTTCGAGCGAAAATCCATATTGTCAATATATTTACCCGAGAGCAGGATGCCCAACCCTTTTGTTGAATATGAACCGGTAACAAAAAGTGCTTGACCATCTTTGTATATCATGTTATTGGTGGCGGTTGGGTCGTTTAGTTTTCGAGCGTACTCGCTTGAGAGGAAAAAACCACCGCTATAAAGGGATGCCCTACCCGAAAAAGCGGCAACATTTTCGGGTAAATTGTAAAGCGGGTTTTTATCCTTTTGGTAACGGCTTACAGCGCTACCGCCAACTATAATTGTAGTGCTTGATTGGGGCGCTAGCGTTTGCAGAATATTCCACTCACCATCAAACCCACGGGTTATACCTGGGCTATAATCCCAAAAGTAGCGCTGCTTACCAATTATCCCTTTTATGGTAAGCCCTTTTATGGGGTGAGTTACCATCTTAAACCCGTTAAACGAGTTATCGATACCAAGGTTTTTATCCTCGTATGCTCGAAGGATAATTCCGTTTCCGAACTGCTCATAGAAGTTTCCAACCGTTATTTCGTAAAGGCTATCGGTATAGTTTAAGAACAGATGGGCGATTCCATGGCCCTCATAGTTAGAGTCGTAACCAAGTAGCGGTGGCATATAGGCTTCGTACCTTAACCCAGCATTAAAACCCTTATAACGGTAGAAAATATTTCCATAAATATTTGCTCTAATGTATTCAGCAACCTCTTCGGTAGCAATTGTTGAATCGTTTAGGTAGTAGTTTGCTTCGCTATAAAAGTTACCTTGTATAGTGCCTTTGTCAAGAAAATTTTGGGCTTCAGAGCTCGATGGCATTAGTAATATCAATAAAATTATACTTAGCCAACCAGCCAATCCATTGCGGTAGTTAATCATTTGTATTCGATAAGGAAGTGAAAGATAAGACTACTTAATAAGCGATTTTATTTGGTTGAATAGTTCATATTCAGAGCCTTCGGTATAGTTGGTATATTGATACATTACCTCTTTGTTGCCGTTTAGTATAAATGTGTGAGGAACGTTTGTTACTCCCATGGCACGACGGAGATCGCTGTTGCTATCGAGATAAAATTCGTAATCCCAACCGCGGGCATTAACCAGTGGACGTACATTATTTACCGTACGGGAATCATCAATTGATATGGCAATCAATTTCACGCCGGTTTCATCTTGCCAGTCTTCGTATAAATCGGCAATGGCCGATAGCTCTTTAATGCAAGGACGGCACCACGATGCCCAAAAGGAGAGTATTATTGGTTTGCCATCATTTTCGAAGGTAGCAGTTGAAACTGTTTTGCCGTCGAGCGTTTTAACCGTTGCAGTGGGCAGTGTTTTTGCTTGTTGCGCATTAGCACTTAAGCTAAAAGCTAAAAAAAGAATGCCTAAAGATGATAGAATTTTCATTTTGTTTGGTTTAAATGGATATGATTGCTATTTCAAAATAAGTTTTGTGGTTGATGCGGAATCTAAACCGATTAGTGATACAAAATATATGCCTGGATTTAAATGGTGTAACAATAGATTTGCTGTTGTTTTCTCAAATTCCTTAGTTTTAATGGTGCTTGAGTAAATGTTTTGTCCTAGGTTATTGCTTATTTCAATACGGTATGTTGTTGATGTTGGTGTAAATTCAAGGGTTATGGGCCCATTGCTTGGGTTAGGGTATAGCTTAAATTTTTCCGTAATTTCGGGTATAATTCCGCTGGTTGTTTTACTGAGCTCTGCGGCTTGAATAACCTCGGTTGTCTCGGTGTTTTGTAAAAAGAGTCCAATACGTATTTCATCGAGATTAACCTCTGGAATAATTTCGGCAAAATCTTCGGTAAACGATATTGTAACAGGGTTGGCATTGGCGATATCCTTAAAATAATCGGCGGAAAAAGTTTTGAATCGACGTAGAACGTGGTAAAACGTACTCTCTCCATTGCCGCCTGGTGGTTCGTCAAACGAAACAACATCCTCAGTAAACGCAACCTTTAGTTCAACCATGTTAAGGTCGATATCGGCATGTGGGTTTAAAGTAAAAACCACCTCTATATCGGATGAGGATACAGCGAATGTCCCCTCAATCTCAATGGGAGAGGGACGTTGTAGCTCAGCATCTATATAATTTGAGTCGAATTTTTGGGAGTTTCCTTTGTACCAGGGGTTCACAACTGATTGGGGAGTTGACATTATACTGTAAAAATCCATGCGACCATTGATGTATTCGCTTGCCAGCAGGCACATGGGGTTGCCCGAAAAGCAGTCGGTTTGGTAGCCAATTACAAACATTTGCTCTTTATATACATTGGCTAACTCTCGAATTTGTAGGTTTGCTTCAACACACGTTAAGCAGCTTGAACTGGAAAAGCTCTCGTAAAGAACCATCCTGTCGGATGTTGTTGAAAGGACCCTTACAGGGATTGAAAGGGTATCAATTTCTTGCAATGGCGTGCCGTTAATATTATCGAGCCAGAGCTTAACCGTTATATTATCCGCATCACTAAACGCAATAGGGGTATTTAGGTTAAAAAGAAAAGGCTCCCAGTTGCCCAAATCAAGATCAGTAAAGGATTGGCTGTATACATTGCCTCCTTCCACGCTGCAAAACACATCAAATTGAGTTAAAGCACTGCTCGAAAAATTTTCGATCACCATCCAAACCTCTTGCGAAGCATTTGCTTGTGCATAAGGCCCAATATTATGCTTTGTAATATCAACCCCATCGCTGGTTTGCCCTAAAAGGGCAAACCAGTTAAGGGTTATTATCATTGTAATCAAGATGTATTTTACCGAACACCTAAGCATTGTTAGTTTACAATTAGTTTGCCAATTGAGGTATTACCATTGTTTAAGGTTACCCTAACCATATAAACACCCTGAGGCTGATTAATGTTCAGTTTAACCTCGTTTAGGCTGGTACTGTATTGTTTGCTGTAAACCAATGCTCCGGTGATACTATAAACTTTAACCGTGTTTATATTTTCATCTGTTGGGGCCTTAATAATTACCTCTCCTTGAGTGGGGTTTGGATAAACTGATAGGGTCGATAGTGCTGAAGTGTTAACGCTAGTTGTTTGAGTTAGGTATTCAGTAATTTCAATATCGCTACCATTTACTGTTAAACTATTTTCTACACTTTCGTACATTTCCTTTGATATTGTATACTCGTATGAATCATTCTGCAGCATAATCGAAGCAATCCCCGCATCGGTAGTTGTGAGTGTTTGTTCGTTTATACTTATGGTTGCACCCTCTATAGGTGCTTCAGTTGTTTCATCTAATACAGTGAAGGTAACGGAGTAGTCAAAATTACCAAATGCTACATCAACCATTGTAGACTGAAAAACCTCTTTGTTATCATCATTCTGAATAAACGCAACAACCATTAAATCGTCAAACTCTTCAACGTGTGTTGTTGATAAATCTGCAGATAGGTTAAAGGTTATTGTTTCGCCATCAGTGGAGCTGAAAACAGTTCCATTGGCATCGGGAAGCATCTTCATCATAACATACTTAAACGATGTTTCTCCGTTGCTGCCTACGTTACCAGTGGTTTCGCGCTCAACAACTGCTGCATGTAATGTAAAATTGGTTGCAGAGATATGGGGCAAAATATCTATAGATACAGATACGTTAGTGCCATCAACGATACCTGCAGTGGCGCTAATTTCGAAAAATGCATCTTTTGCTGATTGTGTAGTAAAAGCACTGTTTACTCCCGCAGCGCTGGTTGGGGTACTAACCCCTCCGGTAAATAGGTTAGGTACTCCCGATACACCATAATACGATTTTCTTACACCTCCTTCGGCAGTGTAGTATGGGTCGCCGTTACCAGGCCAGTCCATCTGGTATTTGATAACTGCAAACTCGCCAGCATGTGTATTTAAAAAAGGAGTAAATGTACCCGTGTTAAAACTGTTGCAAGGGCCGCAGGTTGAACTTGTAAACGATTCGAATAAGGGCAAATTTGCAACGGCTTGCGATGCTAGAGATAAGCTCTTTACCTTTGTATTATTACTCATATCGTCATCATCACCATTGCCATTGATATTGGTTAAACTAACGCTAACATCGTAGGTGCCTGCTGTGGCCTCCCAAAGTGAAGTAAAGGTATGGCTGTAGCTATCGCCAGCATTGAGTGAAATGCCGGTTACGCTTTCAGTAATTACATTCCCTTCATCTATTTGATATTGGATATCAAAAGAGGTAATCGGGTTAATCCCAACGTTTTTAGCCGTAGCTTCAATATTGCGATCACCAAAAAGGGAATATTGTATATTGTCGATCGAATTAACAGCTAAGTCTGTTTCAAACGGAACGTAACATAAAATATCATCTATATACCAGGCATTTATATTATAAGAGCTCCCAGTAAAAAACAGGCAAAATTGAAATGACGCTGAGCCTAAATCCTCGTTTTCTATTGGCAGGCTGATAGTTTCAACAACATTTGCTCCTTTTCGGCTCCATACGGTATGCCATGCGCCTTCATCCGATCGGGTAGCCAGTCCAACGTCGTAGCTTCCACTGTAATGGTCGATAGCGTGCTTAAATTCAATGCTAAGGTTTGAGTGGCTGCTCACATCTACTACTGGCGAAATAAGTCTGGTAGTGCCATTAAACTGTGGACTCCAGCTCATTTTTGCCTCAGGCGCTTCGCCACCAGCATTGACGGTGGAGGATAAACCCCAGTTCCCTGTTTGAGCATCAATGGTCCATTCTCCAAGTCCCGAGCTAAAGTTTTGGGAAAGTAACTCTGTTCCAATTTTACTTTGAGCAAAAACCGTTGCTCCTAGTAGGAATGTAATTGATAGTAGTACTAGTTTTTTCATAGGATTAGCTTTTCTAAAACGATTTAGATTATTTGCGCAAATATATTGGTTTTTATTAAAAAAAACCTAATTTTGCAGTACTGAAAATTTGAAATATTGAGAAATCATGAAAATAAAATCTATTATTTTAGTTGTAGCGTTGGCAATGGGCGGTATATCATTGAGTAGTGCTCAGAGTTTAAAGTTATTATACAACGGGGAGGATGTTAGCAACTCGGAGGTTAGTGTTGGAGGTACGGCTTCGGATAATGATGTTAAGGTAATACTTAATATTACAAATACCACCGAATCGGCAATAGATGTAAAAGTAAGAAAAAACGTTAGGGCAGATATTGAGGGTAGCTACAATACATTTTGTTTTGGTAGCTGTTTTCCTCCGCAAACAGAAGAGTCGACAAATCCCTATACCATTGGTGCAGGTGAAACTACTGGAGATGATGTTTTTTATGTTCAGCTATATCCGGATGGAAATACGGGGACCGCACAAATTGCCTATGAGGTTTTTAATGTGGATGATACCGATGATAATGTTGCCGTTTTGGTTAACTTTTCAATAACTCCAACTGGTATCACCCTTAGCAAAAAGGATGTTAATTTAAAGGTTTACCCTAATCCGGTTGCAGGTGAACTTGTATATGTAGATTACTCATTACCTAATGGTGCATTAAATGCAACTTTCACCATGTACAATATGCTAGGCACTAGGGTATACGGAAGGGCTCTTGAAGATAAATCAGGTAAAATAGAGATTTCAACGAATAGCTTCTCCAAAGGTATCTACCTGTATTCCATAGAGGTTGATGGAATAAGATTAGCTACTAAAAGGTTAATAGTACTATAATCGACACGCATTATCCTCACTATTTGTGATTTAGCCCTGTTTTATAGGTGGATAGTAAACATTCACTTAAAACGCTATTTCCTATTAACGATGTGAACAACAGCGGAGATACCAAGCGTGTTAGGTGTAGCAGTAGAAAAAACCATACTTTTTTTGGTGCGCCAAGGTTTAGTATTTGTTGTAGCTAACCACTTGCTCTATTCCCTTTCGTCGTTTCTCTCTTGTTTCGGGTTTTGCAGGGTAGCCAAGGGTTATTATTAGCATGGGCCTTTTGCTTTTTGGGATGTTGAGCAATTTTTTTACTGCCGTCTCATCAAACCAGCCAACCATGCACGAGCCAAGCCCCTCGGCAGTGGCAGCAAGGCAAATATGTTCGGCTGCAATGCCAATATCAATAAGCGGAAAATGCTTGCGCTTAACCAAGCTGCCAAAGTTGGAGGTTAGGTTTGCCCCCTCCATTACAACTACAATGTGCACCGGTGCTTGCTTGGTAAAGTGATTCATTCCCAGCACTCTACTCGATGTGGTGTCGGCAAGCTTATTCTTAATCCCCTCATCATCGACCACAATAAACTTCCAGGGCTGAGCATTGCAGGCAGAGGGTGCAATGCGTGCCGACTCTAAAATCCTGTCGAGTTTCTCCTTTTCTATGGTCTTATCAACAATGTATCCCCGGTCGCTCTGACGGGTCGAGATTAGTTTATAAAACTGTTCGCTAAACGTTGTCATTCAACTTGTGTGTTAGTTATAAGAGAACAAAATTAGCACAAAAAAACAACTTGGCAGGGAAAATTCAATTAACTTCTTGGCAATTTTTTTTATTAAAAAATTAAAAGACAAGCCAGGCTGTAAGCCCTTTGTATTTTAGAGCTTTATATAAAATTTGATCTGAAGGTTTTGTGTAATATTATGCAGCTTTTTTTATGTTGTTTTTCAGAACAGAACTTTTGGTATGGTATATGTATGCCTTTATCGAAACAAAATCATTAACAATGAGTATTAGTACACATATTATAGTAAGTATTATTAAAAACATCATCGATGATGTTTTTTTATTTTATAGCAATACCTGTACAAAAGTTTATAAGGGCTTAGTTTTCAAAATACGAAAAAACACGATTGTTAAATTAAAACCATGTGAGGCAATCTCAAATAAACGATCATGGCGAGATGATGCGAAAATCGAAAAGAGTAGCAAAAAAAATTAAATTTAGTCATTATGATGAAAAGAACATTGCTTAGTATTGCTATTGTAGCATTAAGTATGGTTATGAGTTTAAACCTAGTTGCTCAGCCAAGTAGAGGGGCAGTATTGCCTGTTGGTAAAAAAATCACTATCCAATCGTTTGTGCATAAAGGACGATCAAACCAAGGATACTGGGAATTGCCCGGTGGTAAAAGTTCAGCAAAAAAAGGGGATAACCTCAGGGTCTGGGCACTAGACAATGCTCCTACTAAACGATTTACTCTGGTAAGGTCAAAGCAGAATGGGTACTATGAAATTTATCCAGCCAACGACAGAAACCTGCGTGTTGATGTGGCAGGGGGTAGGACAGATAATGGAACTAATGTAGGCATTTGGGACGCTAATTACAGTGAAGCCCAACGTTTTTTATTTAAACACCTTGGTGGAGGCAGATATAAAATTTATACTCCTAAGGGAACAATTGTTAACCTAAAAAGCCAATCGGCAGCTAATGGAACCAATGTACAAGTTTGGAGGGATCATAATGGTGCGCATAACGAGTGGTATTTGCTCGATACTAGAGGTAACGTAATATTACCAGAAGGAGAGAATGCGGTAGGTGATGTTCCGGTAAAGGGCGATAAAGCACCCGAAGGGGCTTATCTTATACAATCGGCAATGAGCAAGGATAGAAATCCTACTCAGGGATTTTTGCAGTTTCCAAAAGATGATTCAAGAAAGTGGAAAAAGAAAGGGAATAAAACGGAGATTAGTTACAAGACATACCCAAAGGATAGTCGTACATTTAATTTTTATAAACCAAAAGATCAGGCATACTACGTAATTCACATGGCGTGGGATAGTGATTTTGCATTGGATATTGCAGGAGGGAAAACCACTAAAGGGACACCTGTACACGGATGGACAACAAATAGTAAAAATCCAAATCAGCATTTTTATTTAAAGCACTTGGGTAATGGGCGCTATAAAATTTACCACAAGAGCGGCAAGGTGGTTTGCTTAAAAGACAATAAAAATGATAATAATGGAAATAAAGTTCATATTTGGGACGATCATAATAACTTATCAACCGAATGGTTTTTTATAAATGAAGAAACTGGTAAGGTGTATGTTCCCTAGGTTTTAGACCTGTAAAACGATAATAAGTAGTTAGAATTACAAACTGCTATTTAAAGGTGCAAGAGGAGTATTTCCTCTTGCACCTTTGTTTTTGCATAGTATAGAGATGTGTAAGGCTGTATAATGTTCGCTAAAACCTTGTAACTTTACTTAGGTTGGCTCTGAATTTTTTTTATTTTGGCTCAATTGCTGTAGAATATTTGATTCAACAATTGCTGTTCCCAGTCCATGTTCTGCCAGAACAACCATCGCTTTTGCCACATCCGATGCTTGAATTCCTCTGTATTTTTTAAGCGGACCAATAAATAAAAACTTGAATACCGAGTATAGCACCCTACCCATGTCCTCGCCAAACCGTTTCTCGTTTCGCTTGCCCAGTAGTAGCGAAGGGCGCACAATTACCAAGCGCTCAAAGCCTACCTCTTTAAGCTGCTCTTCGACCTTGCCCTTGGTATTTAGGTAGAAATTTTTCGATTTTGTATCCGCCCCAATGGAGCTAACTACTGCAAATCGGTTTATACCAGCAGCTTTGGCTTTGGTTGCAAAATCAACAACCATATCAAGGTCAACCTTAAGGAATGCCTGTTTTGATCCCGCCTTTTTCATGGTTGTACCCAAGCAGCAGTATGCATATTTAACGTTGGGTGGAATTGAGTAGTCGCCATTATTAAAGGGAATATGGGTTGACTTATCGTTTAGGTTACCGGGAACACTTCTGGACACGACGTACACCTTGCTGTGCGCTGAATTTTTGCTTAATATTTCGTGAAGATTTGACCCAATAAGCCCTGTGGACCCAATAATTATTGATGTTTTCATATTTTTGTTTATTTAATTTCAAAGGAAAATATGGAGTATCCATGGAGTAGTCATAGTTCTATGTGTTATCGCCTTTAGCACAGATGGTTCATTAGTTTATTCCTTATTGTGTATGAAATGGTTACTAAAAACCTGTTTAGCTCAGTTTTAAAGCGTTTAACTTATTCACTACTAACAATTCTACTGGGGGTCTGGTTTAGAAATAGGGCTAATTATTTCTCTTCTTTTTTATAAAGAAGAAGAACACAGCTAGCAATGCTTTAACTTATTTTTGTTGAAATCTGTCCAGTCAAATTTAACCATCTCATGGTAGCACTATTGAAATTTAATACAATTATTGCGTAATGTTTTTTTGTAAAAACAACCTATTTATTTTTAGAATAAAGCTCAAAATGATGAAGCATATTTTTCTGTCTGTATTCTTCATTTTACCGCATTGGCAGAAGAGGGAAAAATAGTTGGGTATGTGCTACGAAACAAGGATGATTGTTTACCTAGCTGCTAAGTAAATTATCTTCAAGTGCCTCTCGTAGTTCGGCAGGGGTGATATTTAGGTCAATGTCTCCGTTCTTAACAAATGATATTCGGCCTGTTTCTTCGGAAACAACAACAACCAGCGCATCGGTAATTTCGCTAATACCTATAGCCGCCCTGTGTCGCAGGCCGTAACTAGCAGGTAGGTCGGGGTTTTCGGATAGGGGAAGTACACACCTAACGGCGTATATCAGATTGTTTTGGATAATCATGGCGCCATCGTGTAGGGGGCTGTTTTTAAAGAAAATGTTCTCAATAAGCCTACTCGATGTTTCGGCGTTAATGGTATCACCCGTTTCGGCGTATAGCTTTAGGTTCGATTCTTTGGTTATAACAATTAGGGCTCCAACCTTTTGCTCCGAAAGGTTTCGGGAAGCTTTAACAATGGCTTCGATGTTGACCGGGCTGTCGTATTTTTCGGTTTTTATTCGAAAAAGCCTTTCTATGGAAAATCTGTTTTTTGAAAAGTAACGGGAACCGATTAGGAGCAAAAATCGCCTTATTTCTTGCTGAAAAACTATAATTAGAGCAATTACACCCACCCCAATAATTTGCCCTAAGATGCTGCTTAGTAATTCCATATTAAGAGCTTTAACGATAAGCCAAAAAATATAGAGCGAAAAAATCCCCATAAATATATTAATGGCAACCGTGCCTTTTATTAGTACGTAAATTTGATATAAAAGAAGGGCAACGAGCAGGATATCAATTATGTCGAGTATGCGTATGCTTATGAAAAGGGGGATGAGATCCATTGTTTGGTTTATTAGCTGTTTTTTAGTTGCTCGCTTGTGCAGGTTTGGGTTAGCTGAATTGCTTCAACAGCTTCTTTTACATCGTGTACCCTGAGTATTTTAGCACCCTTTAAAAGAGCGATGGTATTTAGAACTGTGGTTCCATTAAGTGCCGACTTAGGCTCTGTGTTGAGCGGTTGGTAAATCATCGATTTACGAGAAACACCTACTAGTAAGGGTAGGTTAAACACTCGAAATGTTTCTAGATTATTCAGAATAGCATAGTTGTGCTTAAGTGTTTTCCCAAAGCCAAAGCCTGGATCCAATATGATGTCGTTTACTCCGAGCCTTTTGAGCTCTTCAGTTTTACTGGTGAAATATTTAAAAAGGGCGTTAATAACATTATCGTACTGCGGATTGTTTTGCATGGAAAGAGGTGTTCCTAGCATGTGCATGGCGATGTAGGGAACACCTAGCTCGGCAACGGTGGTAAACATATTTTTATCCATTTCGCCTGCCGAGATATCGTTAATGATGTTAACCCCAAAATCATTAACCATCCTTTGGGCAACCGATGCACGGTAGGTATCAACCGATATAATAGCGTAGGGGAAATGTTTGCGAATAGTTGCAGCGGCCTTGCTTAGCCTTTGTAATTCCTGATCTTCGGAAACTGGATTAGAACCCGGTCGGGTTGAAAAGGCGCCTATGTCAATTATTTTTCCGCCCTCCTCAATTATCTGTTTGGCTCGGTTGTAAATTCTGCGTTTTTGCTTAAACCGGCTGCCATGGTAAAACGAGTCGTTGGTAATGTTAATAATTCCCATAACCACGGGGTCGCTTAGGTCTAAAAGTTCGCCGTTACATGTTAGCGTATTTTTGCTCTCAAAAAAAGTGGGCGTGGGTGTCATTGCCTAAATAGTTTATTTTGGTTGCTAAATTACAAAACATTTATCATTTGATGTTGCTATTATATTACGAATTGCATAATTTGCCAATGAAACTCGTTGTTTTGCAGCTTGTTTAACCCCAATTATTAATCCCAATAGTTGCTGCCTGCAACAGTGACTAAGTGTGACAACCAATTTTGTTATCCAAAATTGGGTTCAACTAGGTGGGGGTAACCCGCATTTGTATTCATACTTTTACAAATTTGATGTATAATGCGGGTTGGTAGGCTAGGATGTTAAAACTTTAAACACAACGAAAGCCCCACGGTAGGCTGTTTGCTATTCAAAGTACCGTGGTTAGCATACTCAAAAAACGGTTTTGCTTGCAATAAAACGTGGTTCTGTTGGCTATAGGCAAAGTTTTTCACTTTGGCTACGTGTACCACATCAATAATGCTAAATACCTGATTTAATATTGATGCGCTTACTCCTAATATCATTAATGTTGGGCCTTTTATTGAGTTGTTTGTATAGTGACTAGTGTAATTGGGGCTGTCGGGTTCATACATTGGCTCGCTCAACATCATAAGCAATCCAACCATACCACATGTTAACGAAGCTACCTGGCCAGTAAAAAAGCATAATCCCCTAAGGGGCTCGCCAACATAGATATGCCCCGAACCTACAAAAACATAGCTGAGCACACCTGCTGCAATTGGCGAGTATTTTTGATTCTCAATCTTTTCGTCGGTGTAGATTTTTTTTGCATCGCGGTAGCTTATTCTTTGTGCCGAGGCGCTGCTTACTAAAGCAAGGAGAATTAGTGCTGCCAATAGTTTACGTATCATGTTGAAAGGTTTAGTTTATCGAATTTGAAATAAGCATAAAGTCAGCCAATGCAATTGCTGTAATTGCCTCAATAACAACAGGTACACGCAGAGCAATACAGGCATCGTGGCGACCTTTTACTACTAACTCTTCAGTTTTCCCTGTTTCTAGGCTAAAGGTACTTTGCTTAATACCAATGCTTGAGGTTGGTTTTACGGCAACCCTAAAAACTAGGTCATTTCCGTTGGTTAGCCCGCCGGTAATGCCTCCGGCATTATTTGTGGCTGTTTTACCAGTTTTGTCAATTATTAAATCGTTATGCTCTGAGCCGCTCATGGCTGCTGCTGCAAACCCCGAACCAAACTCAATGCCCTTAATTGCTGGCACAGCAAAGGCAAGTTGACTAATTACCGATTCTACCGAGTCGAAAAATGGTTCGCCTAGCCCTAAGGGTATTCCTTTTGCTTGGCACTCAATTAAACCACCCACCGAATTATTTTCTGCTACAGCATTAACTACTGATTTTTCAATATAAGAGCTGCCACCTACTTTTAACAGCTTAGCTTGTATATTAATGTTTGGAATTATTTTTTTAGCAATTACTCCTGCAGCACCTAGGGCTAGTGTTAGGCGACCAGAGAAATGCCCTCCGCCACGGTAATCGTTATAGCCTTTAAACCGTTTGCGAGCAGCAAAATCTGCATGCCCGGGACGAGGCGTGTTGGCTATATTACCATAATCGCTCGATTGGGTATTGGTATTTTTAAACAGAATGGTTAGGGGTGCGCCTGTGGTATGCTCGTTAAACCATCCCGAAATAATTTCGGGGGTGTCGCTTTCAATGCGTGGAGTTGTGCCTGGGGCGCCCGATTTTCGCCTTGTTAAGTCGGGTGTAAAATCAGCAATGCTTAGTTTTATGCCCGCTGGCACACCATCAATGGTAACACCTATGGCTGGTCCATGCGATTCGCCAAAAATTGAAATGCGAAAAATCCTTCCAAATGAGTTCATTGTTTATTGTGGTTTAGCTAATGATGCTCAAAAATAAGAAGTTTTCTGAAATATATGTTGTTTAGGGTGGGGTAAGTTAAAAGTTTGTAAAGTAGAAAGTTCATAAAGCTAAAAGTTTGTAAAATGTGCGTGTTAGAATGGTTAACGTGGTTTTGCCCGGTGCCTTCGAGAGCCTCAGGCACCTTGGTAGCCGAGGTTCTCGAAGCTACCGATAAATTGATATGCAAAATTTTAATAACCTGTAGCCAACGACTAAAAGCCAAGGGCAAACAGCCATATTTACTGTTAGCAAGCAATAATAGTTTTGTACATTAGAATTTCTACAGGATTAGCTTATATATTTGTTGTCAAATTCCATAAAATGAAGTTGTTAATAGTTGAAGATAATATTGAATTATCATCCGACTTGGTTAATTTTTTTACCGGTAATGGTTTTCTGGTTGAGGTGGCGTACGACCTAAAAACAGCCCAGCAAAAAATTTTTGATTACTCGTACGATCTGGTTATCCTCGATTTGGGGCTACCCGATGGGAGTGGGCTAAACCTACTACGCGAGGCTAAGGCCAATAAAATGGATATGGGCTTTCTGATTGTAACCGCCCGAAACGCCATTGAGGATAAGGTTACGGGTTTAGAATTAGGTGCCGATGATTATATCACAAAACCTTTTCATAAGGCGGAGCTTAACGCTAGGGTAAGGTCAATTTTACGCCGCAAAAATGCCGATGGCAACAACCTGCTTGAGCTGGGTAATATCTCCATTAACCTAATGTCGTTTGAAGTGCTGGTTAACGACGAACCCATTGAGCTAACCCGCAAGGAGTTCGATTTGTTGGTGTACTTTATGTACAACAAGAACAGAGTACTTACCAAGGAAAGTATTGTGGAGCATCTCTGGGGCGATCATGCCGACCAATCCGATAGCTTTGATTTTATCTACAACCACATAAAGAATTTGCGTAAAAAATTGCAGAAAGTTGATAGTCAGGGGCAAATTTTGTCGGTTTACGGTATGGGATACAAATTTACAGAAAAGAAATAAATGCTAAGCCATGAAGTTTAAAGCAATACGGTTACTAACCAAAACAACGTTTATTTACCTGATATTTATATCGGTAGCCTTTTTTACCACCGCCATATTTGTAACCAGAAGCACAAATAATCTTTTATACGAGGATACCGAGGTGTACTTTAAACACCGGGAGCGACGGTTGGTTAGCTATATTAAGGATCGTGATAAAGATTTGGATAAAGTAAATGGTTTAGTTAGGGTTGAGGGGAATACGAGTATTCTAGCCGATAATTATCCTCAGTATAACGATACGATTATGGAGCTTAACCAGATGGATGGCCCAATGCTGCATCGGGGTAAAACCATTCTGGTTGATACCAGTAAAGGACGTTTTTTATACACGATGTATAAAAACATTAACGATTTCGATAAGTTTCACAGCGTAGTTCTGCATACCATTGTAAATACCTTTGTTGTGTTGGCGCTTATGCTCACGCTTTTTAGCATTTTTCTGTCGGGTTTCTTATTTCGCCCATTTCATCAGCTACTAGGATTAATGTCGCGGTATAAAATTGGGGATAATATAAAGTTACCAAAGGTTAAAACATCTACCTCGGAGTTTATTAAGATGCAGATGCTGGTCCAAAATATGATATGCAGAATAGAGGGCGATTACAAGAAGCTTAAAGAGTATACCGAGAATATGGCTCACGAAATGCAAACCCCGCTCGCCATTATTCGCAGCAAAACTGAGGTGTTTATGGCTGATGAGGAGCTGATGAACCAGTACGCATCTGCAGTTAAGGTAATATACGATGAATCGACGCATCTATCCAATTTGGGCAGCACGCTTAATCTGCTAACAAAAATTGAGAATGGCGAGTACAACAGGGTAGAGGATATAAAAACCTATAGCATTATTCAGAAGCATATCGAGACCGTCAAGGAGATGTTCGACATGAAACATATACAGCTTGAGCTCGATTTTGACGAGAACCATACGCTTAGCCTAGACCCGCTGCTTTTTGATGTAATGCTTAAAAATCTATTTAAAAACGCCTTACGATATACGCCTGCTAAGCATCATGTTCGCATTAGTACAAGCAATGGTAACCTAAGCATCTCTAACTATGGGGAGCCGTTATCCTTCGATTCTTCAAAAATATTTAACCGTTTTATTCGAAGTCAGAATGATACAACGTCGTTGGGTTTGGGACTTGCTTTGGTTAAGAAGATTTGCGATTTGAACCATTTGAATATAACCTACGATTTTGCCGATCACCACCACACTTTTACCATTACCCCAGAAGAAAGTTAGCCCCTATTATTCGTCCGAATAATTGCTGTTTCCAACAGCGACTAAGCCTCACAACCAATCTAGTTGCCCAAAATTGGGCTCAACTAGGTCGGAGTAACCCGCATTTGCATTCATCTTATAATAAATTTGATGAACAATGCGGGCTAACAAGAGCTAAACAATTCCAAACAAACGCTGTTTGATAGGAGGATTAGATTTGCTGTAGAATTGCAACAGTATTTCTACAGAATCGATTTATACTTTTGCCAGTACAATAATTAGATTATTAATTTGAAAACCAAAAATAATGCTTAAAACGTTTTTTACCTTTACGCTCCCATTGCTCATATTGACCAATGTTTTTGCAGTTGACCCTGCCGAGAGCATGGCTCCTGGAGCAATTAAAGGATTTGTTTACGACTCACTACGTAGGCAACCACTGGAGTATGCTACCGTTTCGATAGTACGAGCAAGCGATAATACTTTAATAACAGGCACTATTACCGACGAGACAGGCTTCTTTAAAATAAATGGGGTTGAACCCGGTAAATATTTTGTTGATGTTACCTTTATTGGCTACTACAGCAAACGAATAGGTAATGTTGAGGTAAAACCTCAGCTGCGCTCGTTTGATATGGGCCAAGTTCTGCTCGTTTCATCTAATAAAGATATTGACGAGGTTATCGTTGTGGCCGATAGGCCCACCATGAAGTATCAAATTGATAAGAAAGTTATCAATGTTAGTCAGCACCACACATCCTCATCGGGTTCGGCTGTTGAGGTGCTCGAGAATATTCCGTCCATTACGGTGAGCATCGAGGGTGATGTTAGCCTTAGGGGAAGCGGTAGCTTTACCCTGCTAATTGATGGTAAACCCAGCATTATGGATGCCAACGATGCGCTAAACCAAATTCCTGCTAGCCAAATTGAAAATATTGAGATTATTACCAACCCCTCAGCTCGGTTCGACCCTGATGGTGTGGCTGGTATAATTAATATTATAATGAAAACCAACAGGTTGCAGGGGATGAGCGGCGTTGTAAACGCCAGCGGAGGGACGCACAATAGGTATGGAGGCGATTTTATTATTAACTACCGTAAGGAGAAGTTTAACTTTTTGGTTGGTGCCGACTATAATCGTCGGGGAATGCTTGGCGAATCGATAAATAGGAATGAAACCTATAGAAACGATACCACCTTTTACCGTTATAGCTTAGGTGAGTTTGATAGGGGAGGCTACTCATGGGGCTTTAGGCTTGGTGCCGATTACAACATCAACGCAAAAAATAGTTTGAGCGTGGCTTATCGGTTTGGCGATAGAAGCAGGGGCGGTTCTTCCGACCTTGTTTATCAGGAATGGAACTCGCCAACACCAAACGACGTGCTAGAATACTCTAGTACCGAGGATAGTGATAGGGGCGGATTTTATCAGCATGTTACCATGGATTACCGTAAAGAGTTTGATACTAAAGATCATAACATTTTAGCTCAGGTGTCGTTGGGTAGTAATAAATTTTCGGAAGAGTCGGAAAACTTACTATTCGATGCTAAAGATTTAATTTATGACGGACAAAAATCGATTGGTGAAAGCCCAGGCAATAGGCTTACTTTTAAACTTGACTATACCTTACCATTTGGTAAATCGAGTAAGTTTGAGACAGGGTACCAGGGGAATTTACGCTCATCGGATGAGTCAAATACCATGAGTATTTACGACATAGAAGAGAAACTGTTTATGGTTAGTGATTCGTTTTCTAAAGAAGTTAATTATCAAACCAATATACATGCGGTTTACGCCATGCTTGGTGGCGAACGCGGCGATTTTGGGTATCAGCTGGGGCTTCGTACTGAGTATACCGATAGGCGTATTGATTTAGTTGGGGAGACTACCGATTTTAACCTTAATCGCTGGGATTATTACCCAACGGCACACTTTTCGTACAATCTGCCTGCCGAGCAAGAGATTATGGCCAGCTTTACCCGTCGCTTGCAAAGGTTAAGAGGTTGGTATTTAGAGCCTTTTTATACCTGGAGCGATGCCTATAACATACGGATAGGAAACCCCGATCTTATTCCCGAGTACATCGAATCGTATGAGGTTAGCTACCAAAAGCGTTTTACAAAGAATGTGATTTCGGTTGATCTTTACTACAGGGTTACCAATAACAAGATTGAGCGTTTACGAAGCATTTATGAAGATAACGACAACATCTTTTTAACCACGTTTGCAAATGTGGGGCAATCATTCTCGCTGGGAACCGAAATTATGGTTGGGTTCGACCCTGCACGCTGGTGGCACTTCGACCTCATGGGTAATATATATGACTATAAGCAGGAGGGCGAATTTAGCGGTCGAAGCTATTCGGCCGAGAGCTTTAACTGGAATGCCCGAATGAATAATAACTTTAAGCTTGCGCGTTTTACCCGATTACAATTTACGGGCATGTATAATAGTCCAACGGTTACAGCACAGGGTACTAGCGAAGGCTTTTTTGTAACCAGCTTGGCATTAAAACAGGATTTTCTTAAAAATGCGCTCTCTTTAACCCTATCGGTACGCGATGTGTTTGGTACAATGGGGCATAAGTCTACAGTTCAAGATGACGGTTTTTATACCTATAGGGAGTGGAATCCAAGTACCCCAATATTTACCCTTACCGCCAGCTTCCGTATAAATAATTTCAGGGACAGGCGAAGAGGTTCCAATGGTTCTGATCCTATGGACGATATGGGTGGCGACGAGGAAGTTGGGTTTTAATTTAGCCCGCATTATTCATCAAATTTAGTAAAGATAAATAGTTGGGATTAGGTTTATAGAATCAAAAATGCACGGACAATTATGCCCGTGCATTTTTGTTGGTAAGGGGATCGGAATCCTGTTTGGTATGCTTAACCCCAATTATTTATTCGAATAATTGGGGTTTCCGGAAGCGGCTAGGTCTTACAACCAATCTAGTTGCCCAAAACTGGTTGTGAGATTTATTAGGGGTAACTCGCATTTGCATTCATCTTTTACAAAGTTGATGAATAATGCGGGTTACTTTCCAAAAATATTATCCGATCTCATCAGTAAATCAATATATTGAGTTCTTTTATAAACCATTGATTCTGGAGCTAAATTCTTTTGAGCCATCTTACCCCTGAACTCTTCGATAGAGCTAAATTCTTTCTTTTCCATCCATTCGGATAGCTGTTTTTTTACAACACCAATTTGCTCTAAACCGTTCTTATATAAAGAGCTAACCATTTGAACGCATGCCGAACCCGATAAAATATTCTTGATAATATCATCTCCATCAAAAATACCACGACTACCACATACATCCGCTTCAATTGCTCCGTAAAGCATACCGGTATATCGCAATGTTTTACGGTATTCTCCTTTTTTACTTAGGTTGAAGTTTCGTTTGTGTTTAAGCGAATTGATATTGATATCGGGCTGGAAGAATGCATTAAACAGAACAAAACCATCAACACCCACAGCATCCATTTTTTTTATCAAAGACAATGCGTTGGTGTATTCTGAGCTGAGTTTCACACTCACTGGTAGCGATAAGGTCTCCTTAATCTTTTTGACAATGTTGATTTGATAATCTTCTATCTCTTTCGACTCCTTATCAAAATCTGTTGGAGTTTGGTATAAATTCAGTTCCAACCCATCAACACCTGTTTGTGCCAGTTCCTTAGCATATTCGAGCCACGAATTTTGGTTTACAGCATTAAGGCTGGCAATTAATGGAACTGAAAGGCGCTCTTTTGCTTTACGCAGGTGTACCAGGTGCTTTTCTGTGTCAGAAAATTCAATATTAGGATGTGTTGTAATCATTTCTGCATGAACATTGTCATACTCCGTTAACCTTTCTTCCAGCTGCAGTCGTTCCAGCTGCACTTGTTCTTCAAATAAAGATTTGAAAACAATTGCTCCTATCCCATTATCTTCAGCTTTCAATAAATTGTCAGTATCATTAGACATGCTACATGCTCCTAATATTATCGGATTATCAAGCTCGATTCCCATGTATGTTGTCTTCAATTTTTTCATTCTGTTGTTTTTTTAATGGTTTGTTATTATCTTGGAATACAATGCGTTGCGTAACCGCATTGTTTGTTATTACAATTCGCCAATCATTTTACCAGGTGCTACCCACTTATTAAATACTTCTGTTGTTAAGTGATCCTGCTGAAAGGGGAGCGTTCAGAAAAGTAACACACTTTATCTAAACTCTCCCCAAAAAAATGTTGATCTGTAATTTTACAGCAACCACGGGTCATCTAAAGGATCAATATAATCCTTTGTGTTGGTATCGATTTCAACTCCGGGGTCTGCCGGTGCAGTAGGTATGTTTAATTCTGGGTGCATATTGTTGGCCTTGAGCTGGTTTTCATGAGAATCTCTCTTTGGCAGGTTCAGATCCACATCATCAATTGAAATATTCATGGCCGCTGCTACTCCCTTACCATATGCAGGATCTGCCTGGTAGCAGTGGTAAATATGCCGGTGCTTTATTTGTAGCGTTGAGTCGCCCATATTTCTTGCAGTATTATCAAACAGTACCTGTTGTTGATCTTTTGTCATGGCTCTAAAGAGGAGACCGGGTTGTGTGAAGTAATCCGAATCATCTTCTCTAAAGTCATATCTATACACATCCCCACCTTTTTCTGGCGGCAGATTGTCCTTTGGGTTATCCGTCCAGTTTCCATAGCTATTGGGTTCATAATGTAATTCGCTTCCCAGATTTCCATCCACACGCATCTGCCCGTCGCGATGGAAGCTGTGTGGATTTTTAACTGCTTTGGGTGAGTTTACTGGTATTTGATGATGATTTACACCCAGACGATACCGTTGCGCATCTCCATAAGAGAACAGTCGCCCTTGCAGCATACGGTCGGGAGAGAAGCTAATTCCTGGAACTACATTGGCAGGATTAAAAGCGGCTTGTTCGATGTCAGCAAAATAATTATCCGGATTCCGGTTTAACTCATATTCTCCTACCGGTATTAGCGGAAAATCCTTTTTTAGCCACATTTTGGTTAGGTCAAAAGGATTGGTTTTCATGGCATCTGCTTGTGCTTCAGTCATAATCTGAACATAGACTTTCCATTTAGGAAACTTCCCCTTTTCAATGGCTGTATAAAGGTCCCGCTGATGAGATTCTCTATCCATTCCAACTACCTTTGCTGCTTCCTGATCCGTTAGATTTCTTATACCCTGCTGTGATCTAAAATGAAACTTAACCCACACCCGCTCATCTTTAGCATTAATAAAGCTATACGCATGGGAGCTAAATCCGTGCATATGCCGGAAAGATGAAGGAATTCCTCTGTCGCCCATAATAATGGTAACCTGCAGTAGTGCTTCCGGCAGGGACGACCAGAAATCCCAATTGGTATTTGGGCTTCTCATATTGGTACGTGGATCTCTTTTAATGGCATGGTTTAAGTCAATAAACTTCATGGGATCTCTAAAGAAAAATACGGGGGTATTGTTTCCTACCAAATCCCAATTGCCTTCCTCGGTATAGAATTTTAGTGCATACCCACGAATATCTCTTTCTGCATCAGCTGCCCCTCTTTCACCGGCAACGGTTGAGAAACGAGCGACCATTTCGGTTTTTTTGCCAATTTTTGAAAAAATAGCAGCTTTTGTGTACTTAGTAATATCATGTGTAACCGTAAATGTTCCAAATGCACCAGATCCTTTGGCATGCATTCTGCGCTCGGGTATAACTTCGCGATCAAAATGCGCCATCTTTTCTAAAAACCAGGTGTCTTGTAAAGAAACAGGCCCACGTTTACCAGAGGTCATGGTATCCTGATTATCTGTTACCGGAGCGCCTGCTGCGGTTTTCAGCTTAGGATCTTTTCCCTTATTTTGATTTCTACTTGGAATTGGATCACCCAAATTATTTTTATCCATAGGGTTTTCCATCTTCATTTTGTCCTTCTTGTTGTCCATGTCATTTTTATTTTTAATCGTGAAAGTTATATGAAAAGCATTCTTCAAAATATTCTTTTTATTCAATACGCTGTATACCCGCCAACAATGCTTTTTAATGGATTTAGTTTTGTTTTGCTGCGTTCAACTCATAAATGCAATACATCTATTAAATAATACGACTACTATAGACTATGGTAATCGAACTTTCTATAGTTTAACAATTTGGCAACTAATCAGTATCAAATATAAGAAATTATATTTGATGAAATATCATTCAATGTCGTTTAGTTAACAAACTGGCACAAAATACTGATCATTAATAAAATAAACAAAATAAGTTCTTTGATAGGTTGTTTTTTTGACGAGTTGAT
>Ga0265295_1003399_pt1 | contig 23238 bp, 21 predicted proteins | sample Munlansysbiofilm_FD_192503 | JGI IMG/M metagenome (GOLD analysis project Ga0265295, IMG submission 192503) | Leachate microbial communities from a municipal landfill in Southern Ontario, Canada - Methane capture system biofilm | ecosystem: Engineered > Solid waste > Landfill > Unclassified ...
GTTTTTTTAGATCCAACTTTACTCCCTTTTTTAAAGCTTCTTCTTCTACAGCTCTTGTTTTATCGGTAGAAATCACTATATCAATCTTTTGTTCGCCTATTTTCGCTTTGAGTATTCTTAGCATTTGCAGCTTTTTTTCAAGCAAATTATCAGTATCTTGCGTGTCTATATACAAGTCAATATCTCCGCCTTTTTGAGCATCATCGACACGACTTCCAAAAAGATAAACACTGCCTGTTTCAAAAGAGTTATGAAAACTTTCTACGATCGATTTGATCTCATCATAGGTCAATCTCATGGCTTCCTCCTTTAAAACTAAACTGATTTTACCATAAATTCTTACAAATATATCTGCAATATGCCATCCTGAATTTATTTCAGGATCCATACATTGTCACTGCGAGCGAAGTGTGGCAGTCCACACGCATTATCCGTCATCCTCGCGCAGGCGGGGATCCATCAAGATCCGTCATCCTCGCGCAGGCGGGGATCCACTCTTTATTTATGGATTCCGGATCAAGTCCGGAATGACGAGAAAAACCAAAAAACCAAAAAACCAAAAAACCAAAAACTAACGACCAACGACTAGCGACTAAATACTAAAAACTAACATACTCTTATTCTTTTTTGAAAAAACTCTCGAATCTTTTCTTTTGTTAATATTTCTTTTGGTTGAAGATAAGTTATATCGTCATCTTCTATATCATCGATATATACAAGGGCAACAGCAAAAAGTTTAAAAGTAATCCCCTCAACGATATGTTCGCTTGCTCTGAATATTTCTTTTAGGCTCATTTTTTCTTTTGCCAAAAAATATAGATCATAATAATCCCTAAATTTAGCTCTCAAAAATAAAACATTAACTTTCATTGCTGCGATAGCATTCTAAGTTTTTCAAATCTTTCATTTTTTATACCTTTAAAATAATCACTCTCTACATCCATACCCCAAAATACTCTTGCGATCATCAAATTTGTTTTGATAAACTGTTTATCACTCTTCAATCTCTCATTCCAGATAGCTTTTGTCTTGTTCTTGCCAAAGAGTTTTATACATGACACAATATCATCAAAATCACCATATTTTAATATATACTCTATGGTTAGCTTCTCGCCAGCTTCCTCAAAAGTCACATCTTTGCTATAACTCAAAAAAAGGCCTTTGTCTCTCAGGCGATTAAATAGTTGGACTTTTTGCTTGTACATTGTTGCTATTTTAGAAATCGCTACAGATGAGAGATTGAGATATCTTGCTATTGCACTCTGTTGGTACCCATCTTTTATAGCATTGACTATAGCTTCTTCCTTATTATGGGACATATCAAAAAAATCTCCCAGCGGTTTGAGCCTTTTGGGCTTTATGTCATTATCTTTTATCTCTAACTTACCTGCAAAAATCTCGTCAACTTTTTTTTGTTCGTCAGGGCTTAGATCATCGGCAAAATCTGTATTATCCACTAATTTAAAATTTAACATTGAAAATTCAACATTTTTCGAGCTCATCGCCCATTTATACTCACCAATATTTTTGGTAATATTTGCTTTTATAGGATTGAGCTCTATATATTTTACAAGTGCCTTGAGATATGATTCGTCATATACATACCAAGATTTGAACCGTCCTTGCCAGAGAGGCCCTACTCTTTTATACTTATTGTTAAAATATATACTATACCTCGAATTTATCTTTTGCAGCAATGATGATAGATTTTCATGTTTTGTTTTTAGAAGCAGGTGATAGTGATTTGACATCAGACAAAATGAGTATATCTCAAAACTATACTCTGTGCTTGCATCTTGGACAATTTCTAGAAACTTTTGATGATCTTCATCGTTTAGATAAACATCAGACTTTGCAACACCACGATTGATGATATGATAAAATCCTATTTTTTCTAGTCGTCTTTTTCTAGGCATTTTCAACTCTTTTGCTTTTATATCATCCCAGCACAAGTGGGGATCCATCAACATTTGTCATCCTCGACTCAGATCGGGGATCCATATCTATTAATTATAGCAATTTTTTAGTTAAAAGTAAAGCTCTGACCCTGCTTTTCCAATATTTTCGTCATACCGAACTTGATATGGAATCCATTCAGAATATCTTCAAAAATAACATCATATAATAAACCATCTACATCTAGGAGGTGAAATATGCCAGATATCTGTGAACACTTACGCAAAAAGATCCAAGCCCATCATGCAGCAATAACTAAGCTACGCGACGAGCTGGAAGTTTATGTCGGTACACCAGATGCCCAAGAAAATGATAGTGAAGAGATCAAAGCCGAAATAGCCGAACACCGTCGAGCCATCGAAGAACTGCGAATGGGAATGGAGAGCCAGAAGTGTTAATTTAATTACACCATTTTTCGTCATCGCGAACGAAGTGTGGCGATCCATTGCTCCGTCATTCCTGTGAAGACAGGAATCCGACAATGTTCGTCATACTCGTGCTTGACACGGGTATCCACAGTGGCCGTCATCCTCGACTCCGATCGGGGATCCATATATCTATTCATTGTAGCAATTTTTTAGTTAAAAGTAAACCTCTGACCCTGCTTTTCCCAAGTGGGGATCCATCAACATTTGTCATCCTCGACTCAGATCGGGGATCCATATCTATTAATTATAGCTATTTTTTAGTTAAAAGTAAACCTCTGACCCTGCTTTTTTAATCAATCATCAAACCTAGGAGATGGAAGATGCCGGATATATGTGAACATCTACGAAAAAAGATCCAAGCCCATCATGCAGCAATAACCAAACTACGCGAAGAGCTAGAAGTCTATGTCGGTACACCAGATGCACAAGAAGGCGACAGCGAAGATATCAAAAATGAGATCGCTGAACACCGTCGAGCCATCGAAGAACTGCGAATGGGAATGGAGAGCCAGGGATGTTAGAACTACAAGATTAATAAGTTTTTAGAATCTGCTTGCATGCAGCCTCTACTGAAAAGACTGCATCCAACAGTTTTTTGCCATTGCGCCCCGTCAATATCCGATATTCTTCGTCGTGCAGTAGTTTCAGCGCATTGGAGTAAAACGCTTCGTCCTCGCCGTTGACGCTGACAAGCCCTGCGCCGGCCTCCTCGACGACCTCTTTGAGATCATTTCCTGCATTTACGCTTCCAAGGATCGGGAGTTCCTGCACCATGTACCCCAACAGCTTACCGGGAAAATTGTGGGTAGAATGATCCTTATGTAGGGTGAAAAGTCCGATATCAAACGCTGCAAGCATCTGTTTGAACTCCTCCTGGGAGACAGAAGGCATCAGGGTCATATTGTTTAGCTCTTCTTTCTGTATCGCCTCTTTGACAAGTTCTACCTCATCGCCCGCACCGACCAGCACAAAATGCGCTTTTGCTTCATCCCGCATTTTTTTCGCCAGCCTGACGATATTCATCATATCCTGCGCATGGCCGATATTCCCGCCGTAGAAGTAGACGGTTTTTTCACTCAGCCCCAGCTGCTCTTTGTAGTTTGTCTCTGCTTGCACCGGGGTATTGGCTGCCCAGTTGTAGAGGACTTCTGTCTTGCTACTCTGCCTGACCTTCTCTTTGAACCACTCGAGATTTTTTTGGGACATCAGCCCGATCGTATCGGCACTCTCATAACTCTTTTTCTCAAAAAAACGGAAATATTTCTCTATCTTCGAGCCTTCACGTATCAACCCCTGGTCCAACGCCCACTGAGGGAAAAGGTCGCGCAGGATAAGATAGCTCGGTGCCTTCCAGAGCCTTTTGAGACGGGACACCAGACTCCCGAAAAAGATAGAAGGGGAGTAGTAGACGATCAGATCATGCGGATGAGCTCTGAAGTAAGATGAGAGACTTCTCCATGCACGGAAAGAGAGCAACGTCTCGTTGATCGCCCTTTTGACCTTGCCGACGTTCTTGATCTCCCCGCTTCGAAAACGGCAGACCGTGACACCGTCGAGTGTGCCGATCTCTCTTTTTGCTTTCAGTGTTGCAGATGGCGTGACCACCGTCACCTCATGCCCCTGCCCTTTCAGTTCACAGGCAAGCTCATGCATCATCTTCGCCCCGACTTTAATACTCTCGGGCAGATAGTCATCAATGATCAGACAGATACGCATTGAAACTACTTTTTCCAGACAGTACGATTGATATAGTCCGTATAGGAGAGAATAATACGCAAGACTTTATCTGAGACATTCGGCATACTGTAGTCTGCCACACTTCTCAGTGTCTCCTGGGTCTGGGTTTCGAGCACCTGCAACCCCTGCAAGATGCGCTCTTTGTCCAGCCCCACCATCATCACGGACGCCTCTTCCATCGCTTCGGGGCGCTCGTGCGCTTCGCGGATGTTCAGCGCCGGAAAACGGAGGATGGAGGACTCTTCGCTGATCGTCCCGCTGTCGGAAAGGACCGCTTTGGCCTCCATCTGGAGTTTGACGTAGTCGTTGAATCCCATCGGTTTCATCAGTTTGATCAGCGGGTTGAACGTCACCCCTTTTTCTTCGATCCGTTTGCGCGTTCGGGGATGGGTCGATACGATGATCGGCAGTTGATAGATCTCCGCCATCGCATTGAGCGTTTCCACTAAAGCGTCGAAAGTCCTGTCGCTGCCGATGTTCTCTTCCCGGTGGGCGGAGACGACGAAATAGTTCCCTTTTGCCAGCGAAAGTTCGTTCACGATATCGGACGCATTGATGTCGTCCAGTTTGCCGTGGATCACCTCGTACATCGGGCTCCCCGTCTTGATGATCCGATCAGCCGGAAGCCCTTCGCGCAGCAGGTATTCGCGCGCGATGTCGCTGTAGGTCAGGTTGATGTCGCTGATGTGATCGACGATCTTGCGGTTCGTCTCTTCGGGGACGCGCTGGTCGAAACAGCGGTTCCCCGCTTCCATGTGGAAAATGGGGATTTGGCGCTTTTTCGCCGGGATCGCGCACAGGCAGCTGTTGGTGTCGCCCAGCACCAAAAACGCATCCGGCTTCACTTCTGCGAGGAGCGGATCGACCTTGATCAGGATGTTTCCGATGGTCTCGGCGGCGGTTCCCAGTGCCGCATCGAGGAAGTAGTCGGGTTTGCGCAGTCCGAAATCCCGGAAAAAGACCTCGTTGAGCTCGTAATCGTAGTTCTGTCCCGTATGGACGATAATCTGCTCTATCGCGTCCGAAGCGTCCAGTTTTTTGATGACGGCGGAGAGACGGATGATCTCGGGTCGGGTCCCTACGACGGTCATGACTTTGAGTTTTTTCATCTTATACCTTTAGAAAATATGTATCCGGTTTTTCCCGGTCGAACAGCTCGTTCGCCCAGAGAAGCAGCACCATCTCGGTATCGCCCGTGTTGGTGATGTCGTGGGTGTAGCCGGGGATCATCTCGACGACTTCCATCTTTTTGTCGCTGACGAGATACTCGATCACCTCGTCCCCGTCTATCTGTCGCAGCTTGATGCTCGCCTGCCCCTTGATGACGAGGAATTTCTCATTTTTGGTATTGTGGTAGTGGTTGCCACGCGTGATCCCCGGCGCTGTGGTGGATATGGAGACTTGCCCGCTGTCGAGAGTCTTTATGAACTCGTAAAAAGTACCACGCTCGTCTGCGTGTCCGTGCAACTCATAAGAGAATTTATCTGTAGGCAGAAAGCTCAGATATGTGGCATAAAGTGCTCTCTCAAATCCGCGCCCGACACGTGGGACCAACAACTCTTTTCTACTCTCTTTAAACGAGACCAGCAGATCACGTATCTCACCGAGGGTTTTCTTATACACAGGAGATACATCGCCATAGACGACTCCCTCCTTGCCATTTTCATCCAAATGACGGACGAACTGCTCGACGACATCATCGATGTAGACCAAACTCAATTCGACGCTTTCATCATTGACCTCTATTGGAAGCTCTCTTGTAACATTATAACACCACGTCGCTATCACCGTATTGTAGTTAGGGCGTGACCACTTGCCAAATACATTTGGCAATCGGTAGATATAGACCGTCGCCCCACACGCTTTCGCATAAGCCTCCAACGCTGCTTCACCGCCAAGTTTGCTTTTTCCATAGTCATTGTTCCTCTCCGCTTGTACAGATGAGCTCATCAGAATAGGAATTTTTCTGCCGCTTTGTTTTGCCAGATCTACGATTAGGCGTGTCAAGTCACGGTTGCCTTCATAGAATTCCTGGATGTTTTCTGGACGGTTGACTCCCGCGAGATGAAAGATGAAATCAGCATCGGCGATTTTGGAGTGCAGACTCTCTGTGGCATCCTCTTTTGAAAACGTGATGATCTCTACGCCTTCCATCCGATCAAGCCTTTCAAGGAGGTTTTTGCCTATAAAACCATTACTTCCAGTAACTAAAATTTTCATTGCACGACTCCAAACTCTTTCAGGTCATCCTGGATTTCACGAAGCCCCAAAAGCATTTGCTTTAGCTCTGCTTCATTAAGTCTGTGCGTATTGTGTGAGTGATATTCATGTGCTTGCGTCACAACAGTTTCACCATCTTCTATAAACTTGTTATAATTCAGATCACGGGTATCAGCAGGGATGCGGTAGTACTCTCCCATATCAACTGCATGTACCATCTCCTCCTTGGTCAGGAGCGTCTCATAGAGCTTTTCGCCGTGGCGGGTCCCGATGATTTTGATCGAATGTTCAGGTTTATTTAGCATATTTGTCAATGTATGTGCCAGCAGCTGTATCGTCGCCGCAGGGGCTTTCTGGACGAAGATATCGCCATTGTGACCGTTGGCAAACGCGAACAGCACCAGCTCTACTGCCTGATCCAGACTCATCATGAAGCGCGTCATCGCAGGATCGGTGATCGTGATCTCCTGCCCTTTTCGGATCTGGTCGATAAAGAGCGGTATGACCGACCCGCGCGATGCCATGACGTTGCCGTAGCGGGTGCAGGCGATCATCGTCTCGTTATCATCCAGGTTTCTCGATTTGGCTACGGCCACACGCTCCATCATCGCTTTGCTGATACCCATGGCATTGATGGGGTAGACCGCTTTGTCGGTGCTGAGGACGATCACCTTTTTCACCCCCGCGTCTATCGCCTCATAGAGGACGTTCTCTGTCCCGATGACATTTGTCTTTACCGCCTGCATCGGGTAGAACTCGCACGACGGCACCTGCTTCAGTGCAGCGGCGTGAAAGACGAAGTCCACTCCCCTCATCGCATCTTTAACAGAGTTGCTGTCTCTCACATCTCCGAGGTAGAACTTCAGCTTCGGGTTGTTGTACTGCTTGCGCATATCGTCCTGTTTCTTCTCATCCCGTGAAAAGATACGGATCTCTTTGATATCGGTATCTAGAAACCTTCTGAGTACAGCATTCCCGAAAGACCCCGTTCCCCCTGTGATCAGTAGTGTTTTCCCTTTAAACATTATTTTTCCTTTTGTAGATTTTTATTTTTTAATGGCTTGTTGAAAACCTGCCGATTTGCTTCCAGCAATTCTGGACTTGTCAATCGTTCAAGGACTTTTTGACGGATATGCTGTCGTTCCTGATACTTCTCGTCAGATGTTCTCAAACTCATCCTTTCAATCACTTTGACAAAAGCACTCGTATCATCAAGAGAGATATCCCATCCCAATCCATCACTCTCAAGATCTTTCCACGGTGTCTGATCGCTTATCAAAACCGGAGTTCCAACGCTCAGCGATTCCGCGATCACATGACCGTAATTTTCTCCTCGGGTCGGGAACAAAAAAAGATCGTATCGCGCAAAAGTCTTTGCCACATCATCTGGATGTGCCAATCCACAATAGTTTACCTCAATGTTCGCTGGCAGTGAACCTATCAACCCTTCGCATAGTGCCCAATATGCCTTATCTTCGATTGGGCCGTATATATCAAACTTTATTCGCACTCCCACACTCTTCAAAACACGCAGAGCATAATCAAGATTCTTCTTCGGTGAAATACGTGATAAAAAAACAATGCGTAGTTCTTCATGATCACTATCAGATCGGCTATCAGCAAAATTATCTTCGGATATTTTTGCCGGCAAATCAAGAGCCGTCACAATCGATTCACCCTGGATCCCAAATTCACGTTTGATATCATCAACTTCATGGGCGCTCGAAGCATGCCAATAAATATTGCTGTAGATTCCGAACCATTTTGCAACTTTTATAAAAATGTTCTTTTTAAAATGTTTAAGTTGTATAGCCCCCTCGGAAAATTCTCCACGGGGAGCCAGCAGTACCGTTCTATTTTTTAAGCGGCCAATCCGACGTGCCAACAATGGCTTGAGGGTAAAAAGCGGATCAAAAAAACTGTTCAGATAGATCAGGTCATACGGTGTGGCAGTGATAACATCTGTTATCCCTTTCAAAGTCTGCTGTTCAGGCGAGAGGTAGAACACTTTTGCACCCTGCACATCATTCCATTGGTTTACGATAATATCAGCATATGGTTCCTCATCCCCCAGATCACGGTCGCGCGTTACGATCCAAAATTCAAAATCATCACCGAGATGCTCCACCATATTGGCGATCGTTCGCAATGGACCACCGGCTTTATACCCGGGGAGATAATAACTGACAAAAGTGAGAATTTTGGGCTTTAAAGTCATTTTATATTTCCTGAAAATTGTTCAATTGGATACTTTTTAATGAATGACAGAGCTACTTGTAATCCGCCGCCGACGTAAAGATTAGATGTGTTTATAAGTATTTTCATCGGTTCATTGCCTTTTCTGCTGCTGCAAACAATTTTTGGGCTTCATTTTCAGGGGAAACGGTAAAATCGTTTTTTATTTTTCTTTTGTCAAAACTGACGTCAAAGGTTTTTTGAATCTTATGGACAATATCATCGACATTCTGAGGATCGATGACATATCCGTTTTCACCCTCTTTGATCAGATCGAAAGTCGCCCCGGCATACTTCGAAGAGAGACAGAAAAGACCACTTGCCAGTGCTTCATTGAGAACGAGTCCCCACACTTCCAGATAGGATGGCATGATCAAGATGTGGGAATCCGAAAAATAGCCGAGAATCTCCTCTTTTTGCTTGTATCCCACAAAATGGACATTGTCTTGCAGGTGCAGTTCCATAACCATCTGTTTGAGCTTATCTTCATCTGGCCCTTTCCCTATGATCGTGAGCGTCCAGTCACGACGTTCAATCACGCCAAAAGCTTTCAATGTATTTTCAAGACCCTTGCGCTCCAGCAGCTGACCGACGTATAAAAATTTCAGCGTGGCGTCATGAGTGGTTTCATCTGATGTATTTTGCTTGAAATATTCGGTATCGACTGTATTGGCACCGGTTACAATACTTTCCGGCTTGGCACCGTGATGGATCAGGTATTCCGTAGCTTTTGACCCATAGGTATAGTAAGCATCGAAACTCCGGATAAAAAAGCTTTTCAGAGCATTGACGTATCTATTTTTACTTCGAGAAGACAGCAGCGTACTTCCGCTCCACAGCACTGTTTTTTTCCCAAATACTTTGGCATAAAGCAACGCTTCCCAATACTGCAATGAATCATAGCCGGTTATGATGACAGCATTTGGGTTTTCTCTGACAAGTTTAATCAAAAGGGCAAACGGAAATGAAAAATGCAACGGCCAGTCTCTCTTATGAAAATAAAAATGATAGGATTTCAAAAAGCTGATATAAGAGCGATCCTCCGTTTCCCATAGTCTATTTTTTTCATTTTCGGCTATGCAGATGACATTCAGGTCGCACAATTTTTTTACTTCATCCCATAATGGGAGTCGATATGGTGATGGAATGTTGGTAATAATAACTGTTTTCATAAATTTCCTATACTACTAAAAAATCTATAAATCTGGACATTAAACATTAGAAAATAGGCTAAGATCAAAAGTACTGCTATCATCTTTTCATATTTTTTAGTCGAATAATAAATCGAGCTTGCAGCAACAATTGCAAAACAAATATTAAAGTAATTTAAAACTCTTCCTACTATCTCATTTGTAAAAAACACGTTTCCAAGAATTGCACCTATAAAAAATAATACAAAGTACACTGATAATTTTGGCTGTTTTTTTAAAATATCATTGCTTTTGTATAAAATAAAAAAAGTTGTTGCTATTTTCAATATTACACCCAATCCACTGCTTGTTCGCTCATCGTTCATCGCAAACTTTTCCGTTTCAAGGTAACTGGCATAAATTGACAAGACATCAATTTTTGAGGCAACAAATGAGACCAATGAAGCCATTTGGTTCAAAAACCAATCACTTCCAATAAAAGCAATAGACAAAATATATAATACAAAAAATAGATTGCGGTTAAATTTTATCATCGATAAAAAATATATCGGTAGCATAACTAATATCGAAACATGAAAAAGAGAAGCTACAAAAATGGATAAGCCATAATGAATTGGTTTCTTTTCGATTATATATTTAATTGCAAAGAAAAATATCATAATAGCAATTGACTGCCGTAACCCACTGAGGGTCCAAAAGAAAAAGCCATTTGTGATAATGAAAAAAAACATCAATGGAAGCAAAAACTGGAATCTGTATGAACCCTTGACAAAGAAGTACCATATCATGCCAGCAACCAAGCCAAAAAAAATGCCCGCTGGTACTCCAAGTTTTGCAAAAGCAAAGTTTAAATATTCCCACCCCGCTTCATTTTGTTTCCAGTAAGTAGGGAAACTGCCATGATCAAGTATGTAGTTATAAAACTCCAAATACCCCCAGTAATCTGTTCCAACATAAGATTCCCTTGTTCCCGCGACAATAATAATCGCAACGATAACCAAAAAAAGTCTGATATTCCAACTGAATCCTGAAGTTTCATTTTTGAGTAAAGTTATACTTTTATTGTTTATTATTTTTCCACTAGGTAGCACAAGTGTTAAGAACAAAAATAGATTATATGTCAAAAGTGCAATAACTACTGTCATTAGGTAACCACCTTACTCAGTGATCGGTTGGGAGAAAGCATCATGTTATATATCCATATATTTTTTCAATGGAATAAATGTTTTCAGTAAATCTCGTATCAGTACAACGCTATTAAAAAGGCCTAGTGATCTTAATAATTGTTTAGGAGATAATTTTTTTGATTCATTGATTTTTTTTAAATTCATTTGAGCGTTCATTCTATCATCCATACTATGGAAATTATCGCTCATGTCCGTATGAATACTGATTGGTGCTGGCGTTATAATATAAATATTAACATCTTTATCATTTCCAGTATAGTGATCAATTGGCTTATAGATATGTTTTAGTTTATCAAAAAGTTTTTGTGCCCCCCGCTTATTTATTAAATAACCGTATGTTCCATACCCAATTTCAGATGGTCTTTTAAGCTGATAGTTTGGTGTAATTTGTCTTGACCACCAGACATTAGACCTTGTTTCGCTCTCTCGTGATATATAAGAGTGATGCCCTAACAACACTACTTCCCAGTCAGTTGGAAATAAACTCAAACTTTTAAGTATTTCCTCGATGTTGCGATTGAATTCAATATCATCTTCCAAAATCAGTGCTTGTTCTAGTTTTTCATCAATTATGGTTCGATAAATGTTTTTGTGACTCAGCGCACATCCAATCTCACCAAGACTTAATCCCTTCCCAGAATACTGAACAGCTTCTTTTTGGGCATAGACTTGATTTATCTCTTCATTAGATAAGTGCTTTCCATATATAGCATCAAAAAAACGATAATTTAAAGAATGTTTTTCGCATAGCTTTTGCATGTGTTCTTTTTTTTCTATATCTTTTTTAAGATTAACAATAAAAACTGGCAAATTTTTTAGCTTTTCTTTCATTGATTGCCCTCTATAATCTTAAAGTACAAATCTTCATACTCTTTAATAATTTCATCCCAGTATGGTATTGGATATATTCGATTATTATCTTTTATTTTTTCAAGTAGTATATGGTTCTGTGTAATTTTATCAATCGTCATAGCTAGAGATTTTGGATCCAAATCAAACAATAATCCATTCTCTCCTTCTTCAATATAATGCTTAAATGTGGGAATTTTAGATGCTAAAATACATTTTCCCAGTCTTAAACCTTCAAACATCGCCAAAGGCATCCCTTCTGTATATGAAGGCAAAATCATAATATCGCATTTTTCAATATATGCAAGGTGACGAGGAGGTTCTACGAATCCAACTATTGACAAATAAGAAGCGATTGTTTTATTTTCAGTAATAAGTTTATAAAATTTACTACTCTCATTTAATGGACCAAGAATTGTTAAATGTAAATTAGTATATTTAAATTTTTTTATAAGTATTTCAAATGCATCAATAAGAATATTTCCTCCTTTAACAAGTTTTTCACCGCCCATAAATAATAATTCAATCTTTTGATGACCATTGCTACTGGATTGGCTATGCGAAAAACTCAAAAAATCTTTTCTATCCAATGCATTAAGTATTGTAGTACATTTGTCTCTGATGTCTGGGATAACTTCAATAGTTAAATCAGTTAATAATTCAGAGACTGTAGTAATATAATCATTATTTTTTATCAGAGAAATATAGTCATCATGAGATAAGACAGTATAAATGTTAATAGATTGATCTAAATTCAAAAATGCATGTACTGTATAAATTGTTTTTATATTGAATTTTTGTTTATTAATCAAATTCGTCGCGTACAAATCATACATTAGATGAGAATGTAAAATTTGAATATTATTTTTCTTGATAAAATTTTCTATTTCATTTTTTTTGCTTTTTATAAGTATTTTACGTAAATCTATTTTTGTTATCAATTTATTAATTACTTTATTAATAAAAGTATTTTTACTAAACTTAAATAATTTTCCAATACTTAAAATTTTTTCTTTTTTGACTAAAGAAGTAAAGTATAAAAGCATTTCATCATTTGTAATTAGATAGATATCGAATTTAGTTCTATCAATGTTTTTAAGCATATTGACAACTACTTGTTCTGCACCACCCATTCCAGCAGACAATAAAACAAAGCTAATTTTTATTTTTTGCATATCACTTTGACCTTTCAGTATTGATTTTTTTATAAACCCAGAAAAATTTAATACATATCGTTATGATCGTCTCAATCAAAACTGCAATTAAAAAACCTTTAAAACTAAAATAATCTTTTAATAAATATATAATAATTATAAATATAGGCAATTTGATTATAGTTAAATACATTGTTTCCTTATGCAATCCAATCAAATTAGCAATAGGATGTATTGCCATAAAGACAATTGATAAAACTATGATAAAAATATAAAAATTTAAATACCCAGTGTAGATTAAATAATCAGAAGTAAATAAAATAGTAATCAATCTATCTTCTAAGAATATAAACAACAACAACCCTACTGATCCAACAAGAGTTAATAACATCAAAGACTTTAGTAATAAATGCTTTAGCTCTTTTAATTGGCTTTTATGTATCAATTCACTAATGATCGGATAGATTACAATACTTATTGGACCCGTTACCTGTCCTATCAATCCACTAAAAGTTTTAATCATCTTAAAAACACCTGCATAATAAGTGCCAAAAAAAATAGATACTAATAAGATGTCACCTTGTCTAAATAAAATATCAAAACCATTGGTAATACTCGTTGTAATAGAATATCCATGAATATCTATAAACTTTTTTCTTATTAGCGAGGTATCAGACAAGATAATTGCATTTAATTTATGCATTAACATTGAATAATTCAAATATACTGTTTTAACAAAAAATGAAATCAGAATTACTATTAAAAAAGCTTCAATTGATGGAAAAAACTCATAACAAATAATAATCCCTATAACTCTAAATATTGTTGCTATTATGTCGGAATATACAAGCACCTTATACTTATCTATACTTCGAAAATAACCTGTTGCAGTTCCCACAATGTTAAACAATATGCTTAACGAAAATATTTGAGTGATTAAAAAATATGAATCAGGAATATTAATATAGTTGCCAAGAAAGTTGATTAACAATATTGACAACATGGTACCAATTGCAGCTGTAATCAAATCTAATTTATAACTGTACTTCAATAAAGAAGCGAGCATTCTATCATCATCTTTAACAAGCGGATAGTATTTATTTACTGTGTACCATGTTTGAAAACTAATAAGACTATTCATTGCTAATACATAGGTTTGGATGATTGCAAATATACCAAGATCGCTAATACTTAATTTTTTTGCAATAAGCGATATCGTAATTAATCCTCCAACTGCCACAAACACATTGGACGACATTAATAACGACGAAGATTTTGCAATTTTTTTAATCATTTAAGCAAACACTTGTATTAATAATATATCTTTCAACCAATCGCCTCAGTCTGAAAACATTGAAAATCCATTCTTTCCATATACACTTTATCAAACTGTTTGCATTCGCCAAAAACAATCAAGACTTTTAATTCTGTTATAATCAACTATCACTTCCAAACAAATCTCTGCTATAGACTTTATCCGCCACATCATCCAGCACATCCGCGTGACGGTTGGCGATGATGACGTCCGACATGGCCTTGAACTCTTCCAGATCGCTTATGACTTTTGAGTGGAAAAACTCCTCTTCATCCAATGTCGGTTCGTAGATGACGACCTCGATCCCCTTGGCCTTGATCCGTTTCATGATCCCCTGAATCGCGGAGGAGCGGAAGTTGTCGCTTCCCGCTTTCATCACCAGACGATAGATGCCGACAACGTTTGGATTTTTTTTGAGAATACTTTCAGCGATAAAATCTTTTCTCGTGCTGTTGGCATCGACGATCGCTCTTATGATGTTGCTCGGCACATCGGCATAGTTTGCCAAGAGCTGCTTCGTGTCTTTCGGCAGACAATAACCGCCGTATCCGAATGACGGGTTGTTATAGTGCATTCCTATTCTAGGGTCTAAACCAATACCGGTAATTATTTGTCTGCTATCTAAACCGTGTGTTTCTGCATAGCTGTCAAGCTCATTAAAATAAGCAACTCTCATCGCTAGGTATGTATTTGCAAACAGCTTAATAGCTTCAGCCTCTGTGCTGTCTGTAAAAAGGATAGGTATATCTTTTTTTATGGCACCACCAGCTAAGAGATTAGCAAAAACTTTGGCTCGCTCGCTCTGTTCACCCACGATGATGCGTGAAGGATATAAGTTATCATATAGGGCTTTTCCTTCTCTGAGGAATTCCGGAGAGAAGAGGATATTGTCAGTGCCGAACTTCTCTTTGAGTGTTTTCGTATATCCGACGGGGATCGTCGACTTGATCACCATCACCGCATCAGGATTGATCGCAAGGACATCGCCGATGACGTACTCGATGGAGCGGGTGTTGAAATAGTTCGTTTCGGGATCGTAGTCTGTCGGGGTGGCGATCACTACATACGCTGCATCTCTATATGCCTGCTCTTTGTCAAGTGTTGCCGTGAAGTTAAGATCATCTCTTAGAAGATACTCCTCGATCTCTTTATCTTCGATAGGAGACTTTTTATTGTTCAGCATCTCCACTTTTTCGGGGATGATATCTAACGCCACCACTTCATTGTGCTGGGCTAATAGTAATCCGTTGGAAAGTCCGACATAACCTGTCCCCGCTATCGCTATTTTCATACTCTTTTCTCCCACTCTAAAACCATCATAGTATTCATTTAATCCCCAATTATTTACACAATATTATATCTAAATAAAGTTACAAAAATATTACATTTCTATAAGATTATTATTAAATTTTACTAATATATAAAATTCAGTATCTTGTTAATATTTTTTATAAAACTCCTTCTAATTTGGCAAAATAATTTGTGGCTTCTACAAATCCTCGCACACTTCCACAATCAAATCTTTTGCCTTTAAATTTATAAGCGATCACTCTTCCATCTCTAGCTTGAGTCAGCAAGGCATCTGTGATCTGGATCTCTCCACCTTTGCCAGGTTTTGTATCTTTTAGGATATCAAAAATGTCAGGCGTGAGTATATACCTACCTATAATCGCTAGATTGCTAGGGGCGTCAGCCGGGTCTGGTTTTTCCACCATATCACTTACGCGATATATGTCATCATTCCCATCTACTAATTTCCCTGATATTATCCCATATTTGTTTGTTTCTTCTTTTGGAACCTCTTCTATAGCTACTATCGAGCACTGATATTGCTCGTAGATCTTAGCCATTTGAGATAATACTCCTTCTTCGTCATCTTGACATAGATCATCAGCTAATATAACAGCAAAAGGTTGATTTCCTATGAGGGTTTCTCCGGTGAGTATGGCATGTCCCAAGCCTTTCATCTCGGTTTGGCGAGTGTAAGAAAAAGTGCATTTATCAATAATGTGGCGAATATCTGCAAGTTGCTTCTCTTTTGCTGTCCCTTTGATCTGATGTTCTAGTTCATAACTGATATCAAAATGATCTTCGATGGCTCGCTTACCTCTGCCTGTAACTATTGCCATAGTATTGATGCCGGCTTCTATGGCCTCTTCGACCCCATATTGGATAAGCGGTTTTGTGAGGACTGGCAACATCTCTTTTGGCATTGCTTTGGTGGCAGGCAGAAATCTCGTCCCGTATCCAGCTGCGGGGAATAGGCATTTTTGTATCATAGCTCAGCCTCTTTGTTATTAGATATCTTTTTCATACCCTTCTCTCCCACTCATAAGCAGACTGACAAATAAGAGCTAAGTCATTATATTTTGGAGTCCAGTTCATTTTGGTCATTACTTTAGAATTGTTTGCTACGAGAATAGCTGGATCACCTGCTCTTCGTGGGGCTGTATCTACCTCAAAATCAACCTTGGTAACCTGCTGCATAGTTGCAATGACTTCTTTGACAGAAAAGCCTTTGCCATATCCGAGATTGAATATATCGCTTGGATCGGTATCCAAATAATCAATAGCCTTAATATGGGCATCAGCAAGATCATCCACATGGATATAATCTCTCACTCCACTGCCGTCATGCGTAGGAAAATCTGTACCGAATATCGACATCTTGGCTCGTTTGCCTACAGCACACTCGCTTGCTATTTTGATCAGATGCGTAGCATTTGGGAAGCTTTGGCCAATTCTTGGGTGCAACTCTGAATCGTCATAATGAATATCTGCGCCAGCTACATTGAAATATCTAAAGATCACGAATTTGAAATCTTCATTAACCGCAGCGGTGTCTCTCAGAACTCGTTCACTCATGAGCTTGCTCATGCCATACGGATTGATAGGATCGGTCGGATAATTCTCATCAATACCGTGTGATGGGATGGATGCAGGTTCACCATAAACTGCCGCGGTTGAACTGAAGATAAATCTCTTGACCTTATTATTTAGGGCACATTTAATGAGATTGGTTGTGTTCACAGTATTGTTCATATAATATTTGAGTGGGTTTTCGACCGATTCTGGTACTACAATGCTGGCTGCAAAATGGATAATGGTATCTATCTTATTTTTTTCTAAAACTTTATTAATTTTTTTGAATTTTTTTAGATCTAGCTTGATAAATTTAAACTTTCTTATAGAGCTTAAGGTCTTAAGTGTTTTTTTACTTCCGGTACTTAGATTATCAAGTATAGTTATATTGTGCTCTGTAGTTTCAAGAAGCTGCTTGGCTACGTGACTGCCGATGTATCCGGCTCCGCCGGTGATAAGAATATTCATTTTGCTACATACCCTCCCGTTTTAGGTGCACCGCTAAATTCTATTTTGTTCTCTTCTTTGAGCTGCTTTAGCCATCTCTCTATATTTTTAATCGACGTATTCATTTGTTGTTCAAAAAATGGGGCTCTTTTGCCTGGATTTTGAGATATCAGCTCCATGAGTTTTTTTACTCCCTCATTTACTCCCTCATTTACTCCCTCATTTATTCCCTCATTGATCTTTTTTTTACAAAGTGTAACCCTAAACCCATGGGCGAATTCTTCAAAAAGCGGTTCTGCTATCCCATGAAGCAGACACTCATTTTTGATCCTGGCTATACCGGAACCATACCGCTCTATAATACCGGCTTCTTTAAATATCCTAGCTATTGCTCTATTTCTCGTTTTTGACGCATAATTACCGCTCATAAGCTGTTCTATAGTTATATCGCCATAAAGTTTACCGGGATTAAAAAACTCTATTTTATCATCAAATATTTTAATAATCGAATTGCCACTATCTCTATAATCACGATGCACTATCATATTTATCACTATCTCTCTAATCGCCCCAAGTGGATAATCATACTTCATGGTTCTTTGTGGTTCACCGGTAATAATAAACTCAGTCATAAGATGCTTTTTGATAAACCCTATTGCGGTGTCTATTTGTGTAATAATATCGGTATCTATATCTATATTGTCAATAATATCTGTAGGGCTTTTGAATCGTCCAATTTGAAAAGCGGTAATAGCGGATACATTTGAAGTAAAAAGCAGATATGCTCCAAATGTGAGTTTGTCATCTTTGATAAGCTCATACTTTCGTAATATGCTCATCGGATCATCGTCAAAGGTCTTATTTTGATATTTTTCTATTTTTTCCACAAGATTGATAATTTTATCTATAGAGATATCATTATAATCATGTCTCTCATCAATACAATAGTCCCAGCTCGCATTAATTGTTTTGAAATGCTCATTTGTTATCTCATCTAAACTCATTTGGTGATTCGAATTTTTGACTCGCTTATAATATCTGTTTTTATAAGCTATCGGCTTGATGGGTTGTTCTTGTATATTTATAATTGCAACGGTTTTGTCTTGTATAATATAGTCATTTATATCTACTATTATATTTGGCTGCGTATTTTGCTTGATTTGATTAATGTAATCTTTGAGAGTTTCGGATGATAGAGTAATGCCGATAACTTGACTATCATCACTAACTCCGATAATAATACTTCCGCCATTGGCATTCGCAAAAGCAACAACAGATTCTATCGCTTCTTTTGAAAAAGAAGTTTTGAACTCTACTGTCTGGCTCTCGCCTTTAATAATGGCATTTTGTAGCTCTTGAAGATCAAATATCATACTATTTCAATGCCTCTGCCAAACCAAATCATTATTCATTTTATCTCCAAATTATTTAGGCAATATTATATCAAAATAAAGTTACAAAATATTTCATTTCTATAAGATTATTATTAAATTTTACTAATATATCAAATTTCATTGTTATTGATCAAAGGTATATATTTTTCAATTATTTTTATATTTTGTTGCAATATTTGCCGCAAAACTTGGAATAATTAATTTTAGCATAATTTCTAAATAATATATAAAACGGAGTTGATACCTAGACAACTGTACCAATGCAAGAACTTTATTTCCATTTTTAATATTTCTCCTGATGACTCTTCGAATTTCTTTTTGAATATATATATTTAACCAAAAATTTAGCATTTTATCTTTTTTGGCATTTTTATCATCCTTTAGATCAATAATGAAACTCCTTGGTTCTTTGAGTTGATCTACGCCTCCTGCTGTATTATTCTCGGCTTCTATCTGATAAATAGCACAAGTTTTTGTGTCATAAGCCAGATCAAACTGTATCGCTACTCTTGCCCACATATACTGATCTTCTCCATATTTCTCACCCACAGGAAACCAAATATCATTCTCTTTAAATATCTTTTTTGGTATACATGTCGCAGAAGTCCAAACCAAAAGATCACCTTCAACTATAGATTTAAAATAATTTGGGATCAGCCCTATATATTCGTTGGACGGTAAAGCTTGAATGTTGATATTCGACTCTTTACCATTTGCTTTTCTCTTTTTATACGATGTAGCATAAAGCCCGGCATCGGGATATTTTTGTATAAGCTCATAAATCGTTTGTAAAAATTCCGGCAGCCACAGGTCGTCTGCATCTAAAAATGCTATATATTCAGCCCTTGATTCTTGTATGCCCTTATTTCTAGCCGCCGATACTCCGGCATTTTCTTGGTAAACGAGGCGAATGCGATCGTCTTGTATAAGTTCAACCACTTTGGCACTATCATCGGTTGAACTGTCATCAATTACCACTATTTCAAAGTCTTGAAATGTTTGGTTTAGTACCGTTTTTATCGTTTCTTTTACATAATTTGCTTTATTATAAAGCGGCATCACTACAGAAAAAAATGGTTTTAATTCACTCATGCGTATCCCTCACATCATCATTTCAACTGTTTGTTAAAACTCAAACTGTAAGCTTTTGATTTTTCTAATTTATCTTTGAGAATATTTTTGCCAAGTTCCACACTTGGCTGATCATACGTATCAACATCAATAAGCTGACCTACAAGAGAAGTAAGCAGCTCATAATAATATATAAGTTCTCCTATACTGTGCTCATCTACTGATTTGACAGTGATCTCATCAAGCGGAATGCTATCTTGAGCTTTTAGGGCTTCGAATGTGGCATCACATTGCATATTGATAAGTTTATGAAACTCCACATTGTTGATGATATCCAATGAACCTAGATGCGGCAATGATATATCGGGAATAGTGAGTTTGTCCCGAAAATCTTCTATCTTTATAAATGTCGCGGATTTGTCTCTGGTTCCTTCCATGAGAAGCTGTAAAAAGGAGTGTTGGTCCTTGGGGCCTATGAGCCCCACAGGAGTTAAGCCTACATTGAAGGCACTATGGCGTTGCTTTTTGCCTAGACTCTCTCCCCATAGCTGTACATACCATTCACAAAAATATTTGAGTGTTTCAGAGTATGCAAATATGCAATTGATATGGTAAGCTGTATGGTTTTTGGCATAAAAAAGTGCTTTATTTAGAAGTATATCTCTGATATAGCCATCATCAAAAAAACTCTTCTCAATTTCTTTTGCTCCATTTAAAATAGCTTTTATATCGATACCGCATAGAGCAAGCGGCAGCAATCCTACGACACTAAGCACAGAAAATCTCCCGCCTACATTTGAAGGTATATAAAAACATTTGGCATTCATATCATGGGAGAGTTTATCCAGAGGTGAGTCTTCGTCGGTAATAAATGTATAGTATTTGGGATCGTTTTGCAGTGAATAGATATATTTAAAAACTGCAATAGTCTCAATAGTAGTCCCCGATTTGCTAATGACCAAAAAATGGCTTTTTGATATATCTATTTGGGTCAAAAGATGGGATATAGATACAGGGTCGGTGCTCTCAAAAAATACCAATTTTCTATTAAAGCCATTTCGAGGCCTGAGGAATTCATATATAGCTTTTGCCCCGAGTGAGCTGCCACCTATGCCAAGAACTACAATATATTCTATATCGTCACCAAATGATGCAGCGTATTCTATAATAGAAGATATATCTTGACTAGGGAGGTCATAGTATCCTCTGATCTGCTTTTCGTCTTTGATCTTTTTGAAAAGCTCTTTTTTGGCTTCTACGTCGTTGCGACTGATATCAAAATAAAGTCGGTTTTTCATATCTCAAACTCCATTTCTGCCAATTACTATCATGGCTGTTTTCCATACGATTTTGAGCTCCAGCCATATATTCCAATACTTGATATAGTACAGATCATACATGAGTTTTTGTCTGGCATCTTCTGCATTTGCTCCGTATGGATAATTGACCTGTGCCCATCCGGTGATTCCCGGTGCCACAAGATGCCGTTCGTTATAAAACGGTATCTTCTCTTCATAACCCCCGACAAGCTCATCCCACTCAGTCCTAGGACCAATTAAATGCATTTCGCCTTTTAGGATATTAAAAACTTGCGGGAGTTCGTCTATCCTCATCTTGCGCATAGTATCCCCCCATGGGAATATCCTAGGGTCGTTTTCTTGGGTATAGTGATTGAAAAATTCGGAATTTTCATGCATACTTCTGAACTTGATGCATTCAAAATTTTGGTTGTATTTGCCTATGCGCGATTGTCTAAAAAGGACTTTGCCCGGGCTTTGTGATTTTATTTTGCAATAACTATACATCATGACCGGCCAAGAGAAAAATAGAAGCCAAAATACTCCGAAATAATCGATACATCGTTTTTGGAAATATTGCCAACTGGAATACGGTTTGATATTATTCAAGAAATCTAGATTGTCATTTTGGGAGGGTATATAGCATTTGCATAGTCTGTGCTCCAAGAAATGTTCCATAGTACAAAATGATATATCTCTCTCGAATTGTAAATTGGTAAGATACGTGATGATATGCGGATGGATCTTGGAATGGATATTTATCACGATAGTATTGTGCTTCAATAAATTTAGATGATTTTTAATGTTTTCTATCGTAATATCCGGGTCTTTGAGTCCGTCTTTGATATAATGTATATCACTTTTAGAAATTCCCAGCTTGGATTTTTCAAGTTTATGAAATTTGTATTTTTCACCCAATATAATCATATAAATCCTTTATTTTTTATCAAAAGTACGTCATTCTGAGCCACAAAGTGGCGTGAGAATCTAAAAAAAGAGATCTTCACGAAGTCTAAAGACTTCTCAAGATGACAAAAATCCCACAAAGTGGAGATAGTCACGCTTCGGTCACTATGACAAATTTGGTCATTCTGAGGCATGAAAATCGTAAACAAAGTCAAACTGCTTTGACTTTGTAGATTTGAAACCAAAGGCGATGTCGCACAGAGACCGCCGAAGGAGCGTAAGAATCCAACAAAAAAGATCTTCACGAAGTCTAAAGACTTCTCAAGATGACAAGGGTGGAATGGTACATAAAATCTATTGCACATCGGAAACCAACATATCATTCAATATCTTATTGTTTTCAAACAAGGTTTTGTATGTTTTGCTTTTGAAAACTTTTTTCAAGGTATCGGTGTGCTTAAAATGATGAGTATCACTGCCTATAAAATCAATAAACCCTTTTTGGCTTAGATACTTAGCAACATTTTCAACCGGCTTGGAATAATAGCCTACTAGGGAATTGAGATTGATCTGAAAATGGATACCAAGAGTTTTGAGATATTCGTATATTTCTGGTTTGTTGTGATAATAAATATATCTCTCCGGATGAGCAAGGACTGGGATGTAATCTCTAGACCTCAGCTCATAGATAACCTCTTCGAGATTAATAGGCGGCACCACATAAGAAAACTCAAACAATACATAGCGACCTATGTGCAAGAGATTGTCATCTTTAATAGCTTGCAAAAATGTTTTATCATAATAATATTCCGCACTAGCAGCTATCTGGATATCTATATCGTTTCGCGACAACTCATCTCTAAGCATATTCATGCCGTACCTTATAGACTCTATGGTATTGTCATACTGTCCACTTTTGATATGCGGAGTGGTGATGAGCTTACGATACCCAAGAGCTGAGAGTTCCTTGATGAGCTCTAATGAATGTGCCATATCTTTGGCACCATCATCAATGCCCGGGATCAGAT
>Ga0265295_1003401_pt1 | contig 23226 bp, 7 predicted proteins | sample Munlansysbiofilm_FD_192503 | JGI IMG/M metagenome (GOLD analysis project Ga0265295, IMG submission 192503) | Leachate microbial communities from a municipal landfill in Southern Ontario, Canada - Methane capture system biofilm | ecosystem: Engineered > Solid waste > Landfill > Unclassified ...
AATGGAAGCGGCACTTTGCTGAATCCCGGAACGTTGACCCCGACTTATACTCCAAGCCCTGCCGACATTGCCGCCGGTACCATTACCCTGACTTTGTCAGCCCTTTCGGCAGCCCCATGCAGCACGCCGGTGAGCGACTATATGATTCTGACCATAGCACCCATGCCGGAAGTGAATGCCGGAACAGATGCAGCTATTTGCGAAGGACAAACCTACACCGTTACCGGAGCCAGCGCTACGACAGGCATTGCCTTTACCTGGACCTCGAACGGAACCGGAAGTTTCATCAACAACAATACCCTAACCCCGACTTACACACCAAGTCCGGCCGATATCGCCGGTGGAGCAGTTACCCTGACCCTTACCCTTCAGGCTTCGGGCGTTTGCAACATTTCAGTTACCGACAACATGGTGTTGACCATTGACCCCATGGCCACCGTTAATGCCGGGGCCGATGTTACCATTTGTCAGGGTTTGAGTTATACCCTGACCGGTGCCACCGCCAGCAACTTTGCTTCTGTACTATGGAGCACTTCGGGAAGTGGTACTTTTGGCAATCCTGCCTTAGTAAATGCAACCTACAGTCCAAGTGTTATTGACATTCAGAATGGTTCGGTGGTGCTCACTCTTACCGCTAACACCGCCGGTGTTTGCACCGGAACGGTCAGCGATATGATGACACTGAATTTCAACACATTGCCTATTGTAAATGCAGGACCTGATATGAGCTCATGCGATGCAGCCATTACCCTCAACGGTGCGGCTGCCTCCAACTTCAGCAGTCTGCTGTGGACTTCGAGCGGAACAGGAACCCTGTCGAACGCAACTACCCTTAGCCCGACCTATGTGCCGAGCGCAACAGACATTTCAAATGGTTTTGTAAACCTCACCCTTACTGCCCAGGCTACAGCCCCATGTACCGGAAATGCTTCGGACATGATGCGCCTTGAACTGCATCAGGGACCGGTGGTGAATGCCGGAAATGATGGTGACATTTGCGCCTCTTCCACTTTCACCGTTAATGGCGCCGATGCAACAAATGCTGCGCTGATTACATGGACTACTTCGGGCAGCGGAATTTTCAGCAATGCCAACATACTGAACCCGGTTTATACACCTGGTGTAACTGACATCACCAGCGGAAGCGTAATTCTTACGCTCACTGCAACACCGGTTGCCCCATGTTCAAGCCCGGTAAGCGATAATCTTACGTTGACCATTACGCCCATTGCTACCGCTTATGCTGGTATTGATGCCGTAAGCTGCAGCCCGTCGTTTATGATTACGGGTGCTACGGCTACCAATTACAGTTCATTTAACTGGGCTACCAGCGGAAGCGGAAGTTTTATAAACCAAACCACCCTTACCCCGACCTATCAGCCCAGTGTGGCCGATTTTACCGCAGGTTCGGTAGTGATTACCCTTCAGGTTCAAAGCCAGTCGCCATGTAACCAGCTGGTTAGCGATGCCATGACCCTCTCGCTGATGACTCCTCCAACGGCCAACGCCGGAAGTGATGAAACCGTTTGCCAGGGAACTGCCTTCACCGTAACCACAGCTACGGCTACCAATTACAATACCCTGAACTGGACAACGTCAGGTTCGGGCACTTTCTCGGCTCAAACCACACTGAATCCGGTTTACACCCCAAGTGCTACTGATATTGCCAATGGATCGGTAATCCTTACCATTACAGCCACAGCCGCATCTCCATGCAGCAATACCGCTACGGATAATATGCTGCTCACCATTGTGAGAAATGCTACCGCCAATGCCGGCGCTGACGCTGGCATTTGCGAAGGCAGCAATTATATACTTTCAGGAAGTGTGTCAAATAGCACCCTTTTTACCTGGAGCAGCAACGGAACAGGAACCTTTACCAATGGTTCAACGTTAAGCCCGACGTACGCACCCAGTTCAGCCGATATTGCTGCCGGAAGCGTCACCATCACCTTAACTGCCTTTGCCAATGCACCTTGCAACATTCCCGCTACAGATCTGATGGTCCTGACAATTACCCGTCAGGCTACGGTTAATGCAGGTCCCGATGCCACCAGTTGCGGAAACAACTTCAGCATCACCACGGCAACTGCAAACCATTACAATTCACTTTCGTGGAGCACCACTGGAACAGGAACGTTCATCAATGCTAATGCCATCAATCCGACTTATGTAGCCAGCCTGGCTGATATTGCTGCCGGAAGTGTAACCCTGACCCTAACGGCAACGGGCAACTCACCATGTACCACATCGGTTTCTGACCAGATGGTACTGATGTTTTCACCAGCTCCAACGGTAAATGCCGGTGCAGACGACGCTGTTTGTGGGAACTCCGGTTATGCCATTACCGGTGCTTCTGCGATGAATTATTCTACCCTTACCTGGAGCACTTCGGGCACAGGAACCTTCTCGAACACCACCATGCTGAACCCGGTTTACAATCCGAGTGCAGCCGATGTTGCCTCAGGAACCGTAGTTCTAACCATAACTGCTACCAGCATGGCCCCATGCAGCACCACTGCAAGCGACCAAATGACCCTGAGCTTCAACATGCAGCCCACCGCCAATGCCGGACCTGATGTAAATTCATGCGGAACGGTTGCCCTGCAAATAAGCGGAGCCACTGCTACCAATTACAACAGCCTGAGCTGGACACACAATGGAACCGGCACTATTAGTGGTGCCAATGGTCTAACTCCGACCTACACCCCATCACAGGGCGATGTAATCAACGGACAGGTTACGCTTACTTTACATGCCAATGCCATTGCCCCATGCACCGGTGAAGACACCGATGCCATGATTATTAACCTGCAGGCCGGCCCATTGGCCAATGCAGGCGCAGACCAGAACATTTGCGAAGGACAAAACCTTACGCTCAGCAGTGCAACCGCCAGCGGCTACGCCAGCATTGCCTGGACAAGCAACGGTTCGGGTACCTTCAGTAATACTACTGCCGTTAATCCAATTTACTATCCAAGTGCAGCAGATATTAATGCCGGCTCGGTTAACCTCACGCTTACCCTTCAGGGTGCACCCCCGTGCAACACCATTGCTACAGATATGATGGTACTGTCTATTCAGAAACTGCCAGTTGCCAATGCAGGCTCCGATGCCGTATGCTGCAGCAGCACTTACCAACTTGTCCATGCTTCGGCTGCCAATTATTCAGCCGTAAACTGGACTACCAGTGGCAGTGGTTTCTTTACCAACAGCAACTTAGTAAATGCCGTTTACACCCCAAGTGCAGCCGACATTACAGGCGGTTCAGTGGTACTCACACTTTCTGTTACCGGAACCAATCCATGTAATAACCAGACAGCCGACCAGATGACCCTTACCATAGGAGCTCCGGTGCTGGCCAATGCCGGCATTGATGCAAGCATCTGCGGAAGCGGCTCATATACCGTCTCAACTGCTTCAGCAGGCAACTATAATACCATAAACTGGACAAGCTCGGGAAGTGGAACGTTTGCCAACCAAGCCACGCTTAACCCCACCTACACACCAAGTGCGGGTGACCGCGCCCTTGGTTTTGTTACACTCACTCTTCATGTGCAGGGCAATGCACCTTGTTTCAATAATGTTCAGGACGATATGCTGCTGACCATAAATTCCGATGCCACGGCCAATGCTGGTCCGGATGCGCAGATTTGTACCGGTACCAACTTTACGGTAACGGGCGCTTCGGCACTCAACCATGCAGCCGTAAGCTGGTCAACCACGGGAACAGGAACCATTACCAGTGGCAATACGCTAACGCCCACCTACGTGCCCAGCGCACAGGATTACCTGAGTGGAAATGTAATGCTTACCCTTTCGGTAATTCCGATGGCGCCTTGTACAGGAACCGTTTCGGACGAGATGATGCTGACCTTTATTGAAGGTCCTGTGGCCAATGCAGGCCCCGATGCAGAAATATGCTTTGGCGTGAACTTCACAGTTACCGGTGCTTCGGCTTCGGGCTACCAGAGCATTGTATGGACTTCAACGGGAAGCGGAACTTTGGTAAATGCCAACTCACTTTCACCAAGTTACATGCCTTCAAATGCCGACCGTACAGCAGGTTCAGTTAACCTGATGATGACTGTGAACGGTGCCGCTCCATGCTTTGGCAGCGACCTTGATGTGATGACCCTCACCATCAGCTCACTGCCGGTTGCAACCGGAACCATCAGTGGCCCGCAGAATGTATGCGCCGGACAAACCGGGGTAAATTATTCGGTTACTCCAATACTAAACGCAAGTGGTTACAACTGGATACTGCCTTCGGGCGCTACCATTGTGGCCGGAGCCAATACAGCCAACATTACCGTTGATTTCGGTATGTCAGCCGCATCAGGAAGCCTATATGTTAATGGTACCAGTGCTTGTGGCAATGGTCCTGTTTCAGCAGGATTACCGGTAACGGTAAGCCCGCTGCCTGGTAACCCAGGAATCATTATGGGCCCGGCTACCCTTTGCCAAAACTCAACAGGGATCGAATATTCCATCAATCCGGTGAGTGGTGCTACTGCCTACCAGTGGACGGTGCCGACCGGTGCAACTATTGTTGCCGGGACCGGAACCAATACCATCACCGTTGATTATTCAACCACAGCTCTTTCGGGTACAATTACTGTAATTCCTCAGAATGCCTGCGGAAGTGGTAATTCATCCATTCTTGCCGTAACTGTTAACCCCATGCCGGTTGCTCCGGTCATCACTGCCAACGGTCCCATAGAGTTTTGTGAAGGTGGCAGTGTGGAACTTTCTGCAACTCCCGGTTATGCTTCGTACCTATGGTCGAATGGCATGACTACCCCCAATATTACGGTTACTATTTTTGGAACTTATTCCGTAGTGTCCTCCGATGCAGGTGGTTGCGCCAGTCTGCCTTCCAATGAAATTACCGTAAACGTACATATGCAGTTCGTGCCGGTAATTACTGCCAGCGGGCCCACTGACCTCTGCCAGGGAGGTAGCGTAATGCTCACTGCCCCTGCCGGTTATGCTTCTTATCTGTGGAGCGATGGCTCGACATCTCAAAGTATAACGGTATTTACCAGCGGAGTTTATAATGTAATTGTAACGGATGCTTTCGGCTGTACCAGCCTGCCTTCTGCAGATGTAACAGTAAACGTTCTTCCCATTCCCGCCACCCCGGTTATTCTAGCCAGTGGCCCGGTGAGTTTTTGCGCAGGCGGTAGTGTAACGCTTTCAGCTCCTGCCGGATTTGCTACTTACCTCTGGTCAAACGGCGAAACCACCCAAAGTATTCTGGTTACTACCAGTGGCTTGTTCTCGGTAGTTGTCGGTGACCTGAACGGATGCAACAGTATGTCATCTACTTCAGTTACAGTGCTTGTGAATCCTTATCCGATTACTCCGGTAATCACGGCCCTGGGTGCCACCACATTCTGTAATGGAGAAAGTGTAATTCTTTCTGCCCCGGCAGGATATGCTTCTTACTTATGGTCAAATGGCGAAACCACTCAGAATATTACGGTAACTACTTCAGGCATTTTTACTGTAGTTGTTTCCGATGGTATCGGATGCGCAAGCCAGCCTTCAGCTCCGGTTACGGTAGATGTGGTGCAACCGCCCACGCCAACCATTGCAGCCAATGGGCCGGTTAACTTCTGTATTGGCGGCAGCGTAATGCTTACTGCTCCTTCAGGCTATGCCTCCTATTTATGGTCAAATGGCGAAACTACTCAATCCATAACTGTTGATGTTTCAGGAAACTATTCTGTACAGGTAGAGGATGCCATGGGTTGCATCAGTGATCCTTCGAATGTGATTGTGGTTACGGTTTATCCACCCACCACACCACCGGTGATTAGCGCCAGTGGGCCTACCACCATCTGCACCGGCAGTTCAGTAACCCTGATTGCACCGGCAGGCTATGCCAGCTATATATGGTCGAATGGACAGACTACACGTGAGATCACTGTTTCCACTGCCGGAAGTTACTATGTGATTGTTTCCGACGCCAATGGTTGTTCGTCTGTAGCCTCCAATACGATTGTTGTGGATGTTATTCCTTTGCCAACAGCAACCGCAGGATCAAATACCACCATTTGTGCAGGCAATAACTTTACCGTGAGCGGCGCTACTGCCACCAACTATTCGCTGCTTACCTGGACAAGCAATGGCTCTGGTTATTTTGTGAACAACGGCAACCTGAATCCAACGTATGTACCTTCAACCGGTGACCTTTCCACTGGAAGTGTAATACTTACCTTATCAGCAACCGGTATCGGCCCATGCAATATGGCTGCCGAAAGCTCGCTGCTGTTGAATTTCACCAATCCCCCAACGGCTTATGCAGGGGTTGACTTCACCGTATGCGAAGGCACCAATATCAGCATTACCACGGCTACAGCTACTCATTATCAATCCATCAACTGGACGACTTCGGGATCGGGCATGTTCCTTAACGGAACCACCCTGACGCCAACCTATATTCCAAGTGCACTGGATGTAAACAGCGGTATTGTGTCGCTTACCTTAACTGCCGTTCCGGTTGCTCCTTGTGCAGCTCCCGCCACAGATGCGCTTATGGTAACCATACATGAAGCACCCACAGTGTTTGCAGGCAACAATACCAGTGTTTGTCCTCCGGATCAATACACCACCATCACAGCCACGGCCAGTAATTATACCAGCCTGCTATGGACAACCAATGGCACGGGAACCTTTACTGACCCAACGGCTCTGGTAACGGTTTATACCCCGAGTACTGCTGACATCAGCAACGGTTCGGTTACCCTGAATCTTACAGCTTACGCCAACGCTCCATGCACCACGGTGAGCGATGATATTGTGTTGATTCTTGTGGAAGATCCACAGGCCAATGCCGGCCCGGACATGACCATGTGTGAAGGTAACAGTGCCATCATTAACGGCACTGCTTCGGGATATCAGTCCATTTTCTGGACTACTTCGGGAACGGGAACCATCGTAAATGGCAACACCCTTACCCCGACTTACCTACCCAGCTCCGCCGACATAACCAGCGGTTGGGTAACCCTTACTCTTACGGCCAATCCTTTGGCACCGTGTGCTGTTCCGGCTATTGATGCCATGCAGTTGAACATCACCCGCAAGCCACTGATTTTTGCCGGAAACGATGCAAGCTTGTGTCCGGCCGGACCATATACTACCAGTTCAGCCACTGCTGCTCATTACAGCACCTTGTTGTGGACAACCAATGGTACCGGTACTTTCAGCAATACAACGACTGTCGTTACGGTTTATACTCCGTCAGCTGCTGACATTGCCAATGGTTCGGTAACACTTACCCTTACAGGAAATGCAAACAATCCCTGTTCGGCAGTAAGTGATAATATGGTATTGTTGCTGTCGAGCCCGCCCACCGCCAATGCCGGTCCTGATCATTTGATTTGTGAAGGCAGTAACGTTAGTATTACCGGGGCAACGGCAACGCATTATTTAACACTTAACTGGGCTACTTCAGGCACGGGAACCATCGTCAATGGAAACTCCATTAGCCCCATGTATATTCCAAGTGCAGCCGATATTGCTGCCGGAAGTGTTATCCTCAGCCTCACCGCCACGCCCATAGCACCTTGTGCAGGCGCTGTAAGTGATGCCATGACAATTACCATTGAACGCACTCCGCAAATTTTTGCCGGTGCCGATGTAAGCCTTTGTCCTGCGGTTCCCTATACAACCAATACCGCCACCGCTGCCTTTGCAAGTCTATTACAATGGAGTACCAACGGTACCGGAACTTTCAGTAATGTAAATGCACTGGTAACTACCTACACTCCTTCTGCTTCAGATATTACCAACGGAAATGTAACCCTTACCTTAACCGGATTTGCCGATGCCCCTTGCAGCAATGTAAGTGATGACATCGTGCTCACACTCAGCGAAGAAGCGGTGGTGTATGCCGGTACTGATGTAACCATTTGCGAGGGCATGCAGCATACCATCTCGGGTGCTTCAGCAAGTAATTATCAAGGCATTAGCTGGTCCAGCACCGGAACGGGTGTTATTATGAACGGCAATACGCTTACGCCGACTTACATCCCAAGTATGGCCGACATCACCAACGGCGGTGTGATACTTAGCCTGAATGCAACCCCGGTTGCTCCATGCAGCGGAAACATCAGCGATGCCATGCAACTGACCATTACCCGCACGCCGGTCGTTTATGCCGGTGCCGATGCAGCCATTTGTCCTCCGGGTTCTTATACCGTGAATGATGCTACCGCGATGAATTATGCAGGTCTCAATTGGTCAAGCAGTGGAACGGGAACCTTCTCGAATACTTCTACTTTGGTAACCATTTACAATCCTTCACCCGAAGACATTGCCGCCGGAACCGTAACGCTGACCCTGACCGGTTATGCCAACAGTCCGTGTGCCAATGCCAGCGATGATGTGGTATTGTACCTTGTTCCTGAAGCTACGGCTATGGCCGGATCAGATGCCACCATCTGCGAAGGCTCGCAACACCTGATTACCGGTGCTACGGCTACCAATTACTCCACCCTCACCTGGACCACCAGCGGAACGGGCGTATTTGTAAGCAACGGCACCTTGACTCCGACCTACATCCCGAGTGCAGCCGACATCAACAACGGTACGGTAATTCTTACCCTCACCGCTGATCCGATTGCACCTTGTGCCATTACAGCTTCGGATGCGATGATACTGACCATTCAGCGGACAGCAACAGCAAATGCAGGCCCGAATGCTTCCACCTGTAATAGCGATGCCTTTAATCTGGCGGCAGCAACAGCTTCAAATTATTTAAATGTACTGTGGACAACTTCAGGAACCGGTTCATTTACCAATCCTACCGAAGTAAATGCCACTTACCTTCCATCAGCCGGAGACCTGACTGCCGGAAATGTAACCCTAACCATCGTTGCTTATGGAAATGCTCCTTGTGCCGATGCTACAGACTTTATGGTACTCAATGTTGTGCCGGGTGCCACCGTGGATGCAGGAGATGATTTGAATGTGTGCTTCGGCCCGGCTCCGATAACAGGTGCTTCGGCAACCAATTATGCCAGCCTGCAATGGACGGTAGCTTTCGGAAGCGGAACCATCATCAATGCCGGCAACATTATGCCGACATACGTTCCAAGCGCCGGTGACCTTGCCAACGGTTACGCCATCCTCACCCTTACGGTGAACCCATTGGCACCATGCAACACGCCGATTGCGGACAACAAAACCCTCACCATCAGCGAAACGCCAATAGTAAATGCCGGCCTGGATGCCACCATTTGCTCAGGTTCATCCTTTACGGTGAACGATGCAACTGCACTGAACTATGCTATGCTACAATGGAGCTCATCTGGATCAGGCACCTGGCTGAATGCCAATACCCTGAACCCGACCTATAACCCCAGTACGGCTGACATCACTGCCGGTTCGGTCATCCTTACCTTGACTGCCACCAATGGCAATTGCCCCATAGTTACTGACTACATGCAACTGAATATCCTGCATGAAGTAACAGTAAATGCCGGAACCGATGCAGCTATATGCGAAGGAAGTAACTTTAATGTGACCGGGGCTTCTGCCAGCGGTTTCAATACCCTTACCTGGGCCACTTCAGGCTCAGGAACCTTCAACAATGCAGGTATTCTTGACCCGGTTTACACACCCAGCCCGGCAGATATTGCCGCAGGTAGTGTAGTACTTACCCTTTCGGGAATTTCAGCTGCACCATGCACAGGTTCAGCAACAGACGATATGACGCTGACGCTTCGTCACAGCCCGGTGGCCGATGCTGGCACCGATGGCTTGATTTGTCAGGGAGAAGAGTATCTGATTGGTGATGCCATGGCTTATAACTATGCCTCCGTAATCTGGACAAGCACCGGAACCGGAACCTTTATCAATGGGTCGAGCCTGACAGCAACGTATATTCCAAGTCCTGCCGACATTACAGTAGGTAGCGTTACGCTGACCCTGGTAGCGTCTAACCCGCCATGTGCCGATGCAATGGATAGCCAGTCACTGACCATCATTCCTGCTCCGCTGGTGAATGCCGGACCGGATGTTACCATCTGTCACTCCTGCAACCACACCATTTCGGGTGCGGTGGTAAACAATGCCGTAAGCTTTAGCTGGTCAAGTATCGGAACAGGTACCTTTACCAATGCAACCACACTTACGCCTACTTATCAGCCCAGTGCCGGTGATGTTTCCAATGGTTCAGTTACTTTAATCCTGACTGCCGAAAGTGCTTCGGGTTGTGGTAGTTTCAGCGATGAGATGGTGATCTTCATCAACCAGAATCCTGACCTCGACTTTTCCTGGGATCCAATTTGTGAAGGCCAGCCCACCCAGTTTACCGTGGACACCACCCTCACCAACGTGAATTCAATTGCCGTATGGCACTGGAATTTCGGTGACGGTTTCTATGCAAACGTGAAGAACCCGACCCACACTTTCCCGGCCACGGGTACCTATCAGGTTACTCTAACGGCAACGGATACCGCAGGATACACTACCATAGTGGTCCACACGGTGCTGATCAACAGTTCGCCAATTGCATTCTTTAGCCTTGATGTGCCAAACTGCGAAGGCAGCCCCACCCAGTTCCACGATCTGTCGTCAACAGAAAACGGATACATTACCCGCTGGGTGTGGACTTATGGTGATGGTTCACCTGCCGATACCATTTACTTCCCGAATGATCCCAATGTGGAGCATACCTATGCCAACTCAGGTATATTTGGAGTAACCCTCCATGTGCTGAACTCTTACGGATGTGAAAATTCGTTCTACGATGAGGTAACCGTTACCCCGAATCCTGTAGCTAACTTCTACTACACCACGCTTTGCGAAGACCTGCTGGTTAATTTCCAGGATGCTTCCTTCCCCAATGGTGCAGGAAATGTAGTAAGCTGGTCATGGGATTTTGATGATCCTGCTTCGGGAATCTTTAACAACTCTGATCTGGAAGATCCGCAGCACATCTTTAGTGCGCCCGGTATCTATAATGTTACCCTTACTATTACCAACTTCAACAACTGTAGCGGATCCATCACCAAAGAAGTTAATGTTGGTGGCGCGCCTAACGTTGACTTTACCTGGCAATCAGCCTGTGCTGAGTCACTCACCAGTTTTTTTGCCGATGAAACGGTGATGAACCTGGGTGCCGTTGCCACTTTTGCCTGGGAATTTGGAGATGGTGGTATATCCAACCTTCAGGATCCTGAACATCAGTATGCTACAGCCGGACAATACATTGTAACCCTTACCATTTGGGATACAGCCGGATGCACCAATACCATCAATCATCTGGTAAGCGTGGCTCCGCTGCCGGTAGCCTTCTTCAGCTACAGCGTGCCCAACTGCTTCCAGACAGAAACTTTCTTCAATGACCTCTCTTATGCCGAATCGGGATATATTACCGAGTGGGAATGGCTGTTTGGCGATGGTACTTCAACCACCGTTACCTTCCCTGACGATCCGAATGTAAGGCACACCTACGCCAACGCCGGATTCTATAATGTTACCCTGAATATCCAAACTTCTGATGGTTGTGAAAACACCATAACCATTCAGGTTGAGGTGATTCCTAACCCGGTTGCCAACTTTACCCATACCTCGGCCTGCCTGGGCGATGCAGTGAACTTCACTGACCTGTCGCAAGCCAATGGCGGTGGACAGATTGTTGGCTGGGCATGGGATTTCGGCGACCCGACTTCCGGCGTAAATAACCATGCGAACATTAAAAACCCATCGCACACTTATGCTCAACCCGGATCTTACACGGTAAGCCTGATTGTGGCCACATCGAACAGTTGTTCCGATACCACCACTCAGATAATCACCATAAATCCGGCCCCGACCGTTGATTTTATCTCAACCAATGGCTGCGCCAACGATACGGTGCAGTTTACCAGTTCCACTTTCGTGAATATGGCCACTACACTTTCGTGGATGTGGGAGTTTGGCGATGGAGGTACTTCTACCCTGGCCGATCCGCAGCACATCTATATCAATCACGGAATCTATGTGGTGAATCTGATCATTACCGATATTGATGGATGCACGGCTTCGACTTCCCATGCCATTAGTGTGGTTCCCGGACCAACTTCCTTGTTTAGCTTTACCGCTCCCGCCTGTTCAGGTTCTGATGTACAGTTCACCGACCTGTCGGTTGCCAATGGCAGTGTAATTACTTCCTGGCTGTGGGATTTCGGTGATGGTAATACGCAATTGGTCAATGCCCCTGACAATCCGAATGTAAGCCATACTTACGCCAACGCCGGTGTTTACAATGTGCAGCTCACCATTACCAACCTGGCCGGATGTGATGCCAGCAGCAGCCTTAATATAGTTATTACTGCAGGTCCTGTAGCTGAATTCACCTTCGAGGATGGTTGTATGGGTTCACCGATAAGCTTTACCGACATGAGTTCAGCCAACGGTGGTGCAGCTATTGTTCAATGGTTGTGGAATTTTGATGACCCCGCTTCCGGGGTTGCAAACACATCCAACCTGCAAAACCCAATGCATATTTTTAACTGGGCCGGTACATACAACGTACTGCTTACTACCACAAGCGCCAGTGGTTGTCAGGATACCATTCAACACCCTGTGGTGGTAACCCCGCCGCCTGCCGTTGCCTTCCTGGTTACCTCAGGTAGCTGTGTGGGAAGCGCCGTTTCGTTTGAACCTGATGCAAGCGTAATGGACCTTACCAACATTGCTTCCTACCAGTGGAATTTTGGCGATGGGAGCAACACTTCCAGCTTACAGAATCCTACCCATGTTTATAATGTAACGGGAACCTTTAATGTTAGCCTCACTGTGGTGAACCTCAGCGGATGCAGCAGCACGGTTACCCAACCGGTAACTATTGGCGCACTTCCGGTAGCCGTATTCAGCTTCCAGAGTGCGTGTCTGGGCAATTCCACGCAGTTTACCGACCTCTCCTACACGGTAACCGGCGAACACATTGTTTCGTGGTCATGGAACTTTGGCGACAGCCACGCAGTTCCGGGTACGGACACCTCAGCGCTTCAAAATCCTGAGTACAACTATACCGTACAAGGATTATATATGGTTAAGCTGACCGTGACCACGCAAAATGGTTGTCTATCTACCATTTCACTGCCGGTACAGGTATTTGCTGCACCAACCGCAGCTTTCGATTATGTTGCCAGTGCCTGTGACAATGGAGCAGTTTCCTTCCAGGATGCTTCCTCCAGCTATATGGGCACCATCGTTGACTGGGAATGGACCTTCGAACCCGGTTACACTTCACACCTGCAAAATCCATATCATATCTTCTACCATACCGATAGCTGCTATAGTGTACAGTTGGTGGTAACCGATATGCGTGGCTGCACTGACACCCTGGTTCAGGATGTATGCATACCCGCAGGGCTTCAGGTTGAAATTGAATATTCAGCAACCTGTCTGGGCGATACGACCCTGTTCAATCCGAAACTGATTGCGCCTCTTGGTGATTCACTGGTATTCTTCAAATGGAACTTCAACGATGAAGCTTCGGGAATCTACAACACCTCCATTGAACGCAACCCGCAACACTATTTTGCTGAGCCGGGCGACTATCTGGTTTCGCTGATAGCTACCGATGTGAATAACTGTGTAACAACAGTTTACCAAAGGATGGAAGTGAAAAAGCTGCCGTTACCTGCTTTTACCTATGTGGCCGGAGCCTGCGACAGTACCATTTACTTTACCGATCTTTCTAATGGAAACGGCGGCACCATCACTACCTGGATATGGAACTATGGCGATGGCAACACCGACACGATTCATGCCGCACCTGGTGATACCACGCATTATTATGCTACTGCCGGTGTGTTTGAAGTGAGCCTGACTACCCTTACCGCCATTGGCTGTGAAGCTACCTACACCATGAGTGTGGACCGAATGCCCTGCCTCACGGCAGCATTTGCCCAACTGGACACCCTTATTTGTCAGCTTCATGAGCTTACCTTTGAAGACCTTTCACAATGTGGCAATCCGATCAATCGCTGGGAATGGAACTTTGGTGATGGCGAATCGCTGATTTATACACAACCGCGTCCCGCTATTACCCATGCCTTCAGCGAAAGCGGAACCTATCAGGTACAACTTATCGTTACTACTTCGGTGAGTGGCGTATCGGTGAGCGATACTGCGACGCAAACAGTTAAAGTGATTGCTTCGCCAGTAGCTGCATTCTTTGCACCTGATGTGTGTCTGAACAACACCACCATCTTTACCGATCGCTCCACCTGGACAGAATCGAAGATTGACCGCTGGAGCTGGGATTTTGGTGACCTTAACTCAGTACTGGATACTACCTCAGTGCGTCATCCGGCTTATCGCTACCCACGTGCAGGTAAGTATGATGTATTGCTAACGGTTGTCAATGAATATGGATGTACAGATACGGCACACCAATCACTTAAAGTGCATCATCTGCCGTTAGCCGACTTCGACTACAGCCTGGCTTGTGAGAACAACTATACCCACTTTACCGATATCAGCGACAGCGCCGATGCCTCCATCAACCAATGGTGGTGGAAGTTCAGCGATTCAACGGCTACTCTTGGTCTGGCAGGTGTGCAGAATCCTCACTTTACGTTTACCCACACCGGCAATTACAATGTTCAACTGATAGTGGTAGATACCAATGCTTGTCGCGATACGGCTTTCCGTCAACTGACAGTGAATCCCAAACCCATAAGCGCGTTCAGTATTACTGACAACTACGAACAGACCCAGGGACGCCTGTTGTTGACCAACGGTTCAATAGGTGCCAATGCGTACGAGTGGGACTTCGGAACCGGGCTGCAGTCGTTCGATGTTGATCCTGTGGTTAACTTCCCGACGGATGGGACTTATGAAATTACCCTGGTATCGTACAACGAATATGGTTGTCCCGATACGCTGACCATGGACTACAGGTTGATGTTTAAAGGCTTGTGGGTACCCAATGCTTTCTCCCCGAACAATCCAAATGCCGGTGTGAGATTCTTTAAACCTGTCGGAATTAACCTTCAGTCATATGCTATGGAAGTGTATGATACCTGGGGTAACCTCCTCTGGACTTCCACAGAACTGGATGAAAAGGGTTCGCCTGCAGAGGGATGGAATGGAAGTTTCAACGGCAATATGTTACCACAGGATACTTACATGTGGAAAGCCAAAGCAGTGTTTAAAGATGGGACTATCTGGAAAGGTTCAGATGTGGGTAAAACCACCAATATGCCTCAGAAACCTTATGGTACAGTAACACTCATCAGGTAATCAAGTTTTAAATAAACGAACAACACGAAAACATTACAGTCATGAAAAAGACACGTTTATATCTGCTGATCACCATAATGATGGTTACGGTAATGGCCGTTAAAGGGCAGGATCCACTTTTCACGCAGTTCTACAACAACTCTATGTACTACAACCCCGCTGCCGTAGGTTTGAATCCGGGTTTGCGTGCCAACTTCACCGTAAGGGATCAGTGGCCCAACCTGCCTGCCGATCTCCGCAGCTATACCTTTGCCATGGATTTTGCTGAACGCAGCATTCCGGGTTCAGGAGGTATGGGTCTGATTGTTATGAATGACAATTCTGGAACCGGTTACATGAAAACTTCCTCTGTGGGATTGTCCACTTCGGTGCGCATTCCCCTGCAGGAAAACATGGTGAGCCAGGTGGGCATTACCACATCGTTTGTGCAAAAGCGACTTAACTGGGACAATCTGGTGTTTACCGATCAGCTTAGCCCGGTGTATGGAAACATCTATGAATCGAGTTTCCAGTCACCAGATAACGATGGAGTATTCTATCCTGACTTTTCTGCCGGTGGCATGTTCCGGTTTACCGAAAGCAGCAATGCCTTCAGTGCCATTCAGGGTACTTTTGGACTGGCGGTGCATCACCTGTTCCGACCCGATGAATCTTTCCTTGGACTAACCTCTCCTTTACCGCGCAAGCTGGTAATTACCGGTGACCTGGTACTGGAGTTAGATGGTGGCGGACAAGAAAAGCTTTATTTCCAGCGGCAGGCTACTTCCAGTAAAAACACCTTTAAGTTCAACCCAGGCTTTATTTATGAATCGCAAGCCGATTTCCGAACCTATGCCGTAGGGGTGAACATCCTGAAGTCGTCTATTTATACCGGGGTATGGTTTCGCAACCGTACTTCTGAGCTGGCTAAATCGAATGACCTCATCTTTATGCTGGGGCTCAATGCGCAGCTATCCCCACAAACCCGCATGAAAATCAATTATTCCTATGACTTTGTTCTCACTGAGATCAGAACGGTAACCGGCTGCTCGCATGAGGTTTCCATCATTATTGAACTGGACGACTTTAACCTGTTTAACAAAAGTCGCAACAGTGGTTTTGGTTTCTCTACCCGCAACCGCCGTTCTATGGAAGAGCTTCAGTGCTGTCCCTTCTGATAAAGATAAGCGATCCCCCCGACCATTATTTCTATAAATGGTTTTCGCCAAAAAAGCCCCTGTGAAGGGGCTTTTTAAATTATTGTGATGCATCTTTTTTCAGCTTAACGCGGCTCGAACATCGTTCCTGAATAACCATCAGGCTATTTTAAGGAAGAAGGTATCCCGTTGGTACGCGTCCAGCGAACGGTGCGACTAAGCAGGGGACCATTCATGGCCACTACTTCCAGGGTGCGTCCATTGTTAAGCAGTTTCACCTTAACATTTACTGTACGGCCAAGATTATGATGATAAGCTGTTCCACCTTCATAATAGCCACTTTTGGAGTTATATTTGAGGTTGCTTAACATGAGTGATCCAAGGACAGGCCTTTTGTGTTTTGTTTTATCAGGATTTTTTACGTCCATTAAAGGTTTACCGCTCTTATCTGTGGATTGTCTCATCCAGACAATTTTACCATCGAAGGTGTCACCGGTTTTGTTGAATTGAATGATGTTCGCTTTGTTGGCGGTGATCCAGTATCCACTTAAGTCGGAGGCAGTACTTACCACCGCGGGTTTGGCTTGATCTTTAGTCAGGGTGGCAGGTGGTCTGACTTGTTTTTTGGTCTCGGTGGTGGGCGGTTTGGCTAGTCCTTTGGTTTGGGAGGTGGATGGGCTGGCTTTCACTTTCTCGCTGGACGGCTTAACTGTCTGCGCCTGTACAAAAACAATGGATGCCAGGAATGCAGTTGTAAATAACAGGGATCTCATAACACTAAGTTTTTTTGATTTTAATTTGCAAATATATCAATTTACGTGCCAACTACTTTTTCAGTAAAATAAGGAACTAAACAAAATCAGTCGCCTCACAATTTAATCCACTGACGGTTCCATCGGGAGCAAAGATTTCGGGCAGATGGTTGTTTAATTCTATCGCCTGTTCGCGCATCAGCGTGCATTTGTGGGCATCATTAAGTAAAGGCCGCGCAGCTTCCTGTATTAAAAGCAGCGTCTTTTCGAGATTGATCTCACATTCAATATAGGCGGCAACGGCCAGATACCAGGCTATGGTGGGTACATATACCGCCCTTAACTGGTACTCCTGCTCTCGCTCATTCAACTGATAGCGGCGCATCAATTGCAACACTTTCGCATATTTCTGCAAAGTAAACAAGGATTGCAAATAAGAAGCAAAAAAAGTGTGCCAGCGAAATTCAAACAGCTGATCTTTGTATGTATTCAGAAATGTTTCCGCATAGTCAGCTGCTTCGGCAGCCCGATTATTCATATTTAACGCCCTGATGTAAAAGGCGGCAAATCCCACCCGGTTGTGATGGCTGCGGGTTTGTTTAAGTTCAGGGAAAGCTTCCTGCATCAGTTTTAGTGCATGGGCGTTGCGGTTTTGCCTCAGCAGCACCGCACACAGGTTGTTCACATAATGAAGATAATCACCCGAATGCTGCCGGAGCGAAAGGTATCCATATTCAACAGCTTTGTCATGCTCATTTTGCTTTGAATGCAGCATCACCCGGTTGGCGTAGTAATTAATCAGTATCCGGCGGGAATAAAACTCCCCTTTGGCCATCATCACGTCAAGGTCATTGTACAAGTCATTCAGTTTGTCATATTCCTTATAATTAAAGTGAATGAGGGTAAGGCGGACAATGGCCAGGTAGCGGTTCAAGCCATCCAGATTTTCATCATAAAATACACTGCGCATCCAGCTCTCCCACTTTCGCGATCCGGTGTTATTTCGAGTATACTGGTTAACAATGTCGATGGTGGCTTCATGCAATTTGCGGTTAACTGCCATGCAGTTATTATACAGCTTCAGGTGGTCATTTAAAAATTGATCCACCACCTGATTGTGCTGATGCCGAAACCTTATCAACAGGTAGAAGCGGTAATTTCTGATGATCTCGTATAAACGAATAAAGTAATAACCCGGCTTGTTGAAATCCCTGATCAGCTTGATGAGAGTATCTTCCTCACGGGGCAATATCGCATCGGTCATAATCTTCTGGTCTATGCTCAGCAGCCAGGCGTAAAAAACATCTACATCAATTACTTCAAGTCGTTCGAGTATCCATTTCTTCAGGTTTGAATATTTGCGCTTATCAATGGAGAGCTTATACGGAAATTTTTGTTCAGGATGGTGGGTGTTGTGGTGAATCAATTTTAAGATGGCCAGATTTTCAGCATCTTTAAATTGATTGACACTCAGCAGATAAGTTACCTCATGCGGAAGCAATGCATTGGCAAACCGGGTAAAATCATCAAGTCGGGCCACAGTTGAGTTTAGTTTTGGCTAAAATAGTCAATTAGTCCATTTGTTTTTGCCCTTCGGAAGCCTCGGGTAAAATTTCTCTTGACAAACTAATCATTTAGTTGTATCTTTGTACTTTGTTAAACTAATCCATTAGTTATATCTTGAGAATTATGAAAGAACTTACACGGGCAGAAGAACAGATAATGCAGATTCTCTGGCGCATTGGGAAAGGACATGTGAATGATATCCTGGAGTACTTCCCCGAACCCAGGCCGGCTTACAATACGGTTTCTACCATAATAAGGATATTGGAAAAAAAGAAGGTGGTCAGTCATGAAGTCATTGGTAAATCGCACCGCTATTTTCCGCTAATCAGCAAGCGTGAGTACACCCGGTTCAGCATGAAACAACTGTTGAAAGGTTATTTCAGCAATTCGCACAAGCAGATGGTTTCGTTCTTCACGCAGGAGGATAACCTTTCGGTGAAGGAAATGGAAGAAATCAAACAATTGCTGGAGCAGCATATTAATGCCAAAACAAATAGCCATGAATGAAGCAATTATTTATCTTGCGAAGGCTGCGCTGCTCAATGCAGTGATGCTTGGATTTTATTACCTGGTTATCCATCCAAGCCGAAAAATAGAACTGATGCGTTGGACTTTGCTGGCAACCATTGTTTTACCCTTTATTCTGGCACTGCTTCATGTTCCATTTGGACAATCCGCAGGTGATGCCATGCCGGTTTATACCATTCAACTGTCCGAAATGCAGGTAACTACACTTTCAGCAGCCAACACATCGGCACCGGACTATTTAAATCTGGTTCTGAAGGTTGTTTATTTTGGGATTGCTACTATTTTCCTGATTGGGCTGGGGGTTTCTGTGCTTGCTGTTTTCAGGAAAAAGAAGAAATCAAAACCTTTTGACACCCCTTACGGCCGGGTGTTTGTGAACAACACAGTCGAAAGTCCTTTTTCGTTTTTCAACTGGGTTTTTATGTCACTTTTCAGTATGAATCATCCCATGCGCGATGCTTTGCTGAAGCACGAATTCACGCATGTGAAACTTAGACACAGCTATGACCGCTTGCTGGCCGGACTGCTCAAATCGGTGTGCTGGTTCAGCCCTTTTGCTTTTATTACTTCCAAAGCACTTTCTGAAGTGCATGAATATCAGGCCGATGCCTGCTCTGTTGGTGTTGAAAACCCGGCTGAATACCGTCAGCTTATTTTCAGCTTTGCCACCACTTCTATCTCGCATCCTCAAATGACCAATCCATTCAGTTATCACCTTAAAAAACGTTTAATCATGTTAAACCACACCAAACCCAACCATCTAAAAATCGTTCCTGTAATTTCAGGAATGGCGGTTATTGTAGCGGTTATCCTTTTCACCGCGATGATTCAACCCGCAATCAACCCTTTGGATAATGCAGCCGGCATACCAGATTACAGTGCAGAAAATCAACCGTCTAAGGCTGTTACTTTCCATCAAAACCCCGGAGATACTATTTATAATGTCGTTGATGAAATACCGGAATTTCCGGGCGGGGATAAGGCACGCATGGCTTACCTCCAGAGTAACATCGCTTATCCCGCAGAAGCACGAAATCAGAATATCTCGGGTACCGTGTACATTGGCTTTGTGGTCGAAAAAGATGGCACGATAAGCAATGTGAAAATACTACGCGGCATAGGCAACGGATGCGATGAAGAAGCAGTGAAAGCTGTGAACAATATGCCAGTATGGAAACCAGGGATGAAAGAGGGTAAACCCGTGCGGACTCACTTTAATATGCCAATAAAATTTACACTTGAAAGTAAATCTGAAGCTGAAGAATCCGGTTCGGATTCAGGAATAAAATTGGTTACCCCATCCACACAAAGTGGTGAAGACGAAGTTTTTACTGTTGTTGAAAAGATTCCGGAATTCCCGGGTGGGCAGGAAGCATTATGGTATTACATGGAAAGAGCTGTTTCATATCCGGATGCAGCTAAAAAAGCAAAGGTGGAAGGTACGGTTTATATTAATTTTATTATTGAAAAAGATGGAACGGTTTCTCAGGCAAAGGTTTTACGTGGAATAGGCGGTGGCCTGGATGAAATCGCATTGGATGCCATTAAAAACATGCCTGCCTGGATACCTGGCATGAAAGGAGATAAACCGGTTAGGGTTCAATTTAATATACCGGTAAAATTTTCCCTATCAAATGATAAAGTGTGGAGTTTGAATGATTTGCCCGAATCAACCATGTATCAGGGAAGAAAAGTTTATAATAAAGTGGATATACCTCCTGTATTTCCCGGTGGAAATGAAGCGCTGTTAAGCTACCTGAGGGATAAAACAGGAAAACCTGATTTAATTTTTGCTTCTCCTGAAACGGATAAAAAAGTAAGTGAAATCTTTCTCAGCCTCATTGTTGAGCCGGATGGAAGTGTTACCCCGGGTGCAACGGGTATGGAACCTGATCAGAATCAGGATAAATTCAGAGCAGCCATGGAGCAAATGCCTGCCTGGAAACCGGGAAGTAAGGATGGTAAAGCTGTGCCGGTTATGATTAATCTCTTCTTAAATGAAAAATAGAATAGAAACACGCTTTTATTATCACCTTAAAAAACCTTTGCTCATGTTAAATCACACCAAACCGAGCCATCTAAAAATCGTTCCTGTAATTTCAGGAATGGCGGTTATTTTAGCGGTTATCCTTTTCACCGCAATGATTCAACCGGGCAGCAGCCCCATGAACAATGCAGCCGGCAAACCGGGTTACAGCGCAGGAAATCAATCCACTGCTGTTGTCGTGTACCCCCAAAATCCATCTGATACCATTTATAATGTTGTTGATGAAATGCCGGAATTTCCGGGCGGTGATAAAGCACGCCTGGATTACATCGTAAAGAACATTACCTATCCCGAAGAAGCACGTATACAAAAAACTGAAGGTACTGTTTACATCAGCTTTGTGGTTGAAAAAGATGGAAGCATCAGCAATACGAAAATATTACGCGGCATTGGTAATGGTTGTGATGAAGTAGTCATAGAAATTATAGATAATATGCCTGTCTGGAAACCCGGGATGAAGGATGGTAATCCGGTACGCACCCGGTTTAACATGCCGGTCAAATTTGTTATTGGAGAAAAGGTTGAACCTGAAGAAGCAGTACCGGCTTCAGAAGGGAAAAAAGTTACCCCATCTACACAAGGTGATGAAGACCAAGCTTATGTTGTTGTTGAGAAGGTTGCTGAGTTCCGGGGCGGCCCGGAAGCATTATGGGAATACATGGAAAAAGCTGTTTCATATACTGATGAAGCAAGAAAAGCAAAGGTGGAAGGTTCGGTTTATATTAATTTTATTATTGAAAAAGATGGAACGGTTTCTCATGCATGGGTAGTACGTGGATTAGGCAGTGGCCTGGATGAAATTGCGCTGAATGCCATCAACAACATGCCTGCCTGGAAACCGGGGAAGCATAAAGGCAAACCTGTGCGGGTACAGTTTAATATGCCGGTAAAATTCTCTCTTAAAAAAGATGAAAAAGAATAAGAACATATTGTTTTTGCTTCTTTTCTCACTAATCCCCATATTAACCTGTGCCTGCTGGCCTTTTAAGTGCCAAACTAACCGGTATGATTCCAAAGGGTTTAGGCAGGGGAAATGGATAGTATGGTGGGATGAAGCATCGAAGAGCCCCTTGAGTATTACCCATTTTAAGTATGATCATGAGCGGGGGAAGAGTCGCTATTTTTATATGGACGGCACGAGACGGATGAAATTCTATACCCGCAAAGATGGCAGGGTGCGTGTGAAATATTACACGGAAACCGGACGCCTGGAAAAGAAAGGCCGCGCCCTGATGATTGTAACTCCGGAGCAAGTCCGCTATTGCTGGCATGGGAAATGGAAATTTTACGAAAACCGAAAATGCGTGAAAGTTTCAGTATATAATATGGGAAAGCAAGTGGCTCATTAGGGACGAGGGGCGTGGGGCGCTAAAAAAGGGACAAAAGGGACAAGGGGACTAGGGGACAAGGGGACTGGGAGACGCTTAAAAGGGACGAGGGGCGGCACTTTTTGTCGAAATTCCTGCGTTTACTTGTATGACAAGGGGCACTTCGACAAGCTCAGTGACCAAAGTGGAGACAAGGGAAGTAATGAAATTTCTAAATACTAAAAACCAAAGACTAAAGACCAAAGACTAAAGACTAAATGATAAAAACTAAAGACCAAAGACCAAAAGGGACGGGGCGACGGGGAGAAGGGGTGAATGGGAGAAGGGGAGATAGGGAGATGGGGAGACTTGAGGACAAGGAGACGGGGCGACGGGAAGACTGGGGGAACCAAAACCCAAAACCCAGAACCAAAGACCAAAGACCAAAGACCAAAGACCAATAGCCACTTGTCTCGGGAGAGCGAAGCGATAACGAGAAAGACCAAAGACCAATAGGGACGGGGAGAAGGGGTGAATGGGAGAAGGGGAGATAGGGAGACGGGGCGACGGGGAGACAAGAAGAACCAAAACCCAAAACCAATAACCAAAGACCAAAGACCAAAGACCAATAGCCACTT
>Ga0265295_1003403_pt1 | contig 23223 bp, 16 predicted proteins | sample Munlansysbiofilm_FD_192503 | JGI IMG/M metagenome (GOLD analysis project Ga0265295, IMG submission 192503) | Leachate microbial communities from a municipal landfill in Southern Ontario, Canada - Methane capture system biofilm | ecosystem: Engineered > Solid waste > Landfill > Unclassified ...
GTATAAATATTTATTATTTATTTTTAATTCTGGGAAGTATACAAATCCGTCATGAATACATGCTCTAGAAACTGTAATACATGGCTTACCCACAGTCCCTGCTATGCTTACAAACAGTTCATCTGCTTCCAACTTAACACTTAATGAAGAGCCTAAGTTTGATAACCTTTGTGTTGTGGCAGTGAGATACATTCCGGCTCGTGAAACATCCGCAATACGCACCCAAGCATAATCGCCACTCTCGTCAAAGTATCTAGGGTCATCAATTGGTCGAGGGCTTGCACCTCTTTTAACAATCGATAAATGCTTTATATATGTAACATCCCAATGCTCCGGCACTTCACCTAACCACTCAACACCTGAATCACGCATAGGGGCGTTAGGGTTTAGGCCTTTGGTGACGGCATGGCTAATGGCGGCTTGGCGTTTTTCTTTTAGCAGCTGGATAAGTTGTTGTTGCTTATCGATCAGGGTGTCGATTTTGGCGGTTTCGTTGTCTAGGAAGCTCACGATTATTTTTTGTTCAGACTTTGCTGGACAGCTGATTTTTAAAGATGCTACAACCTCTTGGTTAATATTCGGCTGCCCACCACCAGAAGCCAAATTAACAATGTCCTGCCGAAAAGCCTGCAGCCAATAATAAAGGTAGTGGTTATCTACAACGTTGGATTTAGTAAGCACACAACATGCTTGGTTTGTAGTTGCTTCAACACCGAAAACCCCTAAGCGCCCGATAGTTGCGCCGTACATTGCAATTGCTATAGAGCCTTTTGGGAATTTTCGAAGAGCTGTAAATCTTCTCAATGCATCATCAGTTACGTTTTTAGCCGTGCTATATATTTCCTTTTCTCGCAGTTCACCAGTAGTAACCCAAGGCACATTACCGCCGTACCACTCATCAGATTCACTCGGTGGTGTTGTTCCAGAGCCAATTTCCTCATACGCATGAGTTAATTTCCATAACTCCCATTCTTTCGGGATATCACCTATCCACTCAACCCCAGAATCCTTATATTCCGGATACGCCTGATACTTACCCATGAACCCATCCTCCTGTTGAGGATTTTTGTGTGAGAGCAAGGCGTGCCTGCGCACAGCGAAGGAGCATACAAGTTGTATGTGACTGAGCGGCCGCTTCTTTGCATCCCTGCAAACGCGGCATACCGTTCGTCCTGAACATAAGCACAGCCACAACGCAGCACTCGCGTAAAAAGACCATCAGGAGTGCACCTCTTGCAGCAGCGCCATAATCTCTCGACTGACCTTATCCAAATCCGCATCAATCTCGGCTAAATCCCTTGGCGGTTGGTACTCATAAAAGTGGCGGTTAAAGGGAATCTCGTAACCGACAATGCCAATCTGCTGGTCTTTCGCATCTTTCTTACTGGCATCGATCCAAGCATCCGGCACATGGGGCTGTACTTCTTTTATAAAGTAGGCTTCGTTGAGGGCGTCGACGTTTTGGCTTGGATCCAGAGTGACGTTTTCGTTATCGCGCAGCTCGCTGTCGGGCTGGTATTCAATGGTTTTGCCGTTGACATCAAACAAGCCATAGATTGGATTAGGTGAAACCTTATGCACCTTTTTAATCACTTTCTCGGCGGCTGGGTTTTTCCAGCTGACGGCGGCGGTGATCAGTTTGAGTTCGCGGGTAGCAATTTTTAAATCTTGGTTTTTCATGGCGGCTTTAACCGCAGCATCGTAGCCGTTCATATCGTCGTGCTGTGCATTGCCAATTTCTGCTTGCAGTTGCTTGGCCTGCTGCATCAGTTGCTTGCAGTCCAGCCAGGTTTTGCGCTCCAGCAGCTCTTTGATTTTGGCTTCTTTTAAATCGCTGAAGTTGGTTTTGATATGGCCACGAATCTCGATGGCTTGCTCGTCATTAAAAACGCCGTAATGCTCGCATTCTGGGCTGTCGCTCCAGTTCTGCCCGTAGCTGTCGTACACCCACTGCATTGGCGCATTGAGTTGCTTGTCATCAAAACGCAGTTCGGCAATGCGCTCGTCACTGAACTGGTAGCTTTCGCGCAATGGGCGCTCGATGGTGATGCGACGGTAGCCAAATTCATGGTTGTCAAAAATCTTGCTGGCAAAGGTTTTCGCGGTTTCAGTTTTTGGATTGGCTGATTGGCGGCCACGGTTGCTTTTGACATCGGCAGGCTTATCTAAATCCCGTGCTTGTTCTTCAGTAAAGGCACCAAAGCTGCGAATGATGGTGGCGATATCGGACTCGCTCATTTCATTGCGTTTGCTGCCGAGGGATTTGCGCATTTTGCTGTACAGATTGACGCCATTGATCAGCTGCACCTTGCCTTTGCGCTCGTCGCGCTTTTTATTGGACAGCACCCAAACATAGGTGGCGATGCCGGTGTTGTAGAACATGTCGGTGGGCAGGCCAATAATGGCTTCCACCAAGTCGGCTTCTAATAGATAGCGGCGAATTTCGGATTCACCAGAACCTGCACCACCGGTAAAGAGTGGCGAGCCGTTGAGGATAATGCCAATGCGACCGCCACCTTCCTGGCTATCACGCAGCTTGCTGATCAGGTGCATTAAGAACAATAACGAACCATCAGAAACTCGCGGCAAGCCAGGGCCAAAACGACCGTCAAATCCTTTCAGGGTGTGTTCGTCTTTAATGCTGGATTCAATCTTTTTCCAATCCACACCAAACGGCGGATTGGACAGCATATAGTCGAATTTATCGGCGTAGAGCTGATCGTTGGATAAGGTGTTGCCCAGTTTAATATTGGAGACATCTTGGCCTTTGATCAGCATATCGGCTTTACAAATGGCGTAACTTTCCGGATTCAGCTCTTGGCCGAAAGCGCGCATCACTGCTTGCGGATTCAGTTCGTGTACGTACTCCATGCCCGACGAGAGAAAGCCGCCGGTACCTGCAGTAGGGTCATAAATGGTGCGGATAATGCCGGGCTTGGTTAGGGCATCGTCATCCTCCATAAACACCAAAGCGGTGGTGAGGCGCACGATATCGCGCGGGGTAAAGTGCTCTCCGGCGGTGTCATTGGAGCTTTCAGCAAAGCGGCGGATCAGCTCTTCAAACACCAAACCCATGTCATGGTTGGACACGGCCCTGGGACTGAGGTCGGTTTGACGCACGCGCTGCACGACCTTAAACAGCAAATCAGCATCATTAAGCTGGCCTAAAAACTCGGCAAAGTTAAAGTACTCAAAAATCTCGCGGGCATCTTTAGAAAAACCTTGAATATAGCTTTCCAGATTGGACTTAATGTCGTCTTGCCCCAACTTGGAGAGATCCATTTTCGAGACGTTATAAAAGCTGAGCGTGTGGCCGTTGATTTGCGTTGCTCTGAGCAGCAGCTTTTCTTGCGCCTCTTCTGGCAGGTTCATCGGCTGAATCTCTGCATATTTAGCCAGCACTTGCGCTTTACTGGCTTCCAGTACGCCTTCTAAACGACGTAATAAGGTGAAGGGTAAAATAATGCGGCCATATTGGCTTTGTCTAAAGTCACCGCGTAATAAGTCAGCGATCGACCAGCAATAAGAAGCGAGGTTGTTTGCAGTAACTTTATCCGTCATGTTGTTTTCCAAGCCAGTGAGCTGCACCGCCGCAGCAGATCGTTCAATTACAGCCGAGCATCCTAGCATATCAAGCCCTTATCATCGGTTGGACTGGAAAACCCAGCAGCTGTAGCGAACGTTTTTTACATTCACCACTTTTGGACGCACATCACCGTTACTCTGGCAACGGCTCAGTTGGTTAATCTGCTCGCGAAATGGGCTGGCTTACTCAGGTGCGTCTGAAATGCGTGCCGGCATAAAAATAAAGCAAGTGCTCAAACAACCTGCGACATTGCGTTTGTCGATTAAGCGCCAGCTGCAGAGGGCAACTCAAGGGTAAATCGCATCTGTCCATCCGCCCAGTTGGCGCTAATACTGCCCTCATGCGCTTCAATAATAGATTTAACGATGGCCAGCCCTAAGCCTGCTCCGTCGCCTTTATGCTGGCGGGATGGGTCGGCGCGATAAAAGCGATCAAACAACTTGGGTAGATGTTCAGGGCTGACCGCAGCGCTGGGATTGGTGATGCGGATCAGTACTTTGTCGTGACTGCTTGCTTCTAAGCTGACACTCACTGTCTGCACTGCAGCGGTATAGCGCATGGCATTGGACAATAGATTGCTCAAGGCGCGGCGCAACATCAGGCGGTCGCCCTGCACCCATAGCGCTGGACCTGTGCATTGCAAAGTGACGGAACGCTCTTCAGCCCAGGCTTCAAAATACTAAAAGAGCCTCTGTACTTCGTCTGCGAGGTTAATAGCGACCCGCTCACCTTGCAGGTGTTGTTTGTCGGCTTGGGCTAAAAACAACATATCACCGACCATTTTCGCCATGCGCTCATACTCTTCTAAACTGGAGTACAACACTTCTCGATACTGTTCAAGACCGCGGGACTGCGATAACGCCACTTCAGTTTGGGTGCGCAAATGATTGCGGCAACTGACTCAACACGCGCTGGTTAAGCGCAGATAACGCAGTGCAGTCATAGGATTTCAAACCACCCTTCACTTAAATATTCAATACTTGCGAAGCAGCAGCACTGCGCCGATAGGCTATGAGAAGCTCGACGAGAAATGGCGCATGTATACCTGTTTCAAAGCCTTCTACGTCTTTCAGCCGCACCTTGCGCCATTGATGGCTGGTCATGTTTGTAACTAAGCCACTTTGGCCATAATTTACGCGACCGAGCGACAGATCATGATGCACAACCCAGTTGCCATCCTTTAACTGTTGAACATCAATCTCAACGCCATTATGTCCCGACTGCAACGCTTTACTAACAGCCTCAATAGAGTTCTCTGCTTCTTCAGAGCTGCCACGGTGCGCAAAGGTCTGAAAACCTGGGCAACCGAAAACAGGTTGCGAGCGCTGCTGACGCGTTGAAGTTTTTGGCGCAACTGCAGCAGATTGAATAGGCTGAGTTGTCGGTTTAGTGCGAGGCTTAGAGTGGTCATTGCTGGAAGGTTTAGAAGCAGGCAACGCCAAATCAATCACGAACGGTGTGTGAGGCTTTAGCAGCACATCATCTTTAACAGGTAGCGGAACAGTCACCTTGGTCACTTGCTGAGGACTCAACCGGCGGACTGGAAGCGGCTTGATCACGCCTTCGGTATTTACATATAAACCATTGTTGATCAGGCTAGGCTGACGCTCAGGCTGGCAAAAATCAAAGTCACTCGGCAGTTCACGCCCCGTCTGCTCGGCAAGCGCATAATTACAACGCGCAGCATCGGCAGCTTTCTCTCCCGCAGGTTGTTCAAGAGCCTCAATCATCGCTTCCATGGCAGTTAAATCGACGCCCATCACTGAAGCCGGCATACCAGCTAAGCAAATGATCAATAGGGTTCGCGAAATCAATGATGCAGTTCCTTCTGTTACCCGTGGCTACTGTCCAACCAAACTAGCCCTAGGTCTTACTCAAACTCGCGCTTGAAAAAATAGGCACAATCAAAAATAAAAACATGCCACATACTGAATGGCGCAGAAGAATATATTATATAAGGCCATGCTGCTAACAAATCTAGTAAACCTTAACCTGAAGCCTATTCAATCTACGCTTGACTATGATTGTATGCCGTTGGTTTACTGGGCATACAAGCGATTATTATCTTGACCACGACACAGCTAGAATCAGCCGTTACGCAGCACGTGATAAACCAGTTTAACTGCAACTGCCGCAGCATTGAGCAAAACGGCCGTACTTATTGCAAGACTTGATCACATCAACTAACCATTGGAAATCGTTCAGAACAGACTATGGCTTTTTTAAATATTGGTAAAAAAGACAAGGACGGCAAGCAACGGCGCATTGAGCATCGTGGAAAAAATCTACGCATCAGTCGTACCGGTGGTGTTGCTTTACGCGCACAAATTAAGGCTGCGAGATTGAATGTCACCGCCAACAGCAAGCATGGGCTACGGGTTTCTACGGGCCTTGGCAAAGGTACGCAAGTTGCTTTACAGAACGGGCGCTTTGTACTGCGTGGACGTTATGGCCGTGGACCAACGCGCCTTAATTTATCCAAATCTGGGATGAGCGTCTCAACCCGCAATTCCATAGGCACTTTTAATTGGGTCAAACCCAAACGCTCGTCAGTTAAAATCGCCGGCGTACAATTACGCGGTAAAAAAGCCGCCAATATTCAGTTGTTTTATATGCTGTTTTTATCTATCGCGCTCGGATTAAAGCTGTGCTGGCAACTGCTAAGCTTTATATTACGCGCTATAGGCAGTCTAGTGACAGGGCTGTTGAACTGGGTGAGCAACCTACCGCAACTGTTTAATACCCTATTAGAGCAGCGGCGTAATAAAGCAATCAGCTCCAACCTGTACCGTACCAAGCAGCTGTTTGCTCCTGCCATCGAACACTGGCCTCAATCCCAACTGCGGGCTGCGCTGCTCTTGGTATTGACTGGCTGGGGACGAGGCATCACCGCGCAAGAAGCACTGGTACGCATTGATTTACAGCGCCAGCATGCCGCCACAACTCAGGATACCGCCCCTGCACTGGAAGTCAGTATGGATGAGCTCAACAGGGTAGCGCAGCGCTTAGAGCAGCTATCTAGCGACGAGCACACCGATCAGCTTACCGCCAGCCCTCAAGCCATCACCGCCCTGCTCGCCCAACAGTTGGCCCAGACCTTGCCTCCTGAAGTGCGCTTAGAAGTGTTGCTTAATGCCGATGACTGGATAGTGGCGCTCGATGCGCGCACAGTACTGCAAGAACAATTGATCAATGTTTTCATTTATTTTGCTCAATTGCGCTTTCAAGTCACAGACTCGCACAGCTCAGATCACTATAAGCATGGCAACTTCACTACCCCTGATAGCCAAGATCTTACACCCCTAACGCAACCTACAGCACCTGAATCTCCTACACAAAACACCTCGCAAACAGGCCTGACCAACCTCAACACCGCCTCACTTGAGCAACTGCAGACACTGCCACATATCGGCCCTGACCGCGCTCTCGAGATGCTGGCACTACGCCCCATCACTGATCTTGCGCAACTCACCACAATCAAAGGCATTGGCCCCGCGCGCCTTGCCGATATCCAGCAGGCGGGCGTGGTGGTGTAAAAGGCTTTAGGCCTTTTACTGGAGTCAGATGAATTGTTCACCATTAACCACGTAAATTTAGCAAGACTAAACGCTTGCTGCTGTACCACGCTACCCCCCCCTACAAAGTCGGCCTGCACTTCATCATTTGCTGCAGCATGGGCAGTGGCAATCGCGTAATGCCCTGTTTCTGCACTTTCTGACAGATCCGAACTCAATAGTGGTATCTAAGTTTTATTTTTAAACCCTAGATACGATCCTCTCCAGTGCCTCACCCTCTCTTACCGCTGACGTATAATAAATAACTGCAGATGCAGACGGTTTCACGATGCCAGCAACGGTACATCAAACGGGCTGTGCTGACACTTAGGTATTGAACTGCGACCTATCAGAATTACGCTGGAGAAAATTCGTTTTATATACTTCTGTTGTTTTTAATAAATAAATTGCACAAATTTTTCCTAAATAATGCACATATTGCCTTCTCGATACTTACTGCGTAACCCCCCACTCATAACAGCCTACCTCAGCACCATAGAGCGCAACTATTACGTAAAGCAACTCACTTCGATGTCCGAGTCCAGCGCGGCCGGGGGCTGCCCTTTATTAAATTAGAACAGTATTATATTTAATAAAAAAACACCAAATTATACAAAACCAACTATAAAATATTATAAAATTAAAAAACAACTTATACTTCTGCATAAAACAAACATTGACATCTACAGCCTTAAGAAGACGAAGCCAAAAGCAAATCTTTAAAAAGTTGACACAGCCCTCAAGAGAGGTTATGTTTTCTCTAGTAAAAAATCATGCAAGAACATTATATAATCAATAAAAATATAAAAACAATAAGGTTACAAAATGTTATTAAACTCTGTTATCAATAACGATTTTGAGAAATGGATTAGTAATGTTAATCAAGTATGCGGCCCTTTCTCTGCTAACCCAGTCAATAATAACTTTCTAGGAACAGTTGAAAAAGTTGGCGGCTTTCTAGATATGTCTAGGGTTAATATAAAAAATGCTGATCTATTCCGAACATCCGAACACATTAAAAAAAGTGAATCATTGGATGTTTTTTGTGTTTTCCAGATTAGTGGTGACTCCTCCTTAGAGCAAGCCGGAAATCGTTTTTTTGTCAATTGCGGTGATATTGTACTTATAGATGCTTCGACCCCCTTCCGCTTTTCCTATCACGCTCAATCACAACAATTATCACTGATACTGCCTCGTCATGTCTTTGAAAAAGTTATTAATCTTAGGAAGTTAGAACTTAGCATTAAAATCCCAGCCCATTCACATATTGCTAATTTTGCTAAGACCTTGATTATCGAAGCGTCCAGCTATGAAAATATAGATAATGAGGAAGGAACTGCAATACTGGAGTCTTTGGCAACACTTTTAAAGCCTTCTCTTGCAAAAAAAATACACATCTCCAACCCTTATGACCGCATATTCAGAACTGCCACTGAATATATCAATGACAATATCAGTGACCCTGACATAACAGCACTCAAAATTGCCAAAGCCATTGGTGTTTCATTAAGGAACCTTTACCGTGCTTTTTCTCACAACCAAATTACCATCTCTCAATATATTAAAAATCAGCGTTTAGAAATGAGTCTTCATTACATGCAAGCACATAACGGCATGATAAACATTACAGAAATGCTTTACCGCTTTGGATTTTCTAATCCAAGCTACTTTTCAACACTATTTAAAGAGCATTACAATATGACTCCCACAGAATACAGAAACACCATCATTAAAAATCAAACAAAAAAAACTTGAGCATATAACTCTATATATTTAAAAATCATCTATAGAAAAATACCGAGCAAGAAATATAATAAAGAGAATTAAAATATAAAATATAGCCTACAGGATATATCTATAAAAAAACCCCTGTTACTATTTATCTGCAACAGGAGGTTCATTCAAAAAAAACCAAACCCGACAAACCGCTAAGTCATATATGACAACAATATGATCTAATGATTTCCAGTCAAATTTTAAATATCAGCACCTTTTGGTATTTGAATACCTAAATCCTGAATCTTTTCAACCAGCGCACGTCTGTGTCCAACTAAATCCTGCAACATGACCCCTCTATGCTGGGCCACTTCTTTTTCGTTATAGCGCGTGAAGCTTTTCGGAGCGCTTCCTGCGGCAATCTCATCCTTTTCCAGCATCCAATTTAACAAGCCTGCCAACTGCTGGTTAGTTAATGCAGATAAAGCGGCGCCGGGAACCTGAATAAGAAACTCGCGCCCCCCTTCAACTTTTAAAAAGTTGCCAACAAACCCCGTCATCCTTGGCACACCATCACCGGGTGCGCCTTCGCCTTGTGCTAAATGACAACCTTGGCACTGCAACTGATAGTTCACCAAAGGTGAGTAGTTCGCTAAGCGAATTGGGGTTTGCAGCGCCTCATTACCAGGCGCTTGGCTTTGCTCGGGGCTGGGAATACTCCTTGCAAGCCCAAACGGGGATGCAAAGAGTAGCGTTAAAGATAACAAACAGCTTATTAAGCGCATTCACTTGCTCCTTAAACTGCCACACCTCTAATAATAGAAACCGTACAGTTATAAACACTGCTTTCTGTACCAAGGCACCAGTTAATATCATTATTATTAAAGGGATGATACAAAGGTTCCTCACTATCATTACGTGTACAAGCACACTGACTGCAGCTCTGTTTACCACAGCAATCATTGTAAGAAATAATATAATCAACGTTATCTGCAGGATTTCGGCAGGTACCTATCCAAGTAATTGGAGAGGCTTCTGTACCTGGCGGACAGCTTGTTACTGAGCCGCCACAACAGCTGCATAAAAACCCATCAACAGAACAATAGCGCCAATAGTCACAGCTATTTGGATCACCAGGGTCACCCATGGATGGTTTTTCAGAGGCCAAAGCCTTACTGGTTCGATCAATAGGCAATAGCGTTGGCGCAGCCATACCTACAGCTAACATTGAGCCAAACTTGGCAATAAATTGGCGTCGGCCTGTTGTGTTTGCAACATGGCGGGTGGAACGTTCAAAAAGGCGATCAAGAAATTTCATTTTATTATTCTCCAAGATCAAGATGGCGTATGGACACCTGAGGATTGCGCTTTAACGTATTGCTGTAAAGTTGCTGAACCCAGCAATTCAACTTCAAAAAGACTGTCTAGGTGCTCTCTTGAATTCACCAGTCCTTTAGCTTTAAGGGTGCCGTTTTTATCAATCAGGACGGCATAGGGCAATTTGCCGATTTGATACGTCATGCCAACTTCTGGACTGATTAAGTAGGTGGCATTTTCCAGCCCAGCTTGGGCAATAATCTTCTCATGTTCTTGCGGATCACCATCGCTGACGTAAATCACATCAATGTCTTTCGATGATTTACCGATCGACTTCACTGCTGGCAAAAGCGTTTTGCAGATTGGACAACTGGGTGACATAAAGAACAGTAACGTCGCCTTTTCTTTGGCATAGCCAATATTCACCGGCTGTTCAGAGCGGTCTAGCGCTGTGATTTGAGGTGCGGGCTGTCCCACTTCGACACCTTTATCCACCATCAAGGCGCCAGCTGGAGCAATGCGTGCATGTAAAACGCCAATTTGTCGAATCAGGCCAAGGAGTACCAATGAGCCAACAATGAGTAGCACCCACAACAACACATTAGACACGATAAGAGCTTGCATATTATTTTTCTCCTAACAGTTTAAGCAACGCAGGTCGATTGGCGAGCCAAAAATCTGCAGCGATATAAAGTAAAACAGATACGGATGCAGCGGCGATCGCTACAAAAAGATCAAACACAGGCAGTGTGCGCTCAATGCTTGGCAGCAAAGCGCCCACAGCAAATACAGCGAGGCAAAGGTTTCTTAGCAAGAGCCCGGGCTGTAATGGTTGACGCATCGCTGGCCCTGAACAGCCACAATCAATATCCTTTCTGCCTTTGAGCAAATTAATCCCTATAGCTAAGGCGTAAAGAGCAATCAGCACTAGGCCAAAGACAGCGGCGTAAGGTCGACTCACTCGCCACAGCAAGCCTAAAGCGATGACCAACTCAACAACCGGCAGTGCCATGCCGGCGACAGCGACAAGCCCTTTATGCACTAACTCATACTCGCGTATTTGTCGCCGAAACCAAGCAGGATGCTTGAGTTTGTGACTTGCAGCGCTGGCGAAAATAACGCTCAGCGTCAGTGCTGCCGATAGACTGACAATAGGATCTAACATCACTTAACCCCTCAGTGGTTTAAGATTAGCGTTGGTGTTTTCGTCACGCCGTCCATTGTTCCTTGATGCTTACCAGTGGTCAGATCAAAAATTTCTAGCCCACCCTCAACGTTTGCACCCAGTAAAAGTGGTTTTTTATCGGACGTGGCACTCAAGCTCCAGATCAAGTTCGGTGATTCATACTCATCAACCTTTTTGCCTGTTTTCAGGTCATAGACCCAAATGACAGTGCTTGGATCTTCCCATTTATGTGGCAAATGCTCGGGATGCATTAAGACGTAAAGACGGTTTAAGCTGGGCGCTGCGCTGATCAGCTGCCAACCGCCGGGTGCCCAACCTGCACTTTTTTCTTTTTCACTGACCAATGACCATCGTGGTAAGGCTTTAGGTATGCCTTCTGATAAATCCAGAGGGACCACCACCCCTTCTGTCGTCACAAAGTAATAGGTCTCGCCGATCACAGTGGCGCGCTCCACCAGTTTCTCTTCTTCAGGATTGAAAAAGATCTGTTTGATTCGCTCTATTTCTTGACCATTGTCATCAAGGGTGACCACTTGCATGGCACCATCACCACACAGCGAAGCATACTGGCGCTGACCTATAGGGTAGCTGAGCACACAACCATTACTGCTGATTTCATTGACCATTTCCTGCTTAGTGGTATCAATGACTGAGACTGAGGTGGACGGTGTGAAGTTATAAACATAAACAAACTTGTCGTCAGTACTTGTGGACACTCCAAAGCGCTCAGTCAGAGTAAAAGATCTTCGGCTCGGTACTTCCAACTCCCATTTTGGAGATAAGGTCTGAGTATCCCAAGCGGTTAAAACATCCGTTCGTTTACCGCGGGTATAACGCGTATAGAAGAAATCTGCGGTATACAGGGTTTTTCTATCCCTCGACAGGGTGCCCGGCGCCGCATGCCCAGTTGGGATCATGCCCAAGTACTTTTTCTTATCGGGATCAATCACCACGATGCGGGTAGCAACCATGTTGTTAAACTCAAAATCAAAAATGTAGCTGCGGTGATCATCCGGTAAAGGTAAAACTGTACTACCAACGGTTTCAACAGGCAGCACTGCCTGGGCACTGGCCGCAAGCAGACTCGATGCCACAAAAACACTGCAAGCAAGTTTCTTTAGATGAGACATGTCTATAACCTCTTATTATTTTTTTATACTTATAACCCGTGTTTGGGTGACTGCTTTAAGCCCTTCAATACCAAATTCAACGCCGTAGCCAGAGGCCTTACTCCCTCCAAAAGGTACCATCGGATGAACCGCGCCATGTTGGTTAACCCACACAGTGCCTGCTTCTAATTGCATGACTAAGTCCTCAGCATCCTCGGCCTGATCAAGCCACAGCGAAGCACCAAGACCGACCTCGACAGCGTTAGCAGCGGCAATGGCATCTTCAATATTTTTATAACGAATCACTGGCAGCACTGGGCCAAATTGCTCTTGATCAACCAGGCTGTGTCCATCTTGAATATCGCCAACAATGGTAATGGGGATAAATAAGCCCTGACTTGGCAGATCACCAAATTCACGTACATCGCAGCCACTGCGCTGAGCCTCAGCGATGAGCGTTTTGACCTTATCAAACTGCATTTTATTTTGTACCGGCCCCATCAGGACTGACGCGTCCATACCGCCACCCACTTTGATTTGGCTGGCAATGGCGCATAACTCGACCATCAGCTCATCGTAATTCTCTTCATGTACATACAGACGTTTAATGCAGGCACAGGTTTGCCCCATATTTAAGAAAGCACCCCAGAACAGATTTTCTGCGATGGCTTTAATATTGGTGTTGGGAAGAATAATGGCAGCGTCATTCCCCCCCAGCTCCAGAGTGACGGGCGATAAACTTGCTGCTGAAGCGATAACAATTTTACGCCCAGTGGCTTCACTGCCGGTGAACATGATTTTATTAACGTCCTTGTGGCTGGAGAGTTTGCTGCCAATATGCCCACCGCCAGTTACGCTATTGAGCACACCTGCAGGTAACACTTGGTTCATCAATCGAACCATTTCCAAAGTGGCAATGGGTGTATATTCAGAGGGTTTTAACACCACTGTGTTACCCATACGAATAGCTGGAATGATCTGCCAGATAGCAATCATTAATGGCCAGTTCCAGGGAGCTATGGCAGCCACGACCCCGAGCGGCGTACGGTGCAGGGTGTCTTTACGCTGCTCGTCCTCAAAGACAACTTCAGGCTCGAGATCAAGGCTGGCTGGGACTTGTGTCCAGCCCACACAGGCTTGCATTTCAAACCTTGAACCCAGCCCAGAAAGCGGTTTACCTTGCTCTTGAGTAATAAGTTGGGCCAGATACTCTGAGTGTTCTTGCAGCACCTCAGCAACCTGGTTAAGGAGCGCTTTACGCTCTGCATGACTACGTTTCGCCCAGCTTTTTTGCGCTTGTTGAGCCGCCTCTACAGCCCTGTCCACTTCTTGCTCATTACTTATTGCAGCACAACCCAATGAGTGTTCAGTGGCTGGATTAAAAATCTCATAACTGCTCGAGGCTTCGACAAGGACACCATTGACGGTGTTTTTATATAGCTGCATCGGGATTTCCTATTTTATTCTTATATGTATGTTTTTTTAAGACTAGCAGCTGCGATCAAAAGCTCTTTAGTTTTACTGCCAATCCTTTTTAAATGAGTGCCACTTAAAAAGAAGCCACTGCAATCACTTGCGCGTAGGTATTTAACTGGCTGTCATTGAGTTGGCTGCCGCCTGTTCTAGCGCTATGTTCTGGCTTAAAAAAACCAATAACAGGACTGATCATCAGATTATCGTTAACCGCCCACTCAACATAAAAATCGAGCTCTTGACTGTCTAAGCTGCCGCTCTTACGTGCCGTTTTAGTAAAATTAAAAAACACGGCACCCACGGAAACATTGGCCGTTGGCTGAGCTTTTATGCCGACATGAAAAATATCTGTATCACTGCCAAAAAGACCTGCGTAGTTCGCCGCCACTTCGCCTTGAAACCAAGTGCCATAACCACGATTAAAGCCAAAAAACAAAGGGTCATAACCCGCTTCAAGTGCGGTATAGCGGACATTAATACTTGGCGACCAAACAACCTTATCAAAGGTCCAACCGGCTTCTAGATACCAAGCATTAGCATTTTTACCTGTGGCATCACCTTGCTCTTGAGTAACAAACTCCGCAGACAAAAACAGTGGATCAACACCAGCTGAGCCTTGGTATCTGATACTGGTGGTCTTTTGCCCATCCCTGTAGGTTAAACCTAAGGCTTGGGCATAGGCGCGATTCACATCTAAACCTTTCAGGTGCATCAAGCCGAAGGTGCCATAATCGGCAACATATTCAAGATTGAGACCTGCAAGTTCAATCTCAGCTTGAGCTTTATTATCTGATTTCAACCAAAACACATCGGAGCGAAAACCTTGCTCAGCGCCTAACTTAGCAACAAAGGTTTGATCAAAGGCTTTTTTAGCCGCGAGCCAATAAGCGCCACCGCGATCAAAATCAAAGTCATCATCACTGAGCCCCTGACCTAGGTTTAAAGCATCGCCATTGATCAGGAAGCCGTCACCAATAATCAAGCTCTGGCGACCGACTGAAAGGTCTAAATTTTTGTATTTAACACCAATAAACAACTCTTCAAGATCCGTATCTCGCTCTTTACCTGTGGTAAATCCTGCCGCATCACCGTCAGCAAAAGTACCTGAGGTTATGCCGCTTAAGGCCCCATAGACTGCAGCATCACTGTTGATTTTATGCTGACCTGAAAGACCATATTTGGCATAACCTTCAAGCCAGTGTGCGCCATTGCGATCTGAGTCATACAGGTAGTTTTTATCACTATAAAAAGCGCCTGCAGCCAGTTCTAAGTTGGCATTTAAACTATTATTTTCAGTGTTAATTAAATCGAATGCGTATGCAGACTGGAGTGTAGAAAGAGATGCACAGCAGCAGAAAACTATTGTCTTATAATTGTTTTTTAACGGTTTCATAGCGACGGCCTTTTATTTTTATAAAATTAAATAAGCACCAGCTATCAATCTACAACAATTATTTTCCATCCTGCTTGCAACCCAGTGCCAAACTCTGTTCCGCGCGTGTCAATCAAGCGCTGGAGGTGGTTTCAGCCTAAAAAAACACTAAATGCATACATAAGAAGCGCCACAATGACCAACAGCAAAGCGCTGTAAGGCTTAACGGGAAAGGGTTGTAGCGCATCCAGATACAAGAAAGCCCCAGGCACGTAGCACTTGAGACTTTAATGATAAATCCAGTTGCGGGAGTAGGGTTAATTCTCCACCATTAACCGCGCCAATTTAGCAAAAATCGAACTCTTGCTGCTGTTGCCACTTCTTAACATATCAAGCGTGAAGCTATTAAGATAAACACCAGTCAAAGGATGGCTGAATACATCCAAGGGTTTGCCCTGCTCATCCCAGATCAGTAAGTTGTCTACCAAATTGGCTCGAGCCATTGTTGGGTTAGCTGGCTGAGCGTCGCTGATCAATAGATAAAGCCCTTGCTCATGGGGTTGTAGATAAATATGGTGATGCTTCATTTTCTGCGTCTTAGTGAGCGGATCATCTAGCGAACGTCCGGGTGCGAACACGTAAGGGAGCACATTTTTTTCTACTTTGGCGCTACGGGTGATGCTGTAGCCGTTAAATTTTTGACCATTGAGTTCAGCAATTGCTTTTTCTTGTTCTTGGTAAATGTATGCATCCACCACATTGAAAGAGGCTGGACCAATCAAACGCGGCACTCGCACACTGTTGTAACGGGTGAGCAAAACGTCGGTGCTGTGATCATAGAGGTAGAAACTTTTGTCGAACAATTTATCTAGCCGGGACAGCGCTGGGTGCTCAACTGCCAGCCAGCCCAGCTCCCCTTCGGTGACACCGGCACTCACCACATTGAGCCTACCCGCTTTCACTGCTAGCTCAACATACCCAAGCAAAGTAATGCCACTCTCTTTTATCCGCACCGAAAAAGCAGTGTAGTGACCTGCAGTCAGCTCAGGCAGTGGCATGTAACCCAAGGATACTAAGCGCTCCTTAAACCATAATTCTGTTTTGCTTCGACGAATTTTGTTATTCAGTAGACCAACCGCTGACTTCAGACGACTACGAGGCTTAGCCAAGTCGGCCTTATACTTTTCAGGATCAAAGGTTGCCAGCTCCTGAATATAATCCAGAGCGTCCAGCATTTTTTGATCGATATTCATGCCCTGCAGCACCACCGGCAGGGGTTGCTGATGCAGCCAGCCATTTAAGCGGTCCAGTTTTAGCTGAGTATAGGTATCCCAGCGCAAGTTTGGCTGTTTTCGAGCGACTTTATAGGCATCAAAAAAACCTGAGTATTTAACGCTCACATCATCCTGCTGGCGAATGCTGTTGTCAGCATGTGCAGGCACTGGGTTGAGCACCAGAATGGAGGTATTGGCGGATAGATCAGCATACTGAGTTTGCATGGCCTGCTCTAAGGAGGCCAACGGCCAGAGTTGATAACCCGGTAAGTGTTTGGCTAGGGCCTCGAAGAAAAGTGCCTGCTGCGCAGTACTGAAATGGACACCGTTATTGACCACTAGCAGGGTGTTGGCAAGCCTCTGATCAAGGTCGGTGGCAAACTGATTGACCTCGTGAGTGGCTTGAAAATGGAGTTGTTTGTGTGGGATATCCAGCTCGGTCAGACGCTCGACTACGGCATTCATCACCACATTGTAAGTGTAGGCCTGACATTGACTATAATCACTACCTGCCTTAAAAAAATCAAGGCTAGTGTCGCGCGCATCTAACCTGCGCTGAGATTTAACCTTACCGTTTTCGGTGCTAAACCACACTCGTTCGTCACCTAAAGCCAAGTGCAGCTCTTGGGCCGGCTCCACAAGAAACTTGCGTTTGTGCAGGGTGAAGGCTAATTCACCTTGTTCTGAGGCAAACACATCCAGCTCCAATGCCTCCATTACACCGGTACCACTCTGAGCTGAAATGGGTTTACTGAGACGGGCATTCAGGTAGATCATTGAATTTAGGTAGACAGGGGCAATCGCAAAGCGCTCACTGGCCTGCTCGAGCAGCAGCATCTTCAAGTGCAAACTGAACAAGCCCTGAATTAAGCGGCTCAGACTGCGCTGCTCAGCAGTTAAGCGCTGACACAGCTGCTCAATACGCACCGATAGCGATATATGAGGTGGCATATGCATTGCGCCCGCCGGTGCGAGGTATAAACATATATATTGCCCGTTACTCAGTCGGTGTAACTCGTATTTGACATCTGCATTGGCATTTAACCCCAGCACATGGCGTACATGGTTTTTAACTTCACGATGTATGCGAACTGAATAATCGCGACCTGCTTCTTTAGGTTTTTTTGAGAAGTTCTGGATGAAAAACTCAATGGCATACAGGTTAGACACAGGTGTCAACAGACGGTAAATAGTGTCCACTGGTTTCTCTTCCAACTGAATAAGGTTGGTTCGAGCCAGCGGACTCTCAGTTAATGCGTGCAGATTCGGGATCATTGCGGTCCTCACTTTTTATCACATGATTCTTGATTGCTCGATACAGTGACGCCAAGCAGAGCCTGCAGCACTGGGTTGATATGCAGGGTAATTTTCAGCTTTGATTTTTCTAAATATCGCTGCTGCCCGTGGTCAAATGGCTGATGATACTGATGGCCAGCCTGCAGCAGGTTAAGGTAGTGGATGCTGTGATCCACATTGTCTTCCCACATCAGATTATTGGGGTTTTGGCTGTAGGCTGCGTTCAAATAAACAAACTTGATGCATTGATAACGCCCGGCTAAAGCTTGACGTATTTCAGTTTGCCCTTGCGTATCGGCCGTTTGGTGAGCGATATTTATAATTTGGCTGATCTTTTTACCACTTTTTTCGAGGGTATCTTCAGCGCGTGCTTTATCATCGAGTTGAGTTGCCCAACGTTTAACATCAACACACAGCAAATCATCACCCACTTCAATAAAACGGTCAAAAAACTCGTAGACAATCGGCCCAAGGCGCTCAAAAACCTGCAAATCTGTCAGTGCCTGAACGCCGTAATGCGCCAGCACTTTATCAAACAGATACTCCCCTAGATTGCCTTTAAGCAGTGGCACCAACTTGGGATGAGGCACTAATTTTGTAAAGGCACTCTTCTGCAGCTTGTCACAGTCACGAAAGAGTTCGCCAACCAGGTTACCCCGTGCCAAATCAAGGTATTTATTGTATTGCATAAAAATGGACAGTTCGGGACGGTACTCACGCGCGCCGCCGCTAAAGTCCGACAAGGCGCTGTAATCTTTATGGGCTAAACCATCTGCTCCGCGTTTGTGACATAACATAATCTGCTCACCGCCCTGTTGGCGCGTCATAAACAGGGTGTTATGGATCGATTGCATCTGCTTATTAGCGGCGTACAGAGGGTTGGCCTGTAGTTTTTGCAGCCAGCGCTCGGGATTGGCAAAAGAGTCAGGGTCGCGAAACAAATTACACAATGCTAGGTATTCAAAATCGCCACCGCGCACCCGATTAATCCAGTCAATTTTAAGAATACGCTGATGGACAGCATCAATACGACGACCGCTGCTCAGCATGCTTTTTTCAAAGCTGCTGCGTTGCTCAACAGATGAAAATGAGTAGGCCGTGCTGATGTTTTCACAAAACGCTTTAAGCCGATAATTCAGCAGCGACATACTCTCCAGTACGACGGCGTTACTGCTATCGTCACTCAATCCGGCAAACTGAAAGGCCACATTATGCAGCACATCACTGGGTAGGAAGACCTCAGTATTGAGCAGGGTGTCACGGCGCTCAATACGCCCCACTGCTTGGATGATCACCTTGAATAGACTCATCCCATGCTCTGCCATGAGCAGCCGATAATTATCGCCTTGTGCAAAATTAACGCTGAACTCGGCCATTTTATGCTCAGCCATATCATCGGCAAGGTGCTTGAGCACGCTGACATAGTTAGGCAGTGTATTCAGGTGAGCGCTGTGGCCCATCACCTCACTGTAAAATGATGAGTTGATCAACACTAAACGCTGGAAATCAACCTCTAAACTTAAAGTCTCTGTGTCATGGGTGCTGCCGTTAAAATAGCGGATAAAAGAGTTAAGGCCTGTTCCAGCACTGTTATAAGTGCTCATAAATACCAGCACACTGTGCGTGTCCTGAATATAGGTTTCCTGCTTGATGTCTGCAATATTGGCCAAGGGTGAGTCAAAGAACACCAGGTGAATGCTATGCCGCCCTTTAAAGGGGGTAAAGGTCAGGATTTGATCATGGCGTTTAGTATATTGTTCATCACATTTAGAACGCATAGCATAGCGCTGACGCCACACTGTCTGCTGCTGTCGATAAGCCTGCGCAAACGCTTTTTTGAAACCACCTGATAGGGATAAAATCAGGCTGTTTTTGCCCTCATATGCGGCAAGCAACAGTGCTTCCAGCTCACGATAATGCTGACGCTTTTTATATTTATTCTGCAGAGCACTCTGCAGCGGGCCTTGTAGCGCGCTCATAAAATCATCATAGACGGCTTTAAACTCGAGGCTGCGCTCATAGGTATCGGTTAGCATCAAGCGCTCGGCATCAAACTCCTTAAAATCAACCGAGCGAATACGGGCGCGCAGAGCCCTCAGCGCCTTGAGCATACTGATATCATCAGGCTGTCGCTCAATGACTTGATAGCCAAGCTCCTGCGCATAGCGGTGTAAAAAGTGGCGACTGAAATTGCCGTTTTTAGTGTGGGTAAAGCTACTGGTGGCGCTCAGCCCTATGACCTTATTATGCGTACCGGCCAGAAGACGCACGACCATGGCTTCTGGCAACTCTTTCACCAAGTCCATCTCAAAGGCCAAAATGATCGTGCGCTCTGCCCCTTTATTGACGTAATTCAATTCCGCCACAGGGGTCATAGTGAACACAGTTTTAGGTTGCAGATAGGTGTAGAAGTGGTCGATCAGTAGACTTTCATCAGTGGTGCGGTCAAAGATATGACGCACGTCTCCAGCCACTATATTTGCTGCATCAACAAACTGACCCAGCGGCGTATTCTGACTGCTGGCGTTTTCTTGTCCGCCGTTTTTCACCCAACGCTTAAAGTGGTGGTTCGTTATTTGGGCGCACGCGGCCAAAATCGCTGACACCAACTGAAACAGGTCATGCAAGGTCGGGTTGATGTCGCTGCTATCACCCTCAACTTCGTAATACAACTCAACGCGAGTGATATCCTCGTTGCTATGGCGCAGACGAATACGTTTTAGCCCGTCTTCGTTGACGTACATTTTTGCATTAAAGCTAAAGACATTACGAGTCAGCGAGATAATGCGATCAGCAGCATCACTGTTCACTTCAAACGCACCCAGTTGATCGCGGAACATTGCAAGCATTGAACCCAGAGTTGTACCCGATGACAGATCACACTTGTCAGCAAGCAATTCGCGGATGGTTGTTATAAATTTGACTTTTTCTTGCTCAAAAGTGGTTTGTTCTGCGAAAGTTTTGCCTCTGTACTCGAGGCTCAGCACCGCGTTGTACATACGCCCAGTTACCGAGAGCACATGTGCAAGGTTATTTTCCTGCTTAACCAATGCCACATGACAGCTTTCTTCTAAGCGGGTGTAGGCTTCGTGCAGCTCATCGATAATCACAGTAAAACGGATGTTATTGCGGCGGTACGGACAGTCCGGATTGAGTTTAAAGTGCTCATTGCGTAAGTAATTGACTTGTACCCCATGCGGCTCACCTGACATAGCGCTGATCTGTGGCTCTTCAGGTTTGAGCTTACCGCCAATCAGCAAATCAAAACTGACCGGTTCAAAGCGCACACCTTCACCGCGCTGAAGAGGCCTTAAACGGTAGGTGGAAGTGTCAAACTTGTTCGTCGTCATCAGCAGCACTGAAGGGCGATAACGACACACCTCAAATGGCAGCACCTGCTTGATGATTTCCAAATAAATCTCGTAGACGCTAACCTTGGCCTTGGCAGCAGGTTGTCCTTGCGCTATTTTTTGCGCGCGCTCATGGCGCTCTTTAATGCCAAGACGAATGTATTCCTGCACCGACGCTGCCGCACTGCCTTGGGTAAATAGCTTCTTACAGGCGGACTCTAGGGTGCGACGTAAACTATGGCGGTAATTTGTGAGCTGCTGCTCAAGCATGTCTTTTTCACTGCTAGCATCAAAAGTGCCAAACCGAGCCTGCTGCTCAATTTGTGTCTCACAATAATCAATTTGCTTAATCAGGTGGTTGAGCTGCTGCATCTCACCACCAATATAAGCGCTAGCCTTTGCGACCTCAGACCAGCCGCTATAACGCTCGCGATTTTTCAGGCCTGTAGCCCAGTCTATAAAATTCAAATCGGCGATATCTTTGCGAGCTACAACACAAATCAGTTCGCCTCCAGCTGCAAGGATGCGTTCTTTTTGCCGATGATCCAGGTCGATTTGAGACTTTTGTGGTGAGATAAAAAGTAAGTTTGTAAAGCCACCCTCAGGAAGCACAGCGTTAAGTGCTTGGGGACTGGCAAATCGCTCAAGGTATTCGACATAGCCCTGAATCACGCCGTAGCTTTTACCAAAACCAGTGCCGTCAGAGCTGAATATCACTTGAGCCCCATCGCGCTCATGTACGTGATAGAGCTGCGAAGCACGGTTACGGCAAAGGTTAATCTCATCGATGAGTTCTACAGCTGGGGTTTGCTGTTTAATCTGTGCGCTCAAATCCAAGCTGCGCTTAGCATGGGACTCGTACCGCTCTAGCTGCCTATAACTGTTGACCAACACTTGGTTGCTTTCAATCAAAATCTTTTCCACCTGAATGCTTTGCAAACTCAATGCAGCAGCGATCGCATGAAGGGTATCAGTCACCGATAACAATGGATCACTCGCAGCAAAATGCGTGAGTACTTGTGCAATTATTAGGGGGCTTTGAGGTTTTCTAAGGGTGGGAAAAGTGACACTGTAATCATACAACGCACTGTCATCCTGCAGCAGGCACTTAAAACGTTGTTGCTCGGCATTCCCCGTTGGGCGACTGGCTAGCTGCAGTATTTTAGCGTCTTTGAGTCGATAGAGTAATGCAGCGGCATCTCGCTGTGGCGAGTTGAACGCGGCGTGCAATTGCTGACTGAATGGACTCTTAGCATCAAGCCCGTTTTGCTTGACCAGTAGCGTAAAATACTGACGCACTAAGATGAGTAACTGAATGTCTTCAAGCAGCGTCCATTTCACGGTGATTTCTCATAGTTAGTGGGAAACTAAACTGTATGAAAGATACACAGAGTTTTCAAATAGATTTGTCAATTGCTTGCCAAGTAGAGTCTGTCGCCTCTAACGAGATTGCCGTATTGGCCTTATTAAAATTGCAGCAATTTAAGGCTGAGCGGGCTTAACTATCGATACATTATGATTTTAAACAAACTGCGTATCATTGCGTTGTATACAGTAGTTCATTACATATAGCCTAGGAAAACGCTAGTGTTCAGTCGACATATGACCGCAAATATACTGGATAAACTCAAACTCTTTTCATAGCAAGGCGAAGTGCGACAAGGGTATGCAGCAAAAATGGCTGTGCCCTGAAAAAACTTAGGGTCAAGATCTGTCAGAGCAAAAACTTAGATTTTAGAAAAAGGCACGCACAGGGCACGGTTTGGGCACAGAGGATTTTTAGACAGTTTTTCAGGCAAGAATTACAGGCATAAAAAAAGCCCTAACTCATTGAAAGTTAAGGCTTTTAAAATTGGTTGCGGGAGCAGGATTTGAACCTACGACCTTCGGGTTATGAGCCCGACGAGCTACCAGACTGCTCCATCCCGCGGCGCAAAGTATAGCGGGTTTTCGAACCTTGTCAAACCCTAAGTGACTCTATCGACATTAA
>Ga0265295_1003406_pt1 | contig 23216 bp, 14 predicted proteins | sample Munlansysbiofilm_FD_192503 | JGI IMG/M metagenome (GOLD analysis project Ga0265295, IMG submission 192503) | Leachate microbial communities from a municipal landfill in Southern Ontario, Canada - Methane capture system biofilm | ecosystem: Engineered > Solid waste > Landfill > Unclassified ...
CCCACATAAATAATGTTTAAAGAATCGACCACCAAATTAAAATACTCTTGGTGCAGTTGGTTGCTATACGTTGAATATTCAGCGGCCTTATTAAACGGAACCGGCAAAAACAGGTTCTCCTGTTGAGAATCATCGGTAATCCATATATCATTACGCCCTTTATGTACAATACTCCAATCAACAAACGGAATAATAACATGTTCAAATTCAAGACCTTTGCTTTTATGTATGGTTAATATTTGGATAGCATCTAGCGATGCTGGGGTTGGCATTTTCATCCCTTTTCCATCCTCCTCCCAATATAATAAAAAAGAGTGGCGATCGGATCCGTAATTTTGAACATAAAGCGTTACAATGTTTTGAAAACGAGCTAAATAAGGAACCTCATTAATGCTTTTATATAATCCAAAGAGCGCAATTAAATAACCCACCACTTCGTGAATTGGCATTTTCTTTATAGCTTCCAAATCCGTAAAAAACTGTTCAGGGAGTTGTTCCTCAATGGAATTCTCGAAGAAAAAGCCCAAATCCTTGCCATTCAAACTACATATTTGATACGCTGCAAGCCAAAGATAGAACTCTTCATCGGGATTTGACAGATAATATAACACTTGCACAATAGCCTGAACAGCAATGCTTTTATCGATAGAAAGCACATCGGACATGGCTATTTGCAATTTGTAACCTGTCTCTTGCGGATTATACGAAAGAAGTTGTTGCGCAATTTCACGCCCATCTTCCGATTTCCGAACTAAAATGGCAATGTGTCCCATCGCTGCGCCACCGTTGAGATAGGTAAATACTTGTGAGCAAACTCGGTCGATGGTATCGGCTCTGTACTCCTCAGGAGGAATTGCCTCAATGCGAACACTCCCCTTTTCCAGAGCGTCAATTTTTTTTGGATTTATATATTGCTGTTGATTTAAGTATATATTTTTAAGCCTTTCTCGAAAACTTGCTGGCATTCTTGCAAAATGATTGAGCGGAATTATCTTGGGCAAGATATCGAAAACCTGATTATTAAAATCAACGATCACTTTCTCGCTTCGCCAATTGGTATTTAAAATCTCCTCTTGGATACCTAAGTCTGCAAGTTGCGCTGGAACTCGCTCGTCCAACAAACTCCAATCACCGTTTCTAAATCGATAAATTGCTTGTTTTACATCGCCTACAATTAAGTTATTAACCTCGCTTTTTTGTTGGTCCGGTAAAAATTGCGACATGCTATTTTCAAGAAAAGGACCTAAATTTTTCCACTGAAGATTAGAGGTGTCTTGAAACTCATCGATCATGAAATGGTTATAGTGATTTGCGATTCGTTCAAAAATAAAAGGAGTGTCGGTCTTTTCAGCAATTTGGGACAACAATACAGGGGCATCACCAATAATGAAAATATTCTCGTCACTTTTAATTTTGTTCATTTCGCTCCATGTATATCCAAAAAACCGAACGTGCCAGAGGCGTGATTTTGCGTTTTTTGAAAGAAAATAGGTTGGAAAACCCGAGATAAAAAACTGATAATCGTTTTGGAAAAGAGACAAAACATCATACGCTACCTGTTCGGCAAGGGCTTTAGAAACCTCCTTAAACAAAGTTTTCGGGAAAATGGATAGTGGATCGTCAATATCGGCAAACTCGGATTGGAAAATCTCATTCAATACTTTCTCGCCGAACTCCCTACTAAACAACATTTTATAGAACTTAGTTACAATGCAACTTTTTTGCGACAATTGACTGCGTTCCATTCCGTGATTAGCCATACATTGTTCAAGTGCTTGTAAGCGTTGAGAGCATTCAAATTCAAACTGTCTGGTTTTTTGCGACATCTCCTTCTGAATTGCAACAATTTGATCATCGAAGTTGTCGTTTCCCAATTTTATGAATGAATCTTTTAAATCTTCGCGCATCATCGACTTTACAAACTCAACAATGCCCCGTTGTATCATATGGCTTTTCCCTTCGGTAACAATCTGATTTTGAATGTAATCGGACAACAGTCGAAACAAAGGCTCCACTGTCATTGCACTTTCGAACATCGACTCAACGGCTTGTGTTAAAACCTTACCCTCATCCATTTCAATTCGATAATTGCCGGCAATGCCCAGTTCTCGAGTCAAACTTCGTATTATTCGCTGGAAAAACTGATCGATGGTGGTAACAGAAAAATTTGAATAATCGTGAATTATTGCGGATAGTAATTTCCTAGCACGCGATTGAATCTCTTGCACATCGATTTTCAACTCAGCACACAACGTTTCACAATGATCCGACTTTGACGGTTCTTTAGAAAGAAATTCCAACTCATCGATAATGCGCTTACGCATTTCAGCGGTCGCTTTTCGGGTAAACGTAATTGCCAAGATTTGGGAATAGTTTTTCTCAGAACATAACGCTAAGGAGAGATAATGCTGCGTAAGTTTAAAGGTTTTCCCTGATCCTGCCGAAGCCTTATAAATGGTGAGCGATTTTTTTTCCATGGTCGGTTCTTTCGTCGTATCTATGAACAAAAAAAGGTTGGTGTTTTATGAAAAGTGTTGATAAATTAGGCCAAAATTAAGGCGACTAACTCTTTGAGTAATTCTCCTTTATCGGTACTTGCATCGTTTACTCCCTTACTATAGGCATCGTAGTGACGCAGATAAGAGATTACTTTTTCCACTTTAATTTTTGAATAATTTCGAGATGCATCTTGATATTCTCCCACAAAATAGGGATTAACGCCAAGGGCAGATGCCAACGAATTTTTATCCAACGTTCGGTACGATGTATGTACCAAAAGTATTTTCACAAAGTAAGTAAACAACTGGCTTACAACCATCTGTATTGGATTGTCCTTTTGATTTTTAGCGAAATGAGCTGCAATGGTATAAACTTTTGTTGTGTCGCGCATACCAATAGCTTTATTCAACTCAAAAACATTATACTCTTTACTTATCCCAATATTATCTTCAATATGCTGACCATTAATGGTGGTTCCTTTGGGCAAAAAGGTCATTAATTTGGCCAGTCCATTAACAATTTTAGTTAAGTTGGTACCCAAGTGCGACACCAAAACCTGAGCTGCAGCGGGCTGAATATCATACCCTTTCTCCTTAACATAGGAGAAAATCCACTCTGGCATTTTGGATTCATAAAGAGCTTTTGATTCGAGAATTACCCCCGTTTTCTCCAGCGATTTGTAGAATTTCTTTCGCTTATCGAGCGTTTTCCCTCGATAAACAACAACTAAAAGTGTAGTAGTAATTGGATTAGAGGCGTAATTAACCCATGATTGATCCTTCTCGCTACTTCCGCCATCAATGTCCTTTACGTTCTGGCCTTCACGCACTATAATTACCTGACGTTCAGCCATCATTGGAAACCGCCGGGCTTCAATAATTATTTGAGGAAGCGAGGTATCGCTGCCATAAACAACGGTCTGATTAAAATCCCGCTCCTCTTCTTTCAATACGTTTTTAGAAATATAATCGGTTACTTGGTCTATAAAATAATCTTCTTCACCCATCAGAAAGTAAACAGGATAAAACTTCCTGTTTTTAAGATCTTTCATGATATCATTAAAACTCATTACTGGCATATTTCTAGAATCTGAGGTGTTTTACACTTTGTCCGTTATTAATAATCTCCTCCAAAGCTGTAATTCCGAGCTTTAGGTGATTTTCAACGTATTTTGCTGTTACCGACTGATCGCTTTTTGCTGTTTTAATGCCGGCAGATATCATGGGTTGGTCACTAACCAAAAGAATTGCCCCAGTGGGAATTTGGTTATAAAACCCGACAGAAAAAATAGTTGCTGTTTCCATATCAATGGCCATGGCTCTAGTTTTCATAAGATATTTCTTAAATCGTTCGTCGTATTCCCAAACCCTTTTGTTGGTTGTAAAAACAGTTCCTGTCCAGTAGTCAAGCCCGGCATCACGAATGCTGGTTGAAATAGCTCTTTGCATCATAAAGGAGGGAAGCGCCGGAACTTCTGGCGGAAGATAATCGTCACTAGTACCTTCGCTCCGAATGGCTGCAATGGGAAGGATTAAATCTCCCAGTTTATTTTTCTTTTTCAATCCACCACATTTTCCTAGGAAAAGAACCCCTTTTGGTTTTATTGCCGTTAGCAAATCAATGATTGTGGCCGCATTTGGGCTCCCCATTCCAAAGTTAATAAGGGTTATTTTACCATTTGAAACACTAGGCATAATCGCATCTTCGTCCTGAGTTGGTACATTGTACCACTCCGAGAACAGATGTACATAATGCGAAAAATTCGTCAATATTATATATTCATCAAAATCCTCTAAAGCTCGTCCGGTGTAGCGAGGCAACCAATTTTTTACAATGTCTTCTTTTGTTTTCATCCTTCACTTTTTATATTATCATCTACGACCCTCTGCGAGGGTATCGGTTTTACACAACTTGTTTTTCAGAAATCGAGGTCTATTTTATAAATAGCAGCAGGGGCACTTTTACTCTCTTCTGAACTGATCCAAAGTTCGTTATTCACAAAACAGAGTCCTTCGTTTTGAATACTATCGGGGGTTTCTAAAAACCATCGATTTTCAATTTGAACCGTTTGTAAACGATCGTCGTACTTTAATTTCCATAAAAACGCCTCATATTCTTTGTACCCCGTTAACCATATTTCCTGCTTTTCTAATCCATGACAGGCAGCGGTAATTAATCCATCAACATCCAAAGAAATCCATGGCTGCAGTACAAATGACCCTTTTTCGATGGGTAATTTATAAATTGTAGTGTTGTATTTCTCCCAGCATTTGGTGAAAATCCAAATTGTATCGTTAAAAGCAAGCATCGCTTCGGCATCAAATTGTGTACTATGAACTCCCCCAGCTGGTTCGTACCAATCGGCGTATGAAAAAGCGATCTTTTCGACGCTAACCGACTCATTATCAAGATTGTTTTTATCGAAAAAGAAAACAGAAAGGTCGGTTCGCCGACCTCTATTATTTCCAAAATCGCCAATGAAAAAATGGGTGTCATTGGTTGCTAGAGCTTCCCAATCAATATTCTCAACATCAGAAACATAAATTTGAGACGTAATTTTATTACTTGCAGTGTCCAGTTTGTAAATAATGGGCTCTCCCCCAGAATCATTGACGGTGTATAAAAACGAATCATGGAAAACAAGCGCACTTGTTTCACAAACCTCTGACTCAAGTTCTGCAATTAACTCCGTTTTTAATACAGGTCCACGATCAACAGTGCTACTTTGTTTACACGAAACTGTGGTGACAATAATAACCAAAAATAAATATATATTCACTTTACTCATAATCACGCTTTAAATGTTTATGAACACTTATTTTAACACTAAAACACCACCGCAAAAATAGATTCCACGTGGTAAAAACACTACACTGGATTTCGATAAAAACTCTTCAACAACGGTTCTAACTGCGTCCGCCAAATACTCCACGTTGGAGCACCCTTAAACTCATTGTAATTAAGAGGATACCCTTTATAGATTAACACATCGCGTAACAATTGAACATTCTCAAGATTGTCATAATAGGTGCCACAACTAATATAGAACTTAATAGGTAGCTTTTCTGGTTTTCCTAATTTTCGAATTGTGGAAACATCAACTTGGGGAGATTGCGCCGCCACCATACCAAAAACAGTTGACTTTTGCAAGACAATATCAATGGCTGCGAAACCGCCTGCTCCCGCTCCCAATAAGGCTCTTTGGCTTTGATCAACACTTGTTTTGTATTTAGAATCGATATAAGTAACTAATTCATTGGAAATAAGATTTATAAACTCCACATCGCCCGACCACTTGGCATCAATTTCATTCCCACTCTGTTGCTCAAGATTAGGAGTATCTATAAAGACTGTGATTATTGGTACAATTAACTCTTTGGCAATCATATGATCGAGCACGAGTTTCATATTGCCCCGATATTCGTTCAGATAATCGGTTCCACCAATAACATACATAACGGGCAGATTTTGAAGCTTTTCATAGTTGCTTGGAAGATAGACTTTATACTGAACTGAATATTTAGAATTAGCAACTTTACTTTTAATTATAGAACCTTCTGACAGGGAACCTTTCGCAACATCAGAATTTTGAATGAATGAAGTGGTATTTTCCCAATCGGGCATATGCAATTCTGAAACCGTATCCATGCCATTAAAATGTTGTCGCGGATTTTGCTCATCAACCATCGTCTCCGATTTATTTACTAATACTTTATAATCAAACTTGGCTTCATTATCATAATTTTTTTCCAAAATCCACAAATCGGTACCCCGTATTTCATTCCCTCGATAGTATTTATCATCAGAATTCCAGGCATTAAAATCTCCAATCCAAGAAACCTCTTTAGCATCTCCACGATATAAAAAGCATACGGAGGTGTCTAAAACAAATGGGATTTTGTGATTCACACTCAAACTATCCCAAAATAAATTTAGGAGTGAATCGCGCATTTTAGAATCTCGAACACGGGCCATTTCATCGAGCGTTTGGCGAAATTCATCAAAGGATTCAAACTCTTTATAGGGATTATTTTCTTGATAATATTGGCTCTTATCGGAACTACAACCTGACAATAACCCTATGACTACTACAAATAGAAGGAAACGCATCATAAATATCTAATATTAAATTATTTAGCCAAAGTAATATTGGCTTTTAAATTTATCAACTTTAAAGATACACTTTTATTGGGAATGAGCGATCGATGCCCAACAAAACAAAATACATTTTCCCAGTACAATACTCTATGAAGTAAAATATATAAAACACGAATCGGCTATTTTGAGCTTATAACAGTCAAAATAGTTAGTTTTGCAGTTATTAATTGAACACATTTAAAACATATGTCATACACTGAAAATTTATTAACAAATCTTCTCCAACACGAAAAGAGAAACAGAACGGAAGTGAATCAATTTTTCAAGTTTTTAAAGAGAAAAAAACCATCGGATCTTGATTATCATATGCACGAAATTCACGATCTGGTTTTTAGCAGGATAGATTGTTTGCAATGCGCAAACTGTTGTCGATCGCTAGGACCTAGAATCACGAATAATGATATTAATCGGCTTTCAAAATCGTTGCGAATAAAACAAAATCAATTTATTGACACCTATTTAATTATTGACGAAGATGGCGATTATGTGTTTAAATTGATGCCTTGCCCCTTTCTTGATACCGACAATTGCTGCAAAGTGTATAACGATAGGCCACAAGCATGTAGAGAGTATCCACATTTGAACAGACGGAAATTCATTCAAATTCTGGAAATCACCAATAAAAACCGCTCCACTTGTCCTGCCGTCTATGAAGCAATTGAGATTTTACAATCTCGAATAAAACCATAAAATACTGATTAATAGTTATAAACCCCAACCATAAATCAAAAACGACCCAAATACACCAACAACTACTCCGGCAACTCCCCCTATTACGGAAGATTTAATGTTCTTCTTTTTACGACGCTGTTTAAATCCATCGCGGAAATGTTCGTCGTTAATGTCGGGCATTTTAATGGGCGAAATCTTACCTATACAAATTGTTGTTACGAATGGAAACAAGGGGGCCATGAAGAGTTTGTCGGGAGGCAAAGACATTGACAACAAACCACTTGCAAACCCTATGATTAAAGCATCTCTACTGTTTATTGAATATCCCAGGCGTTGCCCATTGATATAAAGTTTCATTTGCTCTAACGTACGATCGTCCTCAAACAATGGAGAATATATATATTGTGTTGAATCCCGCTCTGTTATTGAGAATACCTCGTGACGGTCGATCAAATCGGCGCGGTTTTTGGAGTTTATAAATTTTATTTCCGTTGCTGAGGGATCCTTATAATTTTCAATTTCAATACATTCTATTTTTTCACCCTCTACGGTCCAAATTACCGGCGTCTGAGCATTTGTTTGAATAAACAAACCCGCCACAAAAACAATAGTCAAACATGTACATTTCATTCTCTTATAGATTAGATTTTAAAAATTTCAGTAAACTTACAAATTTTATGACATACAACATCGTTTTGCACGATTGTTCTTTGTAGATTTGCACAATTAAATGATGTGTTACTATAGCAAAAATCATGCTTTAAACACGTTTTACGTATTCTCGTCGTTACTTAATTGTCAATGATTTAGAAACGAATAGATTACGATCGATAATAGAACAAAAGCGATTATTTACTTAAAAAACCCTCTTTATATATGGAAACAAAAAACAAATTCTCGGCCAGGCATATCGGGCCGCGTGAACAAGAAATTGACATTATGCTGAAGAGTATTGGAGTTAAATCTCTTGATATGCTCATCGAACAAACTGTTCCAGCCTCCATTTGCTTGAAAGAACCAATGGCAATGAGTCAAGAAGGTATGACCGAATATGAATACTTGAATCATATACGGCGAATTGCAAAGAAAAATAAAATCTTCCGTTCCTTCATAGGTCAAGGATACTACGAAACAATTACCCCTTCGGTAATTATTCGAAACATTCTTGAAAATCCAGGATGGTACACATCCTACACTCCATATCAGGCTGAAATTTCGCAAGGACGATTAGAAGCTCTATTAAACTACCAAACGGTGGTTTCGCAACTTACCGGATTACCTATTGCAAATAGCTCTCTTCTTGATGAAGGAAGCGCAGCGGCCGAAGCAATGATTATGTTTTTCAACAAACGTGATAAAGCTCAGGTGAAAAATAGAGTCAATAAATTTGTGGTTGACAATGATGTTTTTGCCCAAACAAAAGCGGTTATTGAAACAAGAGCCGGAGTGTTAGGAATTGAAATCGTTTATTGTGATATTTTAACGCATAAATTCGATGATAAAACATTTGGAATTCTTGTACAATATCCAACAAGTCAAGGTGAAATTATAGATTATAAGGAAGTTACCGAGAAAGCTCATAGTGCCGGAGCAAAAGTTGCGGTGGCAGCCGACATTTTAAGTTTAACCATATTAACACCTCCGGGACAATGGGGAGCTGATGTTGCCCTTGGATCAACACAACGTTTTGGCGTTCCTATGTCATTTGGAGGACCACACGCTGCTTATTTCGCAGTAACCGAAGAGTATAAACGTCAGATTCCAGGTCGAATTATTGGTATCTCGATTGATCGACATGGAAATCAAGCCTTACGCATGGCTTTACAAACCCGTGAGCAACATATTAAACGAGAAAGAGCAACCTCAAATATCTGTACTGCCCAAGCCCTATTGGCAACCATGGCAGGAATGTATGTTGCCTATCATGGAGGCGCAGGGGTGAAACAAATTGCGTGCGATATTCACTGCAAAACATCGGAACTCAATAGCAAGATCAAATCGCTGGGCTACAATCAATTGAATACAACATTCTTTGATACGCTAATGATCGAATTGCCTGCTCAGATAAAAGCAGAAACAATTCGTACCCTTGCTGAGGAACAATGTATTAATTTTTTCTATTCGAATAATAGAGTAGGCATCAGTATTAACGAAACAACTTCGATTACGGATATCAATGATATTATTGCCATTTTCGCAAAAGCAGCGTCAAAAACAGCAGAAAAACTTTCAACTATAGGTTGTAATCCTGTGTTTACACCAGAAATGAAACGTACTGACAGTTATTTGCAAGAAGAAGCTTTTAACCGATATCACTCAGAAACAGAGATGATGCGATATATCAAGAAACTTGAACGTAGAGATATTGCATTAAATCACTCCATGATTTCGCTGGGTTCGTGCACCATGAAACTAAATCCGGCCACAGCCATGTTCCCAATTACTTGGCCCGAATTTACAAACATGCACCCCTTTGCACCCGTAGAGCAAACTACCGGATATTTGGAGATGATTAAAGAGACCCAAGACGACTTAATGGTCATTACCGGGTTCGATGGATTTACAGTTCAACCAAACTCAGGAGCAACTGGCGAATACTCAGGACTGATGGTTATACGAGCCTATCAAAAATCAATCAATCAAGAACATCGAAATATTGTCTTAATTCCATCATCAGCGCACGGAACAAACCCTGCCAGTGCAGTAGTTGCGGGCTGTGATATTGTTATTGTTGATTGCGACGAAAAAGGAAACATCGACGTTGACGATCTAAAATTAAAAGCCGAGCAGTATAAAGATACATTGTGTGCATTTATGGTTACTTACCCATCGACACACGGAGTTTTCGAAGGTAAGATTCGCGAAATGATGGATATTATCCATAATAACGGCGGACAAGTTTATATGGACGGAGCCAACATGAACGCACAAGTTGGACTTACCAACCCAGGATTCATTGGAGCCGACGTTTGTCACTTAAATCTACACAAAACCTTTGCTATTCCTCACGGTGGCGGTGGTCCTGGAATTGGACCCATTGGCGTTGCCAAACATTTAATCCCATTCCTACCTTCAAATCCATATGTAAAAGTAGGCGGAGACCAAGCCGTTAAGGCAATTTCGGCTGCTCCTTACGGAAGTGCCGGCGTTTTGTCTATTACCCACGCTTACATTAAGATGTTAGGTGCAAAAGGACTCACACAAGCAACAAAAATGGCCATTCTTAATGCGAATTATATTGCTGCAAAATTGAATGATTATTACAACGTTTTATACGTTGGCGAAAAAGGCCGATGCGCACATGAAATGATTCTCGACTGTCGCGATTTTAAACAAAAATATGGTGTTGATGCCACCGACATCGCAAAACGACTCATGGACTACGGATTTCATGCGCCAACATTATCGTTCCCAGTTGCTGACACCTTAATGGTTGAACCAACCGAGAGTGAATCGTTGCAAGAATTAGATCGATTTATTGAAGCCATGATCTCCATCAAAAAAGAGATTGAAGCCATTGGTGACGAAAAAACAGACAATTTACTTATCAATGCGCCCCACACAGTATTTGAAGTGACCGATAACAAATGGGAACATAAATACTCTCGTCAAGAGGCTGCATTCCCACTTGAATGGTTGCGTGCAAATAAATTTTGGCCCTATGTTGCCCGTGTTGACAACGGATTTGGCGACCGAAATCTAGTTTGTACATGCGCACCCATTAGCGATTATAAATAACGAGTAATTTCACAACAACAAAAACCGCTTTCTAAGATAGAGAAAGCGGTTTTTTTCAATATATACAACTATCTTTATAAAAAATTGTTTACTTTACAGAGCCATATAATACGACCAACTATACGCGCATTCATAATCCATACAAAACAAAATAACACAAAATAGACTTTATTTATATATATATATATATATATAAGACATCCTAATAATAAGCAAACTAGTAATAAGTATTTGTAAACATAAATATTGACTCATGAAATTTCTAAACACAATAATAACAGGAACAGGCTGCTATATTCCTGAGAAAATTGTTAAAAACAGCGATTTTTTAAAACAAGTTTTTTTTGAAAAAGATAAAACAGCGTTAACCGATTCTCAAGAAATGATTGTAAACAAACTCAAAGATATTACGGGAATTTCAGAACGCCGTTGGGCAAGCAAAGATCAAACCGCCTCATCGCTGGCAACTTTGGCTGCGAAAGAGGCCATAAAAGATGCAAAAATCGACCCTGAAACTATTGATCAAATTATTGTTGCTCAAAATTTTGGAGATATAGACATATATACGAATCAAACAGATTTATTACCCAGTATTGCTTCGAGAGTAAAACACAACTTAGGAATCCAAAATCCATCGTGTATTCCCTACGACATTATTTTCGGCTGTCCCGGATGGTTACAAGCACTGATTCAAGCCGATGCATATATTAAAGCTGGACTTGCTAAACGATGCCTTGTAATAGGTGCAGAAGCTCTTTCACGTGTAATTGACATTTTTGATCGAGACTCTATGATATTCTCAGATGGTGCTGGAGCGGCGATTGTAGAAGCGGTTGAAGGCGATGAACAACGTGGCATTTTATCGACAGCAAACATGTCACATACCAACGAAGAGGCATCCTATCTATTTTTTGGAAAAACCTATGCTCCAAATAACGATTCAAATATTCGATACATGAAAATGAACGGTCGGAAAATTTACGAATACTCGCTCATGCATGTTCCTGGTGCCATGAAAACTGCACTCGACAAAACAAACGTTCCCATTGAAAAAATCAGCAAAATACTCATTCATCAAGCCAACGAAAAAATGGACGAGGCCATTGTAAAACGTTTTTTCCGACTATATGGCGTTCGTCGCGATGCAGATGAGGTAATGCCCATGAGTATTCGTGAATTGGGAAATAGTTCGGTGGCTACCATTCCCACACTCTACGACTTAATTTTAAAGGGTAAAATACCAAACCACTCCATTGCGAAAGACAATTATCTGATATTTGCATCCGTTGGGGCAGGAATGAATATAAATGCTGTTGTTTACAAACAATAGAGATCACAAAGCATTTTTGGGGAAACAGCCCATTTAACAGCTCACTTGTTCCTTTATAATCATTGTTTCACAAGTGATGAAACCAATATAAAGTCAACGTTAAACAACTTCAACTTGTTAATTATCAGAACATTGGAAGGTAAAGGACTAACATAACTAAGAATTTAAAAGGTAAATTTGAAAAATAATCACTAAAATGCTTTTGGATTACGTCCAAATAAATTACCTTTGCAGACCTTAATGGAGAGGTATTATTTAGCTTTGTAATAAAAACTTGAAAAATATAGACAGATGAAAAGGACGTTTCAGCCTTCAGTGCGCAAAAGAAAAAATAAACACGGATTTCGTGAGAGAATGGCAACTGCTTCGGGTCGCCAAGTTTTAGCAAGACGTCGCGCTAAAGGTCGCAAGAAATTAACTGTATCAGACGATATGCGTCAAAAAGTATAAAACTTTTTAATTTGTACAGTATAAGAGTAGGAATGCTAAAGCAATGGCAATTCTACTCTTTTTTTTATATGCAATAACCGTTAATGCCGAACTAATTGAACACAAAGAGCACATTATGAATACAGACCACGCCTCTTTTACAAGCACAATATTCGAGAAAATCGAACATAAAACCCGCATTACTCCGCAAGAAGCACTTGAACTTTACACCAACGTTCCAATTGGAACCCTAGGTCAGTTAGCGGACAAAAAACGCGAGTCAATTTCAGGCAACAATATTTACTACATCAAAAACATACATATTGAGCCTACAAACATTTGTCAAAATAAATGCAAGTTTTGTTCCTACCGACACGACGAAAATGACAAAGAGTCGTATAAATTGAATAAAACCCAAATTTTACATCGAATTTCAACGGCAAAAGATATTTCTGAAATCCACATCGTTGGGGGATTACACAAAGATTACAATTTAGAATTTTACACCGATTTGTTTAAAACAATTCGAGATCAATATCCGAATATTCATAGAAAAGGATTAACCGCCGAAGAGATTAAATACATTGCTGAATTGGCAGATAAATCAATCAAAGAAACACTTGTTGAATTGATTAACAGCGGATTGGAATCGATGCCCGGCGGTGGGGCTGAAATTTTCGATGCCCAAATTCGACCCCAAATTTGTCCCGACAAACTTACAGGAGACGAATGGCTTTCCATACACAAAACAGCACACGAATTGGGCATTTCAACCAATGCAACCATCCTATACGGACATATTGAATCCATTGAACACCGGATTGATCACCTGAATCAACTCCGAGAACTTCAGGATAAAACTGGGGGATTTAATGCTTTTATTCCCTTAAAATATAAACTTGCTAAAAACGCATTGGGCATCGAAAAGGAGACTCCATTAATTGACGATCTTCGAATGTTTGCCATTTCGCGAATATTTTTGGATAATATTGCTCATATAAAAGCCTATTGGCCCATGCTTGGCTTCGACAATGCGCTGCTAATGCTGAGTTTTGGGGCAAACGATATGGATGGAACTATTGCCCAATCGACAAAAATATACTCCTCAACAGGCAACATAAGTGAACACGGAATTACGACAAATAAGCTAATCGATGCCATTACAGAGAGAGGCAAAAAACCCATTGAAAGAGATAGTCTATACAATCACATTTAAAAAAAATCACTAATTAAAAAATCAAACCATAAAAAGGGAAGCTAGGAGCCACTCTTATTCATCGAATTATGCTAAATTTGCCTCCAAATAAAAACCTTTAAGGCTATGACTCTGTTCGATAAAATTAAAAATAATCATTACGTAAAACATATTGGCATTGCCTTAATAGGCATTATTGTATTATCGTGGCTTGTATTTTTTGGACTCAAAATCTTCACACGTCATGGAAAAACATATCTTGTCCCAGATTTAACAGGACTGACCGTTCCTGAAGCGCAAACAGTAACCAATCGATATGGCTTTAAATTAGAGGTTTCAGATTCCACTTTTGTGGGTGGACGACAAAAAGGAACCGTTGTTTCGCACATCCCAAAATGCGATGAGAGGGTGAAAAAGAATCGACGAATTTTTGTTACCATTAACGCCTTTTCGATTCCAAAAGTTGCCATGCCTAAAGTAACGGGAGTGTCGTACCGTCAGGCGAAAGTGACCCTTGAAAGTTCCGGGCTAAAAGTGGGGAAGTTAATATATCGACCCGATCCAATGAAAAATTACGTTTTAGGACAGAATTACAACGGCGAGACTATCAAAACAGGAAGCATGATTTCGAAGGATGAACCAATTGACTTAATTTTAGGCAATGGTTATAGTTCTGAAACAAAAAAAGTTACAGAGGTAATAGGGTTGTCATTTTTAGATGCCTCCGAAACACTAAACAATGAATATATAAACATTGGTGCTACAATCTACGATTCGTCTGTTAAAACCTATTCCGATTCAATTAACGCCAAAATATACAAGCAACACCCCAATAGTGGGATATCGGTTCGTTTGGGCACTTACGTTGACCTTTGGTTGAGTGTAAACCCCGAACAATTCAACGAATAGAATCACAAAACGCAATTATTAAGCAATCAATTCGTTTTTGTTATCGTGAACTACCCGGTAAGGTTAATTAACAAAATCGTTATCCAAAAAAAATGAAACAACTACTCCTCAGTTTTATTGCTATCATACTGATAATAAATACATATGGTCAAGAAGTTTTAAGTGGAATTGGTGGCAACGCAATTTTAAGGAACATTCCAAGATCGGAATACAAGAAATCAAGAGCAGAATTGCCCTCAATCAACCTACCATTTGTTGAAGATTTCTCTGGAACTTCTGTTTTTGCAGACACCGCACGTTGGGAAGATTCATCCACGTACATAAACAATCATTTCGCTCAAAACTTTATTGGAATTGGATTTGCAACATTGGATGCCGTAGATTCAAAAGGATACTTATACAAACTTGCTCTGGGCGAAACACATAGGAATGCTGACTTTCTAACCTCACGTCGGATAAACCTACAATATACACCGGCAGATTCAATTTACCTAAGTTTTTTCTACCAAGCAGGGGGACTGGGCGATAAGCCCGAATTAAACGACAGCCTAATTGTTGATCTGCACAATGGGACACAATGGAATATGGCATGGTTTACTAAAGGAGATATTACGGACAACAATTGGAGACAAGCCATGATTCCAATAACTGACGAAGCATATATGAGCGAATCTTTCCGATTCAGGATTCGCAATGTAATAAGCCCATCAAGTGGTGGAGTAATAGGAACAAATTGCGACATGTGGAATATCGATTTTGTTCGATTGAAAACCGGTAGAAACATAAACGACACCGTAATTAGTGATATATCGCACACCAAAAACCCCAATACATTGCTTTCACAATATTCGGCAATTCCGTGGAAACATTACAAAGCTGATCCATATCACGAACATGGTAATGTGAACATTAACTTTAAAAATCACGATAGTATCTCCAACCAAATAACGTTAACCTATAGAATTAAGCCAGCCGTTAATGGTGACGACACTCCATGGACAAACCTTGGTACATTAAACTACGCTCCCTTTGAGGAGAATGATATTAGTTCTCCGGTGCACAATAATCCATTTCCATACACTGCCACCGATTCCATGGAATACATCTTGGAAACAAGGCTCATTGGCTCCGACAACTATCCGGGAGTTAATACAACAGCAAAAAAAACACACAAATTCTCCGACTATTATGCCTACGATGACGGTACTGCTGAAAATGGGTACGACGTTAACAATCAAGGTGGACAAGTCGCCGTAAAATACGAAACCATCAAAGGGGACTCTCTTAGAGGAGCTTACATGTATTTTAACCCAACAAACGATTCTACTCATACGTTTAACTATTTTAGTCTGTGCGTTTGGAGTGATGACGGAGGCCTACCTGGGAAAAAGATCTATTCAAAACCGGGTTTCATTCCCACATTCAACCAACAAAATCAGATAACAAAACTGATGTTCGACTCCGCCATTTATGTAACTGGCAGTTTCTACATAGGTTGGACAAAATCGACCAATCAACCGTTAAGTGTTGGATATGATAGAAACACAAGAACTTCACAAAAAAACTTTTACAATTTGGGTTATCAATGGATACAGTCGAGCTACAACAATGCAATTATGATTCGACCCATTCTTAGTCATGATGTAACAACCTCCATTTCGGACATTGATCTTTCGATCGAGAAGCCAATAGCTTACCCAATTCCAACAAATGGCACACTAAATATAACCTACACCGATCAAAAAAAACCGTGGCAAATTCTCGTTACTGATCTATCAGGACGAACCCTAATTCAGGAGTTACGTCCCAGTACCATCGATTGCTCTAATTTAACGCCGGGCATTTACATTATCACTTTTACAGAACATCGCCAACACTACTATCAAAAGATAATTATACAATAAGCCCTAAACATGATTACAGAAGAGTATCAAGACGAATACCAAGAGCACGAAGAACAGGAACAGTACGAACACCATCGATTTGAAGTAGATCCAGGGCAAAGTTTAACACGTATTGACAAATATCTGGACGATAGAATTACCAACGCTAGCCGCACAAAAATACAGGCCGCAGCAACGGCGGGCAATATTGTCGTGAACAATAAAGCGGTAAAATCGAATTATAAAGTCAAACCGGGCGATACTATTCAAGTAATGATGAGTTATCCTCCCCGGGATATCGAAATTATTCCGGAAAACATTCCCCTCACCATTGTTTTCGAAGATGAATATCTTTTAATTGTGAACAAACCGCCGGGAATGGTTGTACATCCCAGTTATGGCCATTATAGCGGAACATTGATTAACGCATTAGCCTATTATCTTAAAGATCTGGATATTTTCAGCAACTCCGATGATCCTAGACCAGGTTTAGTACATCGGATTGACAAAAACACATCGGGATTATTGTTGATTGCAAAAACCGAACAGGCAAAAATGGTTCTTTCAAAACAATTTGCCGATCATACTACGCGCCGAACATACAATGCCATGGTGTGGGGAAATTTTGCCGAGGAACACGGAACCATTGTTGGTAATGTTGGGCGAAATCTAAAAGACCGTAAAGTAATGGATGTATTTGAGGATGAGGAGATTGGCAAACATGCAGTGACACACTATTCAGTTTTAGAAAATTTTGGATATGTTTCGTTGGTGGAGTGCCGATTGGAAACGGGTAGAACCCATCAAATTAGAGTGCACATGCAACACATTAAGCATCCGCTCTTTAACGATGCGGAATATGGCGGAGACCTAATTTTAAAAGGAACAACATTTACGAAATACAAACAATACATTAACAACTGTTTTGAAATATGTCCGCGCCAAGCACTTCATGCAAAAACCTTGGGATTTGAACATCCAATTACCGGCGAATCCATGGATTTTGATTCCGATTGGCCCGATGATTTCAAAAATTTAGTGGAAAAATGGAGAGGTTATGTGTCTAATCGTGAACTGGAGGAATAAGATGATTGTCGGCACTATCAATTAACGGCTCAATTTATGCAATTCGTGATGAACAGAGGAATGTTTATTGAGAGATTGAATTATTGAGGCGTTGAGAGGTTGAATCGGAATATTCCCGAAGATTTTTACGGATTTCGGATTACTGACCACAATGGACTTGGCTTTTGCATTCTGCGATTTCTAGTGCCGGAGATTTTCCGTTCGTACCATTATTTTATTAAGTACATTTTCCCAAACTCTTTTTTAAAGAATTTGTCAGCATCGCTGTCACGATGCTCAATGTTTTGTCCGTTAATTTTAGATATTACGCGATAAAAATAGACCCCATTTGCGAGGCGATCTCCAAAATCGTCGGTTCCATCCCACGCAAAATCAGTTAAATTTTGTCCGATACGAAGTGTACTCAATTCGCTTAAATTGATATCGCGCACCACTCTTCCGGAAACGGTAAATATCTGTATTCTAAGTTCGTCGGGTAATATATGTCCAGTGATTGTAAAAACGAATTGTGTACGTGTGGAAAAGGGATTGGGGTAATTCAACAAATTGGTAATCGTACTTTTATTTACAATTTCAAATTGCACACGATAATCGTTACTCCCTGCCTGATTGCCGCTTGGATCGGTTGCACGTACACGGAGTTCATAAATTCCGTCCACATCAAACTGCGGAGTCCAACGGATTTTGCATTCATTGGCGTGCATTGAAGCCGGCTCCCAAATTAAATCACCTCCAGCAATTAATGGCGTAAACCAAACACGTTCAGCAGTTTGAGTTTCAGGTCGAGTGAGCCAAATTTGAATTAGGGAGGTGTCATTAAGAAGTATAAATTGATTTTGATCCAACATTTTAATTTCAACCGTTGGACGGGAATTTACAATTTCGCTATTCATAATGTATCGTCCATCGAACGTAACCGACAACAGAGGCTCACGATTGTCGGGCAAGACGGTAAAAGAGCGCCATCCAAGATTGTTAAAAGTAAACGACTCTGGGAAATAGACCGATTTTTCGTCAGGATAATTGACTTCAATTTGAATTTGATTAATTCCTTGTCGATTTCGTGTATTAAACTTCACGGTATCAAAAACTGACCCCATCGCTGGCATGGAATCAATTACCACCGTTTTTTCCTCAACAACTTTGGCATCAATGGATCGACATATATATTTCATAGGGAATGCACCACTTGTCTCTGTTGAGACATTCAACAATTCCACCCCAAACAGTAAACTGTCGCCCTCGCTGATTTCATTGGCATGAAAAGCAAATCCTCCTTTTGGATTCAATGCCAATTCAGGATATGCCACATATTCCACTTCGAACAGTCGAGGCGAAACAGGCGTTTTTTGTTCCAAATCGTAGGTAAAGTACTCTAATTTAATATACGGTGTGGACGAATTATTTAGGAAATTTAGATCCACGAGCGTGTCCTGAACATAAAAAGTAACAATCAATGAATCCGTTGATAAGGACGACTTTCCGTAAACCTTCATAACCACACTATCGGTAACGCCTAATTGACTGCTTTCTGGGCTCCAATGTAGGGTTTTCCACTCCTTAGCAGGACCAATGTACGGTGTTAGTACGGTTCCATAATAAAAATTGCTCACCAATGTTTTTTCGAGCCTAATTGTGGAAGATGCCGTTGCACCAACAACCTCCTCCGCAAAACCAATCTCTCCTTTTCTACCTAAGAAGATATATGGAAAATCATTGGGAACAGTTCTAATCCGTGTGGCTCCAAGCAACTCAAACGCTTCGTAATGATTGCTATTCCATGTTTCGAATGCGGCATTCACCGCTGAGTAAGCCAAAACATAGCTCCCCTCCTCAACCACATTGACAAGAAACTGACTCATGGCATCTCGTCCTGCCACGGTAGCTGGAAACGTAAAATAATTATTTGGGCGATTTCTTCCGCTACATTTTGGATAATCCATATGACCATAATCGCCCCGATCTGATTTCCAGGGAAGTAGCGTTAATGAATCGATCACTGCCAAAACAATGGAAGCTGTAGCACGACATGAACCATAATCGCCATTCCCATCAATATCATAGTTAATAAAATTAACATCTTCTCCAGTAATAGAACCTATGTTCAAACATGAAATCACACGAGGGGTTACTATATATTGCAGATTGGAACCCGATCCATATTCCAGAAATCGAAGGTTGTTTTTCTGCATTTGATTTTTCCCAAATTGTCGCCAACCGCTTTTTTCGGAATTAAGAGTAAAACTCGATTCATTCCATTCCAGATTATTATCCGTTGTGTTTTTCACCACACGCCAAAAATAGGGCTTGTCAGTCTCCAAAGAAGCAGTTGGTGTCCAATCAACCACCCCGCCAACCGATTCAATCATTGACGATTGTAAAAACGGCGAGGAGAAATCAGAAACTGTATCTAGCTGAAAATGGTATAATTGCGATTCTTCAAAAGGGTTTCCGGTTGAACTTTTCAGGACAATTTGATTTTTATCCACCAACCCAAAATTTTGTGGGTAAATAGGAAATATATCCGTTGACGACACATTAAAAACAATGGTTTTATGATTATTAAGCTCCGACAGCTCCTCAATTTCATTATTATTGTCGAGCGTAACCAAAATCCTATTTTGACCAACACCATTGTATCGATCGACCGGGAAATAGACCAAGACAGTATCTTGGTAATATAGTTTATCCAATGTAACAACCTTATCTTGAGTTGATCCATTAGGTAGAAGTCGCTGTAAATCAATTTGTAAACTACGGTTAACTGTTCGTCCCACATTGGTCACAACAACTTGAATTGCAAACGAATCTATGGCAGTTGAAACGTTTCTAGGAATAAGCGATAAACTGTAATCGGACAATAAAGGATCGGGAAGATGTCCCGCAACAGGAGTTACAGCAGGGTCGCCATGAAAAACAAACTCCAAACAGTTGCTTTTCATATACAAAGAGGGCTGCGTAGTCATGAGGGTATTTATTGCCTGCATAATGGATTTACCGTAGCTCTGACCATAGCTTAGTGATGCTACATTATTATAGAACTCCTCAGTGTATCGATTCAAATAATTGGGATATCCCAAATGGACACTTGCCAGAAAAGCAATAGCGCCTTTTTGAGGAATCAACACCCATTTTTCGCTGGTTGTATTTGCGTCTTCCTTATAGATATTTCCAGAATAGCAGGAGTTTGCAATTATTAACGGATAATTTCCTCGATTGTTAAAATTTTCAGGTTCGTCGATATTCTGATCAAAACCACCTGTCCAAGAGTGTCCGAAAAAAGTTAGCAATAATGGACCTTGCTCTATTATACTACGCACACTATCCGATTGGGTAATGACGATTGGGGCTGAACTGTTTTTCAAAAATGTACTAACAAACCCACCAAATAAAGTATCGGTAATTATGGTTTCGTATTTCTTAAGATAATTCGCAAACATGGTCTGCTCTGCAATATTGGCACCTCCACCAAAATGAAGAATGTTTTTCGCTCCTAACGAAGGTTTACGCGCAGTATGCTCCTGAGCTTTAGCCAGATAGCTCAATACCTGCTGACCCGTTGTTGCCGCCAAACGTCCCACCATAACTTCGGGAATTGGACTCGACCGAGTTAACCTAGAGGTAATTAACATATCGGTGGAGGGAACTCCGGGAACTGGGATCAAATTATTGGGAATAAGATTCGGTGAAGTATGCAATTTAAGCATGTCAATTCCTTTTCCAATGATAAAGAGATAGGAAGGAATCACATTGCCCTTTGCAATATGCGACTGCAAAAAATAGCGAATTGCCAGCGGATGTTGCTGAATACCATAGGCATATCGATTATAAAGCTGCTCAATATCCACTGCAAAACCTCCTCGAAATGCTGCATATTGCTGAGCTTCCTGCATTAATGAAGTATGCGAAACAACAACATAATCACTCGACGACGTTGCTACTTGCATATTTGCAGACTTGATCATGCTTGCCCCTACTGTAGTTGGACTGACAGCCACATTGAGCACAACATCGTTGGAGGTGGGAGGAATTGTAATCCCCCAACCTTGACTGGTCAATGTTGCAACCAGATTTAAATTATTCGAAGCGTCGTACACAGTTGGTTTTTCGGAAGCGGTTAAGCCTTGGAAAAAAAGTTGTCGAGTATCACTTGACGATTGAATTGTGTACGTGGCAAAATTAGTAGGAGAAAGGGTAAAATCGGCTGGATAATCCACAGTTACATAGGCAACGCCCATTAAATCTTGTGCCACACTCTGATCGTTAATGCTTGAATAATTCAACACCAGCGACTGCCCAAAAGTGGATGCATTGAGCGCAAATTGAGATTTAATTGCCTGATATCCACGGAAAAGGGTATCCAAAAGAACCTTGCTCCCGTGTTTAATCTGCAAATGGTGGTTAAATCCCGTTTCGGTTACTGCATTATTCGCTCCCCCAACAGCGGTGGAACAAAACACTTCGCCCTGCCCTATTTTCCCAGGCAATTCGATGGTTCGCGAAGTTGTTCCTCCTTTACTTATTAACGGCAAAGTGTAATATCCTTCCATGGAACCAAGTTCAGGATCAAGCTCATCGGCACAAAAGCGACTACGTGCAGCATAAATCACAGACCTACGAGCAGTTATCAACGTTTCGTTGGTGGTGGATTGTTGGTAATTCTTCAATTGGTAACGTCGATTTGAAAAACTGCTATTCCATGTTAAGAAATAACTGGAGGTATCGGAAATTAAACTAATGTGGGGGTTAATTTGACTCAAAGCAGTAACATACATCCCGGTGTCGAACCATCCATCGTTTTTTGACGCCACAAACTCAATATATTCAATGGTTCCCTGCGATTCGCCTTTTATAAATATTGGAATTTCGTCGCCCCGATAAAAAAGTTGAATATTTTGTGGAGCAAAAGAACTAACAGGTACTCCCGCATCGATCAACGATGTAGCCGAAATACGAACAACTCCATTATTCGAATTCTTAATCCGATAGTAGGATTGTGCATTGCTCACCCAGTTGTCCGTTGGCTGCGCATATCCATTAACAAAGCAAATAGTGATTATAAAAACAATGACGGGTATATATCGACGCATAAAACTCGGATTGGGAGACAGAAATAATTACATTCAAATTTAGCAAACATTTATGGGACACAAATTTAATTCCACGAATATATTGAAATACAGCACAAAATAAAATAACATCAAAGATGATTAGAGCGGACTCCTACTTATTTCACATTATAAAGAGAGTTTAAGGGAAATAATTCAATCCAATTTCCGATATTTGAGGGGAAAAATAAAACGCTAAAAACATTTAA
>Ga0265295_1003407_pt1 | contig 23211 bp, 16 predicted proteins | sample Munlansysbiofilm_FD_192503 | JGI IMG/M metagenome (GOLD analysis project Ga0265295, IMG submission 192503) | Leachate microbial communities from a municipal landfill in Southern Ontario, Canada - Methane capture system biofilm | ecosystem: Engineered > Solid waste > Landfill > Unclassified ...
TGACCGCGGAAACCGCCCTGCTTCTTAAAGTGCACACCAGCAATTTCGCCGTGGTCGGCTTTACCAGCGAGGTTTCCACCGAGGAGATGGTCGCCATCGGTCGCGATGCCGGCGTACCGGTCATGGTAGACGCAGGGAGCGGCACCCTGCTGGATCTCTCTATCTGCGGACTCCGCGGTGAGAAGACCATCAGGGAATACCTCGATGCCGGTGCGGATGTGGTCAGTTTCAGCGGCGACAAACTTCTCGGCGGCCCCCAGGCCGGCATAATCGTGGGCAAGCGCAGTTTTCTGGACCCCATGAAAAAACACCCGCTGCTGCGGGCCCTGCGTCTTGACAAGGTCACCCTCGCAACGCTGGAAGGAACGCTGCGCCTGTACCGGGACGAACGCGAAGCCCTGCAGCGCATACCGATCCTGCGCATGTTGACGGTCCCGGCCGAAGAGCTTGCCAAGCGGGCCACAGAAGCCGTACGTCGCATGCGACGCGCACTGCCGGTCGCCGTAACCGTCACCGCCCGCAAGGGGTTTTCCCAGGTTGGGGGCGGCTCCTTCCCCCTGCTGGAAATCCCCACAACCCTGCTTTGCGTCGCCGTCGAAGGCCTGTCCGCCCAGCAACTGGAAAGGCGGCTGCGAACCAGGGCCCTGCCGATTATCGGCAGAATATCGCAGGGCGCCTTCCTGCTGGACCTGCGTACCCTGGCCGACACGGAGATTGCGGACATCATCAGCGCCTTGCAATCCATCACCGTCTCAGCTTGAGTTTTCGCACAAACCTGTCGCCTATCGCTTTCTCAGCACCCTCTTGTCGCCAACCCGGATGGTGATCTTTTCCTGGTCGAAATACTCCAGAAGAGGGATCATGTATTTGCGGGACAAGCCGGTCAGTTCCCTGAACTGCGGAGGGGTTATGCCGTCATTTTCCCGCAGGAAGCCAACCAGCTTGTCCTGCAGCTGCCGAAGGGTTTCGGGATCGTAGAAAAGATCGGCCTTGACCTTTGCCACCCGTCCCTCGCGGACCAGCAGATTCAGATAATCCAGGACGCTTTTCTCACTGCCGCTCACTGTCTCGCACAATTCCTTGATGGTGGGCGGTTCGGTCCCGCCGGCTGCCAGAGCGGCTTCCAGCCTGGACAGAAGCTCGCCCCGGTCGGCAACGGCAAAAGCCTTATGGCCCGGCTTTTTTACCAGATCCCGGTCAACCTGTGCGGTGCCGTCCTTCTCCAAGGCATGCAGGACCAGCGGGAAGAAGCGGATATCGCTGCGTTTCGGAATGCACGCCTTCAACTCTTCTTTTCCGATCCCCTCCTTGTGGGGATTGTCCTTCACGTAGTCTTCCAACCCTGCAAGCAGCAGGCACTTGAGACGTTCAAATGCTTCTTTTGCCAGGAAAATCCGAGGCTTTCGCAGTGCCTGAACAATTTCACCCTGGGAAAGCAGTGCCGCGAGGGCGGCCTCGGCTCGTGGCGCCGGAAGGCCGCTGCGAATGACAAGATCCTCCAAACTCAGGCCGGACAGCAGGCTCTCCCGAACCAGAAGCAGGAGTTTGTCCGCATCCGCCCCTTCACTGAGCGCATCGAGAAGTTCGAGGGCCTGCGCGGAACGACGCCTGCGCCGCGGCGGCGCAGGATCGATCACCACACCGCCGCCAACGGTAATCTGCGGTGAATAGCTGCGCACAATGAACAGATCCCCGGGCAGAAGCAGAACCGGGTTTCTGAGGCGCAGCTGAACAAAGGCGGAGTCCCCTGGTGCCAGGGTATCCCGATCCAGCAGAATGATCTGCGCCGGTACTTCGTAAGTGGCCGAATGCAGGCGCAGCGTTGCGCGATGCTTCAGATCCCGTGGGGCCGAAGACAGATAATCGATGCGGGCGTCCACGGTACGGGTCGCGCGAAACACCCCACGCGGCACAACCACGTCGCCCCGGGACATATCGCCATAATCGGCACCCTGCAGATTGACCGCCAGCCGCTGTCCCGCCGAACCGCGTTCCGATTTTTTGCCGTGGGTCTGCACGCTGCGCACCCGCGAGGTCAGGCCGGAAGGTAGAATTTCCACCTCATCGCCAGTGGCGATTTCCCCGGAAAGCAGGGTGCCGGTAACGACGGTGCCAAATCCCGCAACGGTAAAAACTCGGTCAACCGGCAGCCTGAAAGGGCCGTCGGTGGGCTTTTCCTCTATTTCGGCGGCAAGCTGCCCCAGGGTGGCCTTGAGCTCATCCAGGCCGGCGCCGGTTTTTGACGAAACCGGGATGATCGGTGCCTGTTCCAGGAAACTTCCCGCCAGATAATCGCGCACCTCTTCCATCACCAGATGCAGCCATTCCTCATCCACCATGTCGCACTTGGCAAGGGCCACCAGACCTTGCCTGACCCCGAGCAACTGGCAGATCTCCAGGTGTTCGCGAGTCTGGGGCATAACGCCTTCATCGGCGGCAATCACCAGCATGACCAGGTCCATGCCGCCAACACCAGCCACCATGGCCCGCACAAATCGCTCATGGCCAGGAACGTCCACAATCCCGAACTGCACGCCGTCCGGCAATTCCAGATGCGCGAAACCGAGTTCGATGGTGATGCCCCTTGCCTTCTCTTCCTTGAGACGGTCCGTATCGATGCCCGTCAGGGCCTTGACCAGCGATGTTTTGCCATGGTCTATATGCCCGGCGGTACCAAGAATAAGGTGTTTCATACAATGCCCTTACCAACTGCTGTGAGACACGATAGTGGAACGGAAAGAAAACCGGATGCGCTGTATTTCAGAAAAACCGGGTGGGGAGCGGGGAATTTGGCGGAAGCGCATGGGAATCGAACCCACCTGGGAAGTTTCTCACCCCCCACACCGGTTTTGAAGACCGGGCGGCCCACCAGCGACCGACGCGCTTCCATGATCTGCAATAACGGATCTGCATGGCACGAGTCCGGGGTTCTATAACACTGCCAGCAGCCAGAACCCGGCCCTGAGCGCTCTCCCGTATCGTTTCCAATGCGCAGCAGATACTACCCGATCATTTGAATTTATGCAACCTCTTATGCCCGTTTTAGAAAGTGTCGCCGCGCCGGACAGATCGGCCACCGCGCACTATTCCAGGCCAAAACGTTGCAAAATGCTGTCGACAAAGGCTTCGGCGGCGGGAGAAAGCGATCGCCCCCTCCGGGTCACGAGATAAAAATGCCGGGAAATGACCATTCCCCGCACCGCGACAAGAAACAGTTCTCCGCGCTCGCATTCCTTTCTGACCGACAGTTCGGACACAAAGGAGATGCCGGCACCATTCAGAATGGCCTGTTTGACCGCTTCGTTGCTGCCCAGACACAAGGAAACGTTCAGTTGATCGGGATCGAGGTTCGCCCTGACCAGTGCGTCGCGAAAGGAACTGCCGGTTCCCGAACCCGATTCGCGAAGAATCAGGGGCTCATCCAGAAGCTCTTCCACGGCAATGTCCTTTTTGCCGTACCAGCGATGACCCGCCGGCACCACCAGGGATATCCTGTCGGGAGCAAGGGGCGTAAAAACCAGATCCTTCTCAGCGAAGGTGGTGCCGACCAGCGCGAACTCCACTTCTTCACACTTGAGCCGCTCAAGGGTCTCCCTGCTGTCACCCTGATAAAGGGTTATGACAACGCCGGGATAGTTCTCCCGAAAGGAAAATATGCAGTCCGGGATCATGTAGCATGCAGGAATATTGCTGCCACCGATTTTCAGGGCCACCTCGGCAAGCCCCCGAAAACGATTGAGAGCCAGTGCCACGTCCCGGCCTTCCTGAAGGATGCGCCGGGCGTGCTCCAGCAGCAGTTTTCCGGCCTCGGTGGGAAACGCCCCCTTTCCGGTCCGGTCAAGCAATTTCAAATCGAACTCTTTTTCAAGCGATGAGATGTGCTGACTGACGGTTGACTGGGTGAGAAAAGCAGATTCCGCGGCTCGGGAAAAACTGCCGCTGTCCGCAACGGCAATGAATACTTCAAGCTGTTTCAGGTTCATGAACATCCTCAAAAAAGGTATCGAGCAGGTAGCTAGAACCATGCGGCTCGAGCTTTCATTGATTTTTTCACTATATAGCATGATTTTTTTGAATAGAAAAGTTTTTGCGAAGATGCCAGGTCTCAAAGTCTCCGGACGTATGTCAACCAGACGTCAATCCTTCGAAAAATCCATTCTCGCCTCGCTGCCGGTAGCGTACCTGTGCTAGAATGCGCGCCTGTTCGCGGGCAGAAACCGTGGTCGGGGCAGACTGCCAGCCGGCACAGACGCCAGCCCTTCCCAGCAGCAAACGTGGCTTCCGGAACGCCCCAAAAATCCGCGTTGCACATACCGATCAAAAGGTCGGAACATGATTGGAAAGACAGGTTTTAATGGATATGATCACGCTTTTCGGCCTGGCGATTGCCCTGGCCATGGACGCGTTTGCCGTGGCTCTCGGCTGCGGCCTGGTACTGGAACGGCTGACCGCCAGACATCTGTTCCGCCTCGGTTGGCACTTCGGCCTTTTTCAGGCCATGATGCCGGTTGTCGGCTGGCTGGCCGGCCTCACCGTGCAACGCTGGATCGAGAGCTACGACCACTGGGTAGCCTTCGCCCTACTGGCGTTTGTAGGCGGGAAAATGATTCGGGAGGCGTTTCAGGACGGGGAAACCCGTGCATCGCGGGATGACCCGACACGGGGCATGTCGCTTATCATGCTGTCGGTCGCGACCAGTATCGATGCCCTGGCGGTGGGCTTGTCACTGGCCATCGTCGGCATTTCGGTATGGTTTCCTGCGCTGGTCATCGGCATGGTTGCCCTGGTGATGACAGTGATCGGCATGCTGCTTGGCCGCCGGGCCGGCGCCCGCTGGGGCCGGCCCGTGGAGATTGCCGGCGGCGTCATCCTCATCGGCATCGGCCTGAAAATCCTTTGGGAGCATACGTTGGGGATCTGACAAACTCCCCGGCCCGGCCGCAAAGACCAGGGAAAAGGTACCCTGGCAGCACCTCTGAACAAGGATCTGTCGGCGCAATCAAGGTTTGGCGCAGGGAAATCCGTGTCGATCGAAGCGCCAGTCGACAAAGCCGAACATATAGTTGTGATCGAGGCTGCGCAAGTGCCACTGATTGCGATGATTGAAGCCGATCAGCTTGTGCATGGATGCAAAATCGAGCATCCAGCCGCCGTCGCCCCAAACCAGAAAATAGGGTGCCGCGCCCGTCTCGGCCAACGGAAACCGGATCACGGCCCGGCCGTCATGCTGAAAAACCTTGCCCTGACCGATATGAGACTCCAGCTTGCGCCGCTCATTGTCCTGCTGGGCGTCGGTCACCAGCCATTGGCGGAAAAAGTCCTGGGTTTCAGGAGAATAAAGGCCGAGTCCGGGGTCCTTGATGTGCCCGCGAAGCACTTCCAGATAGGCTTCCAGAGCCTGCTCCGGCGAAGACTGGGCGCCAAAAGCCGAAGCGTCCTCGAGCAGCGGCTTGTCCACCACGCCGATGCCGATGTCAACGGCGCTGCGCGCCCCGCCGCCCCCCGAAAGGTGGGCCAAACCGCCCGCTGCGGCCGACGGATCGTAACCAGCCTCGTCAATGGCGCCAAGGGCCTTGCCGACCACCAGTTCGGCGGTTGCCTCGATCCCGGCGCCGAGGCGCCCCGCTTCAAAGAAGGGCGCCATCTGGCGCTGCTCGATATAACCGATGAAGGCGTCGGGAAAGATCCCCTCCAGATCGTAGCCGATCTCCATGCGCACCTGCCGGCCAACCGGATCGACCAGCAGCAAAACCCCGCGGGTCCCCCTGGTGCGTTTCCCGATGCCATGCTGTTCGACAAGCTGTGCCGACAGCGAGTCCAGATCGCCGCAGGCGTCATCCAGCACCACGACCTGCAGTTCGATGTCGAGTTCCTGCAGCAGTTTTTTCTGAAAAGTCCGCAACCGCAGCTCTTCATCGGCGCTCATCAAGCCGGCGCGGTCGTCGATGTATCGATCCCCGCAGGCAGCCAACAGCAGCGCCAGACCCAGCATCACACAAAACAAAAAGCCCCTCATGCCCCACCCCTTGTTTTGAACCCCGACAAACTCCTAACGCCGCGTAATCCGCCAGCAATTGTGAATTCTCGGATTGCGGGCGAAATCCCTTGGGATGGTAGCGGCGGTAATGTCTTCGATTTCCAGTTCCGGCAGCGACGCGAAATCCATGCGGAATTTACGGAAGTTGTTGGAAAAGATCAGCACTCCATCGGGGCTCAGCAGATTGGCGGCGAGGCGGATAAGGGACACGTGATCGCGCTGGATATCGAGAGTCGTTTCCATCGACTTGGAGGTGGAGAAAGTCGGCGGATCGAGGAAAATCAGATCGTAGTGTTCCTTCTCCCGCTCCAGGTATTGCAACACATCGGCGACGATGAAACGGTGCTGCGGGCCGGCCAGTTGATTGAGCCGCAGATTAGCCTGGGCCCACTCGAGGTAGGTACGGGACATATCAACGGTAACGCTTGTGGCCGCACCGCCTTTGACGGCGTGCACGGTGGCGGTGCCGGTATAGGCGAACAGGTTGAGGAAGCGCTTGCCCTCGGCCATGGCCTGCAGCATGAAACGCGTCGGACGGTGATCGAGAAACAGGCCGGTATCGAGATAGTCGGTCAGATTGACCAGAAACCAGCAGTTGCCTTCCCGCACTTCGAAACGCTCGCCGGTCCGGTCGAACCTCTGATATTGGCTGGAGCCTTTCTGTTTGCGGCGTACCTTGAGGGAAATGGCTTCAGGTTGGACTTCCAGTACCTCCGGCAACACCCGCATCGCCTCGCGCAAGCGTCGCTCTGCCTGGCGGCTATCGATGGAAGGCGGCGCCTGGTATTCCTGCACATGCACGCGGTCTTCATACACATCGACGGCGACGGCGTATTCGGGCATGTCGGCATCATAGAGCCGGAAACAGGTGACATCCTCCTTTTGCAGCCAGCGCTTGAGCTGCTTGTAGTTCTTGCGCAGACGATTGGCGAACATCCGGGCCCCTTCGCTGAGCGGGGCCTGCGGTGCATCGGCACCAAAGAAGCGTTCTTCGGCAATGTCAAAATTGAGCAATCGGCATTCCAGGGCACCATTGTAAAGCGTGTAGAGCTTCTGGGCACGAACGCCGATATGTTTGGCCAGATCGGGATTGCCAGTAAGGATGGAGGCCTGCCAGCCGCCGAAATATTCGCGCAGTTTTTGCCCCAGCAATTCATAAAGGGAACGCAATTCTTTGACCTCGCCGAGACGCTCGCCGTAGGGAGGATTGGAGACCAGCAGGCCTGGGCAGTCCGAGGTCCCGGGAACGGCCTGAAAATCACTCAGTTCGCAACGTTCAAAGTGCAGATGTTGCCGCAGTCCGGCCTTGTCGGCATTCTCCAGCGAGGCGCGAATCGCCTGTCGCTCCCGATCGTAGCCAACCATGACCGGCAAGCGTTGCAAGCCTGCTTCGCGGCGCTGCCGAGCCTCGTCCAGCAGCCCTTCCCAGAGACCGGCGCGATGCTGCAGCCAGCCGGAAAATCCCCAATAGGGACGGGTCAGGCCGGGCGCGCAATCGCCAGCCATCAGCGCGGCCTCGATCACCAGCGTGCCGGACCCACACAAAGGATCGACCAGGGCGCCGCCCCGGGCCGCCAGCTGCGGCCATCCGGCCCGCAGCAGAACCGCGGCGGCGAGGTTCTCCTTGAGCGGCGCCAGCACCCCTTCGGCCCGGTAGCCGCGCCGGTGCAGGCTGTCGCCGGACAGGTCGAGGCTCAGAGTCGCCTGATCGCGGTCGATGTGCAGATTGATGCGGATAGCAGGACGTTCGAGATCCACCGAGGGTCGCTGATCGAAGCGATCGCGGAAACGGTCCACCACCGCATCCTTGACACGCAAGGCGGCAAACCGTGAATGGTGGATCTGCGAACGCCGTACCGACGCATCGACGGCCAGCGTACCGCCGGGGCGCAGATGTTCTTCCCAGGGAATTTCCCTGGTGGCGGCGTACAACGCATCGGCATCGGCAGCCGGGAATTCGGCCAGAGGCATCAGTACACGACTGGCCAGCCGCGACCACAGGCAAACACGGTAGGCCGTCTCCAACGTTCCCTGAAAAGAGACGCCGGCCCGGGTTTCCGAGACGTCGAGGGCACCTAACACCCGCAGTTCATCAGCCAGCAGGGATTCGATGCCCTTGGGCGCCGTGACAAAAAATCGTAGCGATAATTCCATTCATTCAACTTTCGAGGCCGCGGCGGCGCCAGGCGCTGAAACACCAGACCAGGCCGGTAACAAGACATACGCAGGGCAGAATATCGCCGAAACGGTTATAAAAGGTCGGTCTGCTGCCAAGTCCGGCAATGCCCTGCAGGGCCGCCGTCTCGAACAGATCGGTCCTTGCCGTGATGCGTCCCGAGGGCGCAATCAGGGCCGAGATCCCGGTATTGGCGGCGCGTGCCAGCCAGACGCGGTTTTCCACGGCGCGGAAGCGGGCCATGGCCAGATGCTGGTATGGAGCCGAGGAACGCCCGAACCAGGCGTCGTTGGTGATATTCACCAGCAGATCGCTGCCGCGGCGCACATATTCACGGGCCAGTTCCGGAAAAATCCCCTCGAAGCAGACCAACACCCCGATCTTGTGCCCGTTCATCGGCAGGGGGCTGATGGTCCCCGGGGAAAACTCGCCAATCCCGACCACCAGTTTATCGATAAAGGGCAGAAAGGTTTTCAGTGGCACGTACTCTCCGAAGGGCACCAGGTGCACCTTGTCGCTACGTCCCAGTTCCTCACCATCGGGCGCCAGCAGAAACGCGCTGTTGAGATAATGTCGGCGTCGATTGATATCCTCATAGGCCGGACTGCCGAACAGCAGCCAGGCGTTGCGGTCGGCAGCGACCTGCCGCACCTGCTCCGAAAGTGCACCGGATTCCTGAAAAAAAAACGGCACGGCGCTTTCGGGCCAGACCACCAACTGCGCCGGCTGCTCCGGTTGCAGGGACAGGCGACGGTAGACATCGATGGTCGCCCGTTGGTAAGCCGGATCCCACTTCCGCGACTGATCGATGTTGCCCTGGACCAGAACCGTCCTCAGAACCGCTTCGCGACGATCGGGATCATTGGCCAGCCGGTAGCGGCCGTAAGCCAGGTTGCCCGCCATCAGCAGCAGGGTGACGGCCAGCGCAAGGCGCGGAAACGAAGTCTCCGGGCGTCGCAGGAACCATGATACCACTCCCGCCAGGGTAGCATTGGCAAGAACCAGCAGGAAACTCAGGCCATAGGGCCCGAAAACATCGGCGCACTGAATAACAGCCAACCGACTCTGCTGGGAGTAACCGAGGCTGGCCCAGGGAAAGCCGGTGAGGAAGAAGGAGCGCACGAACTCGACGGCCACCCAGATGACCGGCAGGCTCAGGGGCATGGCAACGCCCAGGCGTGTCTGCAGACGCCGGGAGCCCCAGATGGCAACGCCGAAAAAGGTCGCCAGATAGGCGCACAACAACAGGTAGGCGACCCCGGAGAGCAGCGGCGGCAGCTGGCCGTAGCGGACCATGACAATATTCAGCCAGTACAGAACCAGTCCGAAAAACCCCAAGCCGGCGGCAAACCCTGTAGCGAAGGGCCGTTCCCGGCACACCAGCAGCAAAGGCACCAGCCCGAACCAGGCAAAAGCTGCCAGGTCCGGGCGGGGAAACGACAGGGCCAGCAATAGTCCGGAAAAAAAGGCCCACAAAAGGGCCGTATCGGGGAGACGCGGTTTCATGGCGCGGAAGGCGTTTCGGCGCCGCTGTCACGGCGCACACGCACAGCATGAATTTTACGCTCGTCACATTGTTCGACGGTCATCACCAGTCCCTGAGAAACGATTTCCTCGCCCCGGTGGGGCACCCTTCCCAACAGATGAAACAACCACCCGCCGACGGTATCGAACCGCTCGCGAGAGATGGTGATGCCGAAATAATCCTCGAATTCATCGATATTGAGGCGGCAATCAACCAGCAAACTGTCGTCCTCCTGCGGCAACAGCCAGTCCTCCTCCAGATCGTATTCGTCCTGGATGTCGCCGACAATTTCTTCGATCAGATCCTCGATGGTGATCAGCCCGGAAGTCCCCCCGTACTCATCGATGGCAATGGCCATATGTACCCGGCGGGTACGGAATTCCTTGAACAGCTCCTCGATCTTTTTGGTTTCGGGCACGAAGTAAGGCTCGCGCATGATGCCGGCCAGATCGATATCGGCCGATGCCTTGCCCCAGAATTTGAGAAGATCCTTGGCATAGATCAGCCCCACGATGTGATCGGTCGTGCCCTGGTAAACAGGAATGCGGGAGTGCCCGGAGTCGATGATGGCATCCAGAACCTCGCGGACTGAAGCATCGATGCTGCAGCAGCGCATATCGGTGCGGGGAACCATGATCTCGCGTACGATGGTTTCCCCGAATTCGAATATGGAATGCAGCATCTCGCCTTCTTCTTCATTGATGATGCCTTCTTCTTCCGAGGCATCGATCACTGCCTGCAATTCCTGTTCGGTACGGATCCGCCGGCGGCCCGGCAGCAACACATCCTTGAGGCGGTGCCAGAAAGCCGGCCTGTTTCCAGAACTGTCGTCGTCCAAATGTCTCCTCCGGATAAATGGAAAACTCGATGTTTCGGGGCCTTTCAGCCAAAACAAAGGTGCAGAACCCAGGTCACCCCGGCACCGAGCATGGCGCCGGCCAGAACCTCCTGTACGCTGTGGATCCCCATGTAAATGCGACTATGGGCGATCATAACGGCCAGAGACAGGGTCAGGAGCATCACCACCGAGCCGACCGGGGCCAGTGCTACCGTGGTCGCCACGGAGAAAGCGAAGGCTGCATGACCGCTGGGCATGCCGCCCTCAAGCGGCGTGCCGCGCCCGGCCCAGGCCTTGAGCAGAACCACCAGCAGAATCACCGTCGCCAGACTGAAAACCGCCAGCTCCCCTGGTGCTACCCCGCCCAGATGGCTTGCCGGCTGGTCGCCGGGGGGGGCAAAGACGTACCCTGACAGGATCAGATACCCCACGATGGCGGCGCCCACGCTGACCAGCAGCACCGCCCCCGCTGCAACATCCTTGACCCGGCGGGCCAGAGGATGGAAATCCGGCGAGGCCAGATCGACCAGGGTTTCGCAGGCGGTATTGACCAGTTCGGCAAAAAGCACCAGCACAATGGCAAACACCAGCAGGATGAATTCAAGCGCGGTCACCCTGAAAATCAACCCGGCCAGAACCACCCCGACAGCTACCAGGCAATGACAGCGCATATGCTGCTGGGTGCGGACCGCCCACAGAAATCCCTCGATGGCACAGTTGAAGCTGAAATGCACGCCCTTGGCGGGTTTCATGCCGGACACTCAGCCATTGAGAAATTCTTCCCGGATCCCGGCGAACAGCTGCGCTTCACGCTCTTCCATAAGCTGCGCCTGCTCCTGGGTACCACGCTCGTGATCGTAGCCAAGCAGGTGCAAAATGCCATGAAGCAGCAGAAAGTACAACTCGCTCTCGAAAGACAACTCCGCTTCGCGCGCATCCCGTGCCGCGGTGTCGGCGGAAATGATCACGTCACCGAGCAGTTCGGGGTGCAGTCCCGAGCCCTCCCCTTCCTGCATGGCGAAGGAGATGACGTTGGTCGACTTGTCACGCTGCAGATAATCCCGATTGATTTCGCGGATCTCGATGTCGTCGACGATCACCACCGACAACACGGCATCAGGACATCCCGAGTCGTTTAAGATCCTCTGAGCTACCTTTTGCAGCGTTTCCAGCGCTATCTTTTGATTCTTTTGGCGGTTCTCGATGTGAATCATCCCCATTTTTCTTCTTGACCGTTTCCTTCTCCCGTTCTTTGTGAACGGGCTCGGGGTAATCGATCCTGTGGTGGAAGATGCCAGCCAGGATGCGGTTGAAACTCTTGGCGATGTTGTGCAGGTCCTTGAGGGTCAGTTCGCATTCGTCGAGTTGACCGTCGATAAAAATATTGTTGATGATCTTCTGCACCATGCCCTGAATACGCGCCGGGGTCGGATCAGTGAGGGTGCGGCTGGCCGCCTCGATGGCGTCGGCCAGCATTATCAGCGCCGCCTCGCGGGTCTGGGGCTTGGGCCCCGGGTAACGGTAATCGCGTTCGTTGACCTGCTGAACCCCCGGATCCTCGAGATTTTTGGCCTTGTCATAAAAGAACTTGATCAGGGCGGTACCGTGGTGCTGGCGAATGATATCGATCAGGGTCTGTCCAAGCTTGTTTTCGCGGGCCATGTCGGCTCCTTCCTTGACATGAGACATAAGAATCAGGGCGCTCATGGAAGGGCTGAGTTTATTGTGCCGGTTCTCCTGTGTACCGATGTTCTCCACGAAATACAGGGGCTTGCGGATCTTTCCGATATCGTGATAGTACGCCGCCACGCGGGCCATCAACGGATTGGCGCCAATGGTTTCGGCAGCGGCCTCGGCCAGGTTGCCGACGATGATGGAGTGGTGATAGGTGCCGGGAGCCTGGATCATCAACTCGCGCAACAGCGGCGTATTCATGTTGGCCAGTTCCAGCAACTTGATATTGGTGGTGTATTTGAACAGCGCCTCGACCAGCGGTACCAGTCCGGTGACCAGCAGCGCGCAGATGAAACCGCCGGCAAAACCGAAACCGGCCTTGTAGAACATCTGGGTATCGAAGCCGCGCCCGGCGATCAACTGGGTGGCCAGCACCGTGCTCACATTGACCAGGGACAGCTGCCATCCGGCCTGATAGAGGGTAGTGCGCTGAATGCAGTGCCGCACCCAATGCCCACCGGTGAAACTGCCGACCAGGGCAAACAGGGCCATATGCAGATTGTCGCCGAACAGCAGGCCGACGACCATGGAAAAGACCAGTCCGAAAAGCAGCGCCACCTCCGAATTGAGTACGATGCGAACCAGCATGGCGCCGACCGCAAAGGGAAAGGCGTAATAATAACTGGAAGACTCGATATAGGGGAATGAACCTTCCAGGGCGCTGCAGATAAATATGGACAGCTTGACCAGGATGAACAGTCCGGCGAAAGTCACCGCCATGAATGTCAGGTCGCGGTTGTCCACGCGGTATTTGCTGATATTGCGCCGTCCGTACCGGTGCGCGACGGAAAGCAGCAACAACATCATCAAAAACAGCCCGGCCGCCATGCGCAGGGACAGATGATCGCTGCCCAACTCGCGAAAGGCCTTGAGTTTGGCCAGCTGCTCGCCCGTAACCCGCTCGCCTTCGCGAACGATCATCTCGCCTTTCTTGACCTGCATGAGAACCGGTTTGACGGCATCCCTGCCGGCCTGTCTGCGGCTTTCGGTTTCACTCTGGTTATAGGTCAGATTCGGCCGCAACAGCTTGCCGACCTGGGCCATGAGCGCGGCCCGGTCTCCATTGTTCAACGGCTGGATGTCCCGGAGCTGCTCTCCCACAATATCGATGGCATCGCCAATGCCGATCACCTGGTCAAGACCCCGGGCAATCTGTTCCTGCCGGGTAACCAGGTTGCGCATCACAATGCCGTGCTCGCCCCCGGTCTGAAATAGCTTGAGATTTCCCACGATCTGGTTCTGCATGACATCCCGCAGTGACTGCACCAGAAGAGAAGCCTGTTCCGGACGCGAGGCTACCCGGCGGAACACCGCCAGCTCCGCATCGGACAAACCGATGCCGAGCAGCGCTTCGAGCTCCTTTCGCCGCACTGTTTCCGGTGCGGGCGCTTTGTCGAGGATCATGAAGGACTGCTTCAGACGCTCCGTGATATCGTGTCCCGCGCGCGGATCGTAATCGTAAAGCGGCAGCACCGCATCGGCGGCTTCACGCTGTTTCTTTTCCGTCAGCACCTCGTCGGGCACCAGCAGGTCGCGAGGAGCCTTGACGTTGCGCTGGGCGATGTCGCCGGGCTGATAGAATCCGGGAATGAAATTGCCCTTGGGGATGACTATAAAGGCAATCAGAAGACTCACCAGCAACAGCAGCAGGTTGCGTTGGGTGTTCTGATCCAGCGAAAATTTCAAACTCATGAAAACGGAAGCAGGCCTGCCTCTGCGGGCAGGGGTTTCCTGCTTGCGATCAGTCTTGCCGGTCATGGCAATCCGTGTCTCCTTTGCCTGTGGCCGCCCCATCGCCCCTTTTACGGTCATAGGCCTTGACAATGGCCTGGACGATGGGATGCCGCACGACATCGCGATCGGAAAAATAGTTGAAATGGATACCATCGATGTCCTGCAGGACATCGACCGCTTCCAGCAATCCCGAGCGGCGCCCGGTCGGCAGGTCGATCTGGGTGACATCGCCCGTGATGACCGCACGACTACCGAACCCCAGCCGTGTCAGAAACATTTTCATCTGCTCGGCGGTGGTATTCTGCGCCTCGTCGAGAATCACGAAAGCATCGTTGAGGGTGCGCCCGCGCATGAAGGCCAGCGGCGCCACCTCGATAATCCCCTTGTCAATCAGCATCTGGCCGCGATCGTAATCGAGCATATCGAAAAGAGCATCGTAAAGGGGCCGCAAATAGGGGTTGACCTTCTCGGCAATGTCGCCGGGCAGAAAGCCGAGCTTTTCTCCCGCTTCCACCGCCGGTCGCACCAGAACGATCCGCGCTACTTCCTTTTTCAGCAGGAAGGAAACCGCCATGGCCATGGCCAGATAGGTCTTGCCGGTCCCCGCGGGGCCGATGCCGAACACCACCTCCTTGCTACGGATGGCGTCGATATAGCCCTTCTGGGCGAGACTTTTGGGCGAGATGATTTTCTTGCGCGCGGAAATGCAGACGGTGTCGAGAAAAATATCCTTCAGACGGACCGTGCCATCGGCGCTGAGAATGCGTATGGCATAATCGATATCGGGTGGGTACAGAGGGTAATCCGCTTTCAGTACCTCATACAACTGCTCGAGCAGCCGCTGGGTCAGCGCGGTCTGATGATCGTCCCCGAAAATCTGCAGTTCGCCGCCCCTGGAGGTAATGCGTACCCCGAGGATTCGCTCGATCTGCCTGAGGTTGCTGTTGGCTTGACCGAAAAGGAGGTTCGCGAGCCGCTGATCATCAGCCGCGAACCTCCCCTGGGAATTCCGTGTATTCAAAAAATATCCTTTTATTTTTAAGAATTTGATACTCTTCCTTTACCATTGTTCAGCGGGCAAATCAATCCTTTTCGGAGGTTGCAGTCACCAGACCAGACCAAAAAAGAGGTTCCAATTGCAAACCAATATGCTATAATAGGGTCGGCCGCCCAGCCGGCATAAATCTTCATTAATCCAACACTTTTAGCAAAGGGGCTTATCATGAGCGAAATCGTCGATATCTATGCCCGCGAAATCCTCGATTCACGGGGAAATCCCACAGTTGAAGTCGAGGTTTATCTCGAAAGTGGCGCCATGGGCCGCGCCGCCGTGCCAAGCGGTGCCTCCACCGGCGAACGTGAAGCGCTGGAAATGCGTGACGGCGACCCCGCCCGTTATCTGGGCAAGGGGGTTCTCAAGGCGGTGGACAACGTCAACAACGTGATCGCCGCCGAGCTTCTGGGCTGGGATTCGACGGAACAGGCAGCCATCGACCGCAGGATGATCGAACTCGACGGCACCGAGTTCAAATCAAACCTCGGCGCCAATGCCATGCTCGGCGTTTCCCTGGCCTGCGCCAGGGCCTCCGCCGACGAACTCGGCCTGAGCCTGTACCAGTACCTGGGCGGCCCCAATGCCCGCGAACTGCCGCTGCCGATGCTGAACATCCTCAACGGCGGCGCCCACGCCGACAACAATGTCGACATCCAGGAATTCATGATCATGCCCGCCGGCGCCTCTTGCTTCAGGGAAGCGCTGCGCATGGGCGCGGAAATCTTCCACGCCCTGAAGTCGGTGCTGAAAAAGCGCGGCTGCAACACCGCCGTCGGCGACGAAGGCGGCTTTGCCCCCAATCTCAAAAGCAACGAGGAAGCCCTCGAGGTTATCATGGAAGCCATCCGGGTCGCCGGCTACAAACCGGGTGAAGATGTGCTGCTGGCCCTCGATGTGGCGGCTTCCGAACTCTACGCCGACGGCAGATACAATCTGGCCAACGAAGCCCAACCGCTCAAGACCGCCGCTGAGTTGGTCGATTTTTATGCCGATCTGGTCGATCGATACCCCATCGTCTCCATCGAAGACGGCATGGCCGAGAACGACTGGGACGGCTGGAAGCTGCTGACCGACAAACTCGGCAAGCGTATCCAGATTGTCGGCGACGACCTGTTCGTCACCAACACCAAAATCTTCAAACAGGGCATTGACAAGGGCATCGCCAACTCCATCCTTATCAAGCTCAACCAGATCGGCACCCTGACCGAAACTTTGGAAGCCATCGAAATGGCCAAACGCGCCGGCTACACCGCCGTCGTCTCCCACCGCAGCGGCGAAACCGAAGACACCACCATCGCCGACCTGGTCGTGGCCACCAATGCCGGACAGATCAAAACCGGATCCGCCAGCCGCACCGACCGGGTATGCAAATACAATCAGCTGCTGCGCATCGAGGATCAGCTCGGTGACGCCGCCTGTTTCAACGGCCGGGGAGTATTCTACAACCTGCGCTGATCCGTCTCGGAACCGTCTGCAACACAGCGAAGGCCCGCGGTTTGCCGCGGGCCTTCGCTGTTTCCTAAACCCCTGCAGCCTTCAACGCCGCGCCGACGATAGCGCGCGCCTCGTCCTGGATCTGATTCAGGTGCGCCTCGCCGAGAAATGATTCCGCATAAATTTTGTAAATATCCTCGGTGCCCGACGGACGGGCCGCAAACCAGCCATTTTCAGCCGCGACCTTGAGGCCGCCAATACCGGCACCATTGCCGGGAGCACGGGTAAGTTTGGCCCGAATCGGTTCTCCGGCAAGGTGGGTAGCCGCAACCTGTGCGGGGGAAAGATTGCCAAGCACCGCTTTCTGGGCAGGCGTGGCACCGGCGTCGATGCGGGCATAAACAGGGTCGCCGAACTTGCGCGCCAGGTACTGGTAATGCTGGGCCGGGTCACGTCCGGTGACGGCGGTAATCTCCGCCGCCAGCAGGCTGAGAATGATGCCGTCCTTGTCGGTGGACCATACGCAGCCGTCCATGCGCAAAAAGGAAGCTCCAGCACTTTCTTCACCGCCAAAACCGCAACTGCCGTCGGCCAGGCCGTCGACGAACCATTTGAATCCGACCGGCACTTCCGATAGCGGGCGTCCCAGATCGGCGGCGACGCGGTCGATCATCGATGAGGACACCAATGTCTTGCCAACCGCGGCGGTCTGGCTCCAACCGCTTCGGTGACGGAAAAGATAGTTGATGGCCACCGCCAGATAATGATTGGGATTCATCAGCCCCGCCGACGGGGTCACGATACCGTGACGGTCGAAATCGGGATCGTTGCCGAAAGCGATATCATAATCGTCCTTGAGTCCGATCAGGCCCGCCATGGCACTGGCGGAAGAACAGTCCATACGGATCTTGCCATCCTTGTCGACACACATGAAGCCGAAGGTCGGATCCGGGCATCCATGAATCACGTCGATATTCAGTCCGTACTTCTCGGCGATCGGACGCCAGTAGCCGAGACCGGATCCGCCCAGAGCGTCAGCCGCGATGCGCAGACCGGCGTCCCTGATCGCTTCCATGTCGATGACATGAATGAGGTCATTCACATAAGGTGTCACGTAATCGTGCGAAACGGTGGTGGATGCGCCGAGGGCTTGCGGGTACGGGACACGCTTCACCCCCTTCAGGCCGTGGCGCAGATAAGCGTTGCCTCGGTCGGCAACCGCTGCAGTCACGTCGGTGTCGGCCGGGCCGCCATGGGGTGGGTTGTACTTGATGCCGCCATTATCCGGCGGGTTGTGGGATGGCGTAATAACGATGCCATCGGCCCGATGTTGCTTCCGGCAGCGGTTCCAGGCGAGAATCGCGTGGGAGATGACCGGCGTGGGAGTATAGCCCGAACCGGCTGCGATGCGTACCTGTACCCCGTTGGCCGCCAGCACCTGCAATGTCGTGGCGTGGGCCGGCTCGGAAAGCGCATGGGTGTCCATACCCAGGAACAAAGGCCCGTCGATGCCCGCAGCGGCCCGGTAATCGCAGATTGCCTGCACGATGGCGAAAATGTGATCCTCGTTGAACGATCCATGGGTCGCACAGCCGCGATGCCCCGATGTACCGAAACTGACCAGGTTGGTCTCATCGTCCGGGTCGGGGTGCCGCGTATAGTAATCGCTGATCAACCTTGGAATGTTGCAAAGGATCGACTTCGGTGCCGGCTGTCCCGCCAGAGGGTGAATCTGCATATCTGCGCCTCCTTGAAATCATCGTTCATTGCATTGGCCGGGGATCACAACACCGCCAGTCTATAGAACCTGCAACGACTGTCAAGTCACGGTTACCACCCCCGATATCACCGACAGCCACGCAACGCAACCACCCTCAGTTCTCCACCCCGCCGCCCGCCAATTCACCCTGCAGCAAAACGCCTTCTTCGGATTTTGTCCGGGCCGTGCTCTTCACCTCGATGCCGGCCTCGCGCAGCACTTCATCCACCCTCCGGCTGTCGAGAACTTCTTCCTCGAGCAGGGCTTCGGCCAGTTTTCCCAATGCGAACAGATTGCCACCGATGATCTCATCGGCCTGCTGCTCGCCGGTCTTGACGATCTTTTCGATCTCCTGGTCGATTATCCAGGCCATGTGTTCGCTGAATGAATTGTCGCTGGCAAGCTTGCGGCCCAGAAATGGGTGCTCTTCGCCGCGACTGAAACTCATGGGACCGATGCGTTCGCTCATGCCCCACTGGCAGACCATTTTTTCGGCCAGTTCGGTGGCTTGCTTGAGGTCGTTCTGGGCGCCGGTGGACAGCTCCTCGAACTCCGCCTTTTCGGCGGCCCGTCCACCGAGGCTGACGGCGATGCGGGTCATCAGGTAGGTGCGGGAATAGTGATAGCGGTCATCCACCGGCAACTGCTGCGTCACCCCCAGGGCCTGACCGCGCGGAATAATCGACACCTTGTGGATCGGGTCGGCGCCGGGGCTCAGGCGCGCCAGCAGGGTATGCCCCGCCTCATGGTAAGCGGTGATGCGCTTTTCCTGCTGAGACATGACCAGTTTGCGCTCGGTACCCATGAGCACCCGGTCCTTGGCCCGCTCGAAATGGGCCATGCAAACCTGCTGGGCATCCTCGCGGGCCGCGATAAGAGCCGCTTCGTTAACCAGATTCTCCAGATCGGCGCCGCACATCCCCGGCGTGCTGCGGGCAAGAAGCTGCAGATCGACATCGTCTGCCAGCGGCACCTTGCGGGTGTGCACCTTGAGGATCTCCCCCCGGGCGCGCCAGTCGGGACGCTCCACCACCACCTGTCGATCGAAGCGGCCGGGACGCAGCAGGGCCGGATCGAGAACGTCCGGACGATTGGTGGCGGACATGACAATCACCTCGTCATGGGCTTCGAAGCCATCCATCTCCGACAGCAGCTGATTGAGAGTCTGTTCCCGCTCGTCGTTGCCGCCGCCAAGGCCGGTGCCGCGGGAACGCCCGACGGCATCGAGTTCATCGATGAAGATAATGCTGGGCGCATTTTTCTTGGCATTTCCAAAAAGATCGCGAACCCGGCTGGCGCCCACGCCGACAAACATTTCGATAAACTGGGAGGCCGAGATGGTGAAGAACGGCACCCCCGCTTCTCCCGCCACGGCGCGCGCCATCAGGGTCTTGCCGGTGCCTGGCGGTCCCACCAGCAGCACGCCGCGCGGCGCCTTGGCCCCCAGCCGCATGAACCGTTTGGGATTGCGCAGAAATTCCACGATCTCCATCAATTCCTGCTTGGCTTCCTCAAGCCCGGCCACGTCGGCAAACGTCACGCGGGATCGTTCCTTGGTATACATTTTGGCGCCGGATTTGGCGAAACCGCCCATGACTCCGCCACCGGGCCCCTGCCGGGTGCGCATCCCCTTGAGGATGAACCACCAGACACCGATGATCAGAAGCCACGGAAAGAGATAAATCAGGGCGGTGGTCCAGGCCGACGGTTTTTTTTCGGGACGCACAGCAACCTCGACCTTACGTTTTTCCAGTTCCTGAAGCAATTGCGGGTCGGACACGGGCGGCAGGGTCGTGCGAAACAGCAGGAAGCTCTTGTCGCCTTCTGTTTCGGCGGTACCCTCCAGCAATACCCGTTCCTTCAGGCGACCATCCAGGCTGTTGCCTTCAAAGGTGACGGCTGCCACATTTTCGGCACCCAGTTCCGCCTTGAAACGACTGTAACTCACCTCCGCAACCGTCTCCCGGGTTGGCGGCGTCAGTTTCGTCAACGCGTAGTTGACCATCAGGATGGTTGTCACAACAATGATCAACTGCCAGAAAAGACCACGCGTCATAGGTGCTTCCTTTCATCCGTGCCGTCAGGATGATGCCTGCCGACGGGCATCGCACATCCTGCAAGATCCATTCTGATCCGCCTGCCCCTGCCACAGAGAAACGACCTGTCAAAATAGTAACAAATTTCACAGACAAATGCTTTTTGGCGCTTTGCGCCAGGACAACCCGCCGCAAGGCCCGCCCCGTGGAAACGACAGCCCCGGATGGTTGCTTTCGGCGAATCCTTCTGCTAAAGTCCCGGCGTGGTCGAAAACAGCCGGCCGCATCCTGCACCTTCTTATTCTACCTTCAAAATTCCAGGGATGGCCGCGACCATGTTTGAATTTTCATTACTCGCCAGGGATTCCGGAACCGCCGCACGCCGCGGCCGGCTCTCGACACCGCACGGCACCATAGAAACCCCGATTTTCATGCCGGTCGGCACGCATGGCGCCATGAAAGCCATGACCCCGGCCCAGGTTGAGGAGACCGGCGCGCAGATCATCCTTTCCAACACCTACCACCTGCACCTTGCGCCCGGGGAGGGCTTGATTGAAAAAGCCGGGGGACTGCACCGTTTCATGCACTGGAATCGGCCGATTCTGACCGATAGCGGCGGCTTTCAGGTATTCTCGCTGCCGAAAAAACGCATCACCGAAACCGGGGTGTTTTTCCGTCATGAAATCACCGGGGAAGAAATCTTTCTGGGGCCTTCCGAGGCCATGGCGATCCAGAATGCCCTTGGCGCCGACATCATCATGGCGTTTGACGAATGTATCCCCTACCCTTCGACCCACGCCTACGCCGCGACATCGATTCGCAAAACCCTGCGCTGGGCGGAGGCCTGCCTGAAAAGTCACGGCCGTGCCGATCAGGCGCTTTTCGGCATCGTACAAGGAAGCATCTACGAGGATCTGCGCCAGGAGTGCGCCCGGCAGATGACCGGAATGGATTTCCCCGGTTACGCGATCGGCGGCGTCAGCGTCGGCGAGGGGCTGGATCTGCTCAAGAAAGTCGTCGACTATACGGCCCACCGCTTGCCCGAAAACAAGCCGCGCTACCTGATGGGGGTGGGACTGCCCGAGGATATCCTGGAAAGCGTCGAGCGCGGCATGGATATGTTCGACTGCGTCATTCCGACCCGCTATGCCCGCAGCGCCACCCTGTTCACGCGGCGCGGGCGCATCCGTCTGACACACCGGCGCTACCGGCGGGATTTTTTTCCGGTGGATGCTTCGTGTAATTGTTATTGCTGCGCCAATTTCAGCCGCGCCTATCTGCATCACCTGTTCAAATCAAATGAAATCCTGTCGGCAACCCTGGCCGCCATTCACAACGTGCATTTTTACCTGAACATGATGAGCGAAGTGCGGCAAGCGATTGAAAACAACGATTTTGCCGCCTTCAAGAAGAATTTTCTGGAAGAATACGGCGCCGAAAGCTGATCGCGATGGTGTCCTGCGTGACCCATGGATGGCCAATCGGAGGTTCAAGCGATGGATGCAGACCTGGCGCGCCGCCTGCGTCGTGCCCTCACCGGAAGCCGCGAAGAACTGTTCATCACCATGCAGGATCCCGCGCCCGAGGTGCTGCACACCGCACTCCGAAACCGGGCGCTGAATGAGCTGCATCTGCTGGCCCTGCTCAAGCGCAGGGACCTTGGCGAGGATCTGCTGCGGGCCATTCACCAGACCGAAAACGCCCGCCAGAGCCATAAAGTCCGGCGGGCGCTGATCAGGCATCCTCATCTGCCCGCGTCACTGCTGCAAACCCTGCTGCCGCTGCTGCACCTGTTCGAACTGCTGGACATCTGTTTTCTGCCCGGCGTCGCACCGGACCAGAAACTGGCCGCCGAACGCCTTATCATCCAGCGCCTGCCCACCACCCCTCTGGGCAACAAGATCACCCTCGCCCGCCGCGCCACCGCAACCGTGGTGGCGGAACTGCTCAAGGAAGGCCATCCGGCCCTCATGGAACCCTGTCTGGAGAACCCCCGGCTGCAGGAGATGGCGGTAGCCCGGTTCCTGCGCGGAGTCCGGGCCGACGCCGAAAACATCTCCATCATCGCCAGACATCCGCGCTGGAAGGCACGCAAAACCCTGCGCACCGCCATCCTCAAACACCCACGCACCCCCGGCATCTGGTTCGCTCTCTGGCTGCCGGGCATGCGAGGTCCGGAAATTATCCAGTTGGCCGCCTCGCAGCGCCTCACACCCTCCCAGAAGTCGTGGATCAAACAGGAAATGCGCCGCCGTGGCCTGGCCTGAGGGCATCCCCGCATTCTCTGCCATCACACCACTGTTGCTTTTCGACTCCGATAAATTTTAAAGGGAAGACCGACCAGCAGAGCTGTAATCAGCGTTACGCCTCCTTTGGCGAGCAGGGAGAGAATGATCTGCGCCAGAGTTAAAGACTGTGCGGCAAAAAAATAGAAAATCAAAAAAGCAAGCATAAATCCGGCTGGAATCAAAACAGCGGCACGCCAATACCTTTTTTCGACAGCATGAACCGCCAGGCTTGCCAAAATCGCGATACCGATAAACAGCCCGACACCGACCCAAAGCAGCGGACGCTCCGATAACGGATACGATCCACCCGCGGCAGACTCCGAAACGTCCTCACCTGCAACCGGGGCAACCGGTCCGATACCCTGAACGATATAACAGGGCAAGTAACCAACCAAGCGGGGCGTGCCGGTTCTTGTTGGTTGCAACCCAGCCACTGACACTGTCCCGATAATCACACCGGAACCGCCACCGGAACCGCCACCCGAACCACCGCCGGAACCACCGCCGGAACCACCGCCGGAACCACCGCCGGAACCACCGCCGGAACCACCGCCGGAACCACCGCCGGAACCACCGCCGGAACCACCCCCGGAACC
>Ga0265295_1003408_pt1 | contig 23209 bp, 21 predicted proteins | sample Munlansysbiofilm_FD_192503 | JGI IMG/M metagenome (GOLD analysis project Ga0265295, IMG submission 192503) | Leachate microbial communities from a municipal landfill in Southern Ontario, Canada - Methane capture system biofilm | ecosystem: Engineered > Solid waste > Landfill > Unclassified ...
TCGATTTCGAAATTTCTTTCAAACGGAATCAATAGAAATCCTACTGCCGCTAGAAAAAACCGCAACTCGAAAACAAACAGAAACAGTGTCATTGGGGTCGTGTCTACAGAATTCATTTTTTGGACTCTGTAAAGCCACCTTCAGGTAATTTAACGGATTTTGAGGTTTGAGGGAGCGTGCTGGCCGTAGAGCGGAGCCGGCATGAGGATTTTTCGTTGACCGGCCAAATGCAGGGGTGATAGGTTCTCGAATATGGATGCGAGCGCCGCCGGTTGCCGATTTCGGGCGCCTGCGGCGATGACCTGTCACCCTTAGCAGCTCATCACCTTTCAGACGCCTGCCCGGCCCCTATAAATCAAATTCTTGTCACTTCATCTGAATTGAAAGTCGCGCGGCGCAAGCACAGGTGTCTCCCCGTTGGCCCGGTTTGACATCGAAAAACAGGTTTTGCAGGTTGTGGATTCGGTTTAGAATCGTTTCCAATTTTTCCCTTGATCCAGATGTGAATCTGTGTTGGAAAAGAGATTTCACACCCCGAATGCCCTTATTTTTTGGAGGAAGCATGGCCAAATGTGTTATCGATTGCCGGGGATTGCCCTGCCCGCAGCCCGTGCTGAAGACCAAAAAGGCGATGGAGGCGTCGCCGGACGGAGAGATCGAAGTCCTGCTGAACGACGACATCGCCTTCGAGAACGTTTCGCGACTTGCCGCCGGCCGTCAGTGGGCGGTTGTCGACGTGACCCGCAAGGGGAGCGATATTCATCTTCTGCTGAGAGCGGAGAATGCCGCCATCGGGGAGCCTCGACCGAGTTCTGCCGCGGAGCAGGATGCGACCCTGGTCTATTGTGTGTCGGACAGGATCGGCAGCGGGGACGATAAGCTGGGAGAGTTGCTGATGCAGAGTTTCATCAAATCGCTCCTCGACATGCCGCCGCTGCCGAAACGGATGATTTTCCTCAACAGCGCCGTGCGCCTGGCGACGGAAGGTTCCGCGGTTCTCGAGACCCTGCAGCACCTGGAAAAACAGGGGGTGGAAATCTTTTCCTGTGGAACCTGCCTCGACTTTTTCGGTCTCAAGGAACAGCTGCGGGTCGGTAAAGCCACCAACATGTTCGATGTCATCACGTCATTGCGCACCTTCGAGCGGGTGGTGCAGCCATGATCTATCTCGACAATGCCGCGACCACTTTCCCCAAGCCGGATTCGGTCTGGGAAGCGGTTGTCGATTGCGGCAGGAACAGTTGCGGCAACCCCGGACGCAGCGGCCATCCGCTGGCTGCGGCGGCAGCCCGCGAGATATTCGCCGCCCGCGAGGCTCTGGCGGAATTCTTCAATGCCGGGGATTCCTCCCGCATCGTCTTCACCTGCAATGCCACCGCTGCCCTCAACACGGCCCTCTACGGCTACCTGACCGATGGTGGACACGTCATCACCTCCTCCATGGAGCACAATTCGGTTATGCGGCCGCTGCACACCCTGCAGCAGCAAGGGCGGATCACCCTTACGGTGGTGCCCTGCAGCCCGCGGGGCGAGCTCGATCCGGACGATGTGAAGCGGGCCGTGCAAGCCGACACCAGGCTTGTGGTCCTTACCCACGCCTCCAATGTCTGCGGCACGATCCTTCCTGTCGCCGACGTGAAGCAGCGCCTGCCCGAGGTACCGCTGCTGGTCGATGCGGCGCAGACGGCGGGTGCCCTGCCCATCGATATCGTGCAATCCGGCATCGACATGCTGGCCTTCGCCGGTCACAAGGGATTGCTTGGGCCGATGGGGACCGGTGGCCTGTATGTCGCTCCGTCGCTGCGCCTTGCGCCTCTGATGCAGGGTGGAACGGGTAGCCGTTCGGAGGACCTGGCCCATCCCGGTTTTATGCCCGATGCCCTGGAAGCCGGCACACCCAATGTGCCTGGAATATGCGGATTGCATGCGGGAGTACGGTTTCTGCAGGAGACGGGGGTCGCAACGGTCAGGGCGCACGAAATATCCCTGACCCGGTTGTTGATCGACGGCCTTGCCGGACACGACAGGATCCGTATTCACGGCCCGGCGGATCCTTTAAGGCAGACCGCGGTGGTATCCGTCACCATCAACGGCCGGGATCCCGGTGCCATCGCCCGGTCCCTGGACCGGGATTTCGGTATCGCCTGTCGGGCCAGCCTGCATTGCGCCCCGCTGGCTCACCAGACCCTGGGAACCTGCCCCGAGGGGACAGTACGGCTTTCCATGAGCTATTTCAACACGTTAGACGATATGCAGCAAGCCGTGCGGGCTCTGCATGCGATAGCCGAGCAGGAGGAAGCATGAAAAAAGAGGGCTTTTACGTACTGATTCTTCCCTCGATCCATCACATCCTGAAGGTTGAAAAGGGAGCGAAGACCCAGGGGATTCCCGTAGAATTGATTCCGACGCCCCGACAGATTTCCTCCGATTGCGGCATGGCGGTGGAATTCCACCCTGATGTTCTCGAACGCCTGTTGGCGATGGTTGCCGGAACCGGTATTCCGGAGTGGGAGCTGTATCGCCGGGAAGGCGGGGATTATCAGACCATTAAGGGTTACGATGAGACCGGCAGCCGGGTTTAACACTGTCTGAAAAGGCTGGATTCAGCCTGCTGGCAGTTTTCCATCACACTGAAGCCGACCTGGCGAATCGGCAACCGGCCGCGACGCCGACTTATCCCCTTGCCCCCCCCCTCCCAAAAGCGCATCGCCGCTATCCGCCGCACCAAACAAACAAAAACACTTTTTGAGACAGTTTTTTCCCTGCCGGACGCGGCCGTTCCCGCAACCCACAACCCGAGGGTTCCAGCGAGCAAGGCCAAACCGAAAAGGAGTCGCATCACCCCTCTGCTTCCCTGGACATATGGAGTATACCGCTTGACGGTATCGCTTTTATAGGAATTATCCATTTGACACCCCTCATGCCGCCTTTTATCATGCCCGTGTTCATTGGACTTCTCATTAAATGAAAAGGGGGCCGTTTCATCATGCAATCAACAACCACCCGTCTCGTAAACACCGTTTTTTCCCTTCTGGCCATCCTCGGCGCGCTGAGCTTGGCGCCGACTCTTTCCGGCGCGGCCGGTCCGGCCGTTCCGACTATCCGTTTCGGCTACATTTATACCACCCATCACATGCCGCTGATCGCCGCCCTGGCCAAAGGCAAGGCTTTTGAAAATACCGGCGCCTATTTCAAGGAAGTGCTGCCCAGGGAAAAATACGAACTGTATGCCGACGGCAGAAAACTGGCCCGGATCGACCTTGTTCTGAACAAGAGCGGATCGGAGACCGCCACCATGTTCGCCATGAAGCGTCTGGACATGGCCATGGCTTCCGTGACCGCCATCATGTCAGGCATCGACCGGGGGGCGCAGGTCAAAATCCTCTGTCCCACCCATGTGGACGGCATGGCCCTGGTCGCTCCGAAGGGCAGCAACCTCTCTACATGGGACGCTTTCATCGACCGGGCTAAAAAATCGCCGCGCCCTCTGACTATTGGCTATCACTCGCCGACCAGCGCGCCGAAAATCATCCTTGAAAGCGCCCTGGCAGGCACCGATATCAAGGTTACGGAAAACCCCAACGATGCCACGGCGGATATTCTGCTGGTCGACATCAAATCCACCGCGAACTTCATTCCCGCCCTCACCAGCCGCCAGGTGGACGGCGTCGTGGCGCCCGCCCCCTTCCCCGAGATGATCGAACTTAAAGGGGTAGGCACAATTGTCACCGACCTGCGCGACCTGCCGCCCGCAGGCGCATGGCACAACTTCCCCTGTTGCGTCATGGCAGCCAGGGAGGAGACGCTGGCCACCAACGCCGAAGCGGTGGAGAAGCTGGTGAAGCTCATGGCCGCCAGTGCCTCGTGGAGCAACAGTCACAAACAGGAGGTCGCCGCCATCGCGGAAAAATGGATGGGCACCCCGGCCGCGGCGGTCGAGAAATCGACCATCATCTACACCGTGCAGCCCTCGCAAAACTGGATGCGCGGCGCCGCCACCTATCTGGACATGCTGAACCGGCTCCACAAGCTCTCCGGTCCCCTGGCCGGCAAAAACCTCGAGGAGGCCAAGGGTCGTCTGTTCGAATTTGACTACCTGCCCTGATTGCCCGCACACACTTCCGGCCTGGCCGGTGCCGCCGCATCCGTACCGCCTCCCTGACGCATGCGGCGGCACCGGCCGGGCCCAAACGATTTACCTGGCCGGGCGGACATCCCTGCAAATCACCGCAAAGCAGGGAAAGCTCGGCCACCTGGCCGCCATGAAAGATAAAGCAATCAAATACACCATCCCGATCATTGCACCGCTGCTGTTGCTGTTGTGCTGGCAGTGTCTCGCGCCGTATATCGACAACGAGATCATTCTGCCCTCGCCGGACAGCGTCTTCGCCATTCTCGTCCACCCGGACCGGGACCTCATCAGCATGGGATCGCTGCTGGGGAACATCATCGTGAGCCTGGCACGGGTGGCGTCCGGATATTTCACGGCGGTACTCGTGGCCGTGCCCCTCGGCATTCTCATGGGGTACTACGGCACGGTCAACCGGTTTTTCAGCAACTTTCTTGGAATTTTCAGGCCCATCCCTCCTCTGGCCTGGGTGCCCCTGGTGCTCGCCTGGTTCGGCGTCGCAAGCCTGGCAACCCTGTTGGAAGTCGAGCCGGGCCAATATTACCTGTATCTGAACAACCTGAAATTCTCCATGATTTTCATCATCTTCATCGGCGGCTTCTACCCGGTACTCACCAGCACCATCACCGGGGTGCGGAGCGTGCGCAAGACCCTGATCGATTCTGCCCGCGTGCTCGGCGCGCGCAAACGCGACATCTTTCTCAAGGTGCTCCTGCCGGGCGCCGCGCCGGGCATCGTCATCGGCATGCGTATCGGCCTGGGCGTTTCATGGATGTGCCTGGTGTCGGCGGAAATGCTACCCGGCAGCATGTCCGGCGTCGGGTACCTGATCACCCATGCCTTTACCATCGCCCGCACCGACGTGGTCATCGCCGGCATGATCAGTATCGGTACCGTGGGCGCCCTGCTCGACCTCGGCTTCCGCTGGTTTGAAGACAAAAAATTTACATGGCAGGCACTTGGCCGTTGAGGGGTTCCATGGAACAGGTCATCCGGGTCACCAAAACCCAAAAGAGCTTCATCACGGAAAAAGGGCAATGCGTCCAGGCTCTGAAGGATATCAACTTTGAGGTCGGCGCCCATGAATTCATCTGCCTCGTCGGTCCCTCCGGCTGCGGCAAATCGACCCTGCTGCGGATCATCGCCGGTCTTGAGCAGGCCAGCTCGGGCAGCGTCATGTATCAGGATACCCCGATCAGGGCGCCCCATCGTCAGATCGGCATGGTCTTTCAGGAATATTCGCTGTTCCCGTGGCGCACGGTCCTGGACAACGTTGCGACAGGCATGGAATTCGCCGGCTACGAACGAAGGAACAGGGAACGGCGGGCCCTCGACTACCTGCAACTGGTAGGGCTGGAATCATTCACCCAGGCCTTTCCCTACGAGTTGTCCGGCGGCATGCAGCAGCGGGTCGCCATCGCCCGCGCCCTGGCCACCGATCCCGATGTTTTGCTGATGGACGAGCCTTTCGGCGCGCTGGACGCCTATACGCGCATCGTGCTGCAGAAGGAACTGCTGCGCATCTGGCAGACCAACCGCAAAACCATCCTGTTCGTCACTCACAGCGTCGACGAGGCGATCTTTCTCGCCGACCGCATCTTTGTCATGTCCGCCACCCCCGGCATGATCCGGGAAATCATCGATGTCCCCATGCCCCGTCCGCGCGACCGGGCCAACCCGCGCTACGGCGCCCTGGCGGTACACATCCTCGCCCGGCTTGAACAGGAGACGGTCCATGCCGCCCAATGACCAAGGCCCCATAAGCGTCGGCATCGACATCGGCTCCACCGCCACCAAGGCGGTGGTGCTGGCCGACAGGGTTCTCGGCCAGGCCGTCACACCCACCGGCTGGGACCCTAAAAAAGCCGGCCTGCAGGTGCTGGACGAAGCCCTGGAGGCCGCCGGCGTGGCACAGGACCGGGTGGGCGCCATCATCGGCACCGGTTACGGACGCATCTCCCTGCCCATCTTCACCCGCCGGGTCACGGAGATCACCTGTCACGCCCTGGGCGCCCATTTTCTCCACCCCGCGACCCGCACGGTGATCGACATCGGCGGGCAGGACTGCAAGGTCATCGCCCTCGACGAGCAGGGTGCGGTGTCCGACTTCATTATGAACGACAAGTGCGCCGCCGGTACGGGCCGTTTTCTTCAGGTCATGGCGGCGAGCCTGGATGTCAGCCTAGAGGAACTCGGCGCCCTGGCGGCTACGGCCGAACCGGTGCCCCTCTCCAGCATGTGCACGGTCTTCGCGGAGTCGGAGGTCATCGGCCTGCTGGCGCGCGGCGTCGAAAAAGCAGGCATCGCCGCCGGCATCATCGACACCATTGCCCGGCGGCTCCACTGTCTCGCCGGCAAAGTGCCCCTGCGGGATTCCGTCATTTTTACCGGTGGCATCGCCCAGAACTGCGATATCTGTGAAAAAATCGCCGCAAGCCTCAGTACAGAACTGCACGTTCCTGCCTGCCCCCAGTTTGTCGGGGCCCTGGGCGCAGCGTTGATCGGCCATGAAATCACGACCTCCTTTTCACCCGAATGAGAACCTTTCCCATGATAAAAACAGAAACCTTTGCCGAAATATCCACATTGCGCGAAAGAAATCCGCTGGTCTTGAAAGAAGCCCGGGAAAATGGACTGCGCGTGGTCGGAACCTACTGTCTCTACTCCCCGGTGGAACTGGTCGTGGCGGCAGGGGCCGTTGCCGTATCCCTCTGCGGCACAAGCCAGACCCCGATCCCGGCAGCGGAAAAGATCCTGCCGCGCAATCTGTGCCCGCTCATCAAATCCAGCTACGGCTTTGCCGTCACCGATACCTGCCCGTACTTCCATTTTGCAGACCTTATACTGGCCGAAACGACCTGTGACGGTAAAAAGAAGATGTATGAACTGCTCAGCGCCATGAAACCGCTGCACGTCATGCAGCTGCCGCAGACGCAGGACGACACGGCGCTGACCTATTGGACCGGCGAAATGCTGCGCCTTAAGCGTCGGCTTGAAGAGATGTTCGGCGTAGAGATAACTGAAGAGAAACTGCGCGAAGCCATCCGCCTGATGAACGACGAACGGCGCTCCCTGCAAGCACTGCAGGATGTCTGCCGGCATGTGCCCGCACCCATCAGCGGGCTGGACATGCTCACCGTACTTCATAACCGCGGGTTTTCCTGCGACAAGCGCGAAGTCATCGAGCTGGTGGACCGGCTCACGGCCGAACTGCAGGACATGGCTACGGCAGGACGGTCGCCCTACACGCCGGCAACTCCGCGCATTCTGCTCAGCGGCGTACCCATCGGCATCGGCTCGGACAAGGTGGTGCGGATCATCGAGGACTGCGGTGCCAGCGTCGTCTGCTTCGAAAGCTGCACTGCCTACAAGAAGGTTGACCCGGTTGCCAGTGACGGCGATCCGCTCGCCGCCCTGGCCGAACGTTACCTGCGCGTACCCTGTTCATGCATGTCACCCAACCAGGGACGCATGGAACTGGTCGAGAAACTTGTCCGCGATTTCCGGGCGGACGGTGTCGTCGATCTCACCTGGCAGGCCTGTCACACCTACAACATCGAGTCTGCCAGTCTGAAAAACCATGTGCGGAACACCTCGAAAGTGCCCTTTCTGCAGATCGAAACCGACTACTCTGCATCGGATACCGAACAGCTCAAGGTGCGCATCGAGGCATTCATCGAAATGATCTGCCGCAAAAAAATCGCCTGACCGGGAAACCGCGAGCAGTCCTTATTCTCACGAAGCCGGCGTTGTTTCGGCCGTCAACCCGCCGTCAAGATCCGGGTTCATCAGGCAACATAAGCGCCTATTTCGCCCTCCGCCGACGTGCGGACCCGACGAAACCCGCTCTGATCATGCCCTTTCAGCAGGCATTGGAGCGGTTTTTTTCTGACCATAAATCGTTTTCCGTGCGTAACGGAACGAGAAGTTTATTCATTCAGTACAGTGGAAGGAGGCTGCAGATGGCTAGATCACGGGAAGAAATTCTCAAGGATTTGGCGGAGGGAGTGCTCAACATGGATGAGGATCTGGCCGTGGCGGTGGCCAGGGAGGCGATTGATATCGGCCTGGACGCGTTTGATGCCATCACCAACGGTCTGGTGGTGGGAATGAACAGGGCCGGCGAACTCTACGATCAGGAGGAATATTTCGTGCCCGAACTGCTGATCTGTTCGGATGCCCTGTATGCCGGTCTGGAGGTCCTCAAACCCCACATCAAAAAGGATAACGCGCGAAGCAGGATCGGCTGCGTGATCGGGGTCGTCGAGGGCGACACCCACGACATCGGCAAAAACCTGGTCAAAATCATGCTCGATGTCGCCGGATTCGAAATTTACGATCTCGGCCGCAATGTTCCCCTGGCCGACTTCGTGCGCAAGGCGCAGGAGGTCGGCGCCCGGCTGATCTGCCTCTCAACCCTGATGACCACGACCATGGACAGCATGGCCGCGATCATCCGCATGCTCGAGCAGGAGGGCATCCGCGACCAGTTCAAGGTGCTGATCGGCGGCGGACCGATCTCGCAGGCCTTTGCCGACCGCATCGGAGCGGACGGCTACGCCGACAACGCCGCCAGCGCGGTGCGGGTCGCCAACCAGCTCTTCGCCGACGTCAAGGCCGCCTGACCCGGACCGATGCCGGCAACCCGGCATGTCAGGCCCGACCGGCCGCCATGCCTGTTTTTTATCCTCCCAGGAGAACGGAAAGCTCATGAACAAGGATCAAATGACACCGATGGAGCGGTTTTCCGCCTATGACAAGGGCGAGCCGTTGGATCGTCTGCCCTGCGTGCCCGTGGTCGGCAATGGCGCGGCCCGGGTTCTGGGATGCAAAATTTCCGAATTTCGCGACAACGGACCGCTCATCGCCGAAGCCCACCTGGCGGCCTACCGGCGTTTCGGCTACGACACGGTCCGGATATTCACCGACCTCTACGTGCTGGCCGAGGCCATGGGAGCGAATGTCTGCTATCCCCCCGACGAAACCGCCCACCTGGAAAACTCGGCCATCGACGACATCGCCCATATCGGGCGTCTGCAGCCCGTCGATCCCCGGCGGGACGGCAACCTGCCGGCTCTGCTGCAGGCTCTGGAAATCGCCCATGAGCGGGTTGGCCACGAGGTGCCGGTGGCGGGCGCGGTGGTCTGCCCCTTGACCACCGCCTCGTTTCTGATCGGCACTGACAACCTGGTCCGCATGATGCACCGCAACCCCGAAGGGGTCCACAGCCTGTGCGAAATCGCGCTGGCCTCGGCCCTCAACTACGCCCGGGCGGTGCTGGACATCGGCTGCACCTTCGGCCTGACCGAACCGGTCTCCAGCAGCACCATTATCAGTCCAGCCCACTTCGAGAAATTCTCCTATCCCTACCTGAAGCGCCTGTGCGACTTCATGCATGAGCACAGCAAACCGGTCACGCTGCATATCTGTGGAAAGACCGAACGCATCTGGCCGCTGATGGCCGACGCCGGCGCCGACTGCATCAGCATCGACGAAATGGAGGATTTGCGCAAAACCAAGGAATCCGTCGGCCACCGGGTGCGGGTCATGGGCAACGTGGCCACGGCCGAAACCCTGCTCCAGGGCAGTCCCGCGGATGTGCGGGCGGAAACCCTGGACTGCATCCGCAAAGCTCACGACAACCCGCGTGGATTCATCGTCGCCTCGGGCTGCAGCCTGCCGACCGAGGTGCCCTTCGCCAACATCGACGCCATGCTCGACACGGTGCGGGAAGTCGGCTGGCCCGTCACCGTGGCCAAGCTCGACTCCATGACCTGATCGTCCAGACAGGCGATCGGTTTTGCCAGTGCGGCCGGCTCCCGCGGATTCAGGATAACCGTTCACGCCGTAAGGCGCATCTGCAATATACTGCACGGCCATCGAACACAACTTCGCTGGGCCGAACATCTCTCAAGGAGGAAACAATGATGAAAAAGTGGTTTTCGGTGGCAGCGCTGATCTGTCTGTCCGCCGGCATTCTGCTCACGGGATGCGACAACAAGAAAGATGCCGCCGTCGATGGCGCGGCATCCGCCAAAAAACTCGACAAGGTGAATGTCGGCTACCTGGCCTCGCCGGAGCACCTGCTCTATTTCGTGGCCAAGGAGAAGGGTTTCTTCGAACAAGAGGGCATCGACGCCGAGCTGTTCCTGTTCACCAATTCGGCAGAGGGACTGAACGCCACCATCGCCAACAAGCTCGATGTAGGCAGCTTCGGCGTCTCGGCACCGCTGGCGTTCGTGGCCAAGGGCGCGGACGTGGTGGTCATCGGCGGGCAGAACTCCGGTGCGTGCGCCCTGGTGTGCGCGCCCGAGCGCTATGACGAATTGAAGGATATCCGCAATTACCGCGGCAAGAAGATCGCCAGTGTCAGGCTCTCCACGGCCGACGTGATCTTCCGGGGGGCGCTGATCGATGCCGGCATCGACTGGCGCAAGGGGGACGCAACCATCACCGAGATGGAATCGCCGGCCGCTACCATGGAAGCCTTGAAAAAAGGCACCGTCGACGCCGCCCTGATCTGGACGCCGTTCGTCGCCATGGCGGAAGACATGGGCGTGAAGGTCGCCATGTACATCACCGAACTGTTCGAAAACAACGTCTGCTGCCGACAGGCCGTCATGCGCTCCAACCTGGAGCAAAACCCGGAACTCTGGCAGCGCTTCATGGCCGCCCTGATCAAGGCCTACGATTTCTATCAAACCAACCATGAAGAAACCATCGATATCACCGCCAAATACGTCAAGGTCGACAAGAAATATCTCGACAAGGAAACCTACGCGGCCGATGCCACCATGGTCTGCAGCCCCGACCCCCTGAAAAAATCCGTCAACAGATACTGGGACATCATGAAAAACACGGGCTTCATCAAAACAGCTATCGATATCAACGCTCACATCGATACGCGTGTCTACCAGGCCGCGCTGGATCGCCTGATCAAGGAAGACCCCGGCAACAAAAACTACGCCCGGCTTGCCACGGAATTCACGGCCAACAACTGACCGCCGCGGTTGCCGGTTTAATTCAATGGATCGCAACGGTTCCGCCCGCCGGAAATCCGGCGGGCGGAACCATGATATGGGGGAGAGGATGGGAAAGATCAGATTGGAGAACGTCACGTTCTCCTACCAGCAACAGGGAGTGGCCGGCCCGGTGGTCGAGGATGTGAGCCTGACCATCCGCGAGGGTGAGTTCGTCAGCTTCATCGGCCCCAGCGGATGCGGCAAAAGCACGGTGCTGCGACTGCTTTCGGGACTGAGCCGTCCCAGCGGGGGGCGCATTCTGCTCAATGGCCGGGAAATCGCGGGGACAGGCCATGAGCGCGGGGTGGTTTTTCAACATTACGCCCTGTTCCCATGGATGACGGCCCGCGACAACGTTATTTTCGGCCTGCGGCAATGCCCCGGCGGCATGACCAGAAAAAACGTCTCGGCCATGGCCGACCGCTATCTTGACCTGGTGGGCTTGCATGATGTCGGAGACAAGTATCCCAACCAGCTGTCCGGCGGCATGCAGCAGCGGGTGACTATCGCCAGGGCGTTCGCCATGGATACTGACATCCTGCTGATGGACGAACCTTTCAGTGCGGTCGACGCCCGCAACAGGATGAAACTGCAGGAGTTGCTTCTGGAACTGTGGCGCAAGGGCGAAAAGAAAAAGACCGTGGTCTTCGTCACCCATGACGTGGATGAAGCCATCCTGCTTTCCGACCGCATCGTGGTACTGTCCGCCTGCTCCAAAGGGATCAAAGAGCAGATCGAGGTGGGGCTGTCCCGCCCCCGCAACTGGTCGCTGCTGGCCAACACGGCAACCTATACCGCGCTTCGAAACCGGCTGATCGGCCTGTTGTTCACCGATCTGGTGGAGGAAACGAAGCTTGCCATATGACAGGTTCTGACATGGATAACACAGCCAGAAACATCGACATCCCTCGGAAGGAGCCGCAGGAGCAAGAGCTGCAAAAAGACCGGTCCCGGCAGGCATGCGCGCACCTGCTGAACCATGCCAACATCCTGTTCGGCATCGCGTTGCTGCTGATGGCCGTGCCGGGCAAACGCCCGGTCGCCGACATCCACACCTGGCATCTGGCCGGATTTCTGCTGTTCGTGGAGGCCCTGTACGGCGCATCGGTTCTTTGCCGGGCCTGCAGCGAAATGAAAAGAAGATCCGCCACGGACCTCACGGCCATCGTCCTGGCCGGGATCATCCTCTGGGAATTGACCACGAGCAAACTGGATCTTTTCGAACGGCTCATCTTCCCCGTGCCGGGCAAGGTCATCGCGGTGTTCATCGAGGAAATACCCATGTTCATGAAATGCCTGGCCAGCTCTCTGCAACTGCTGGGCGCGGGATTCAGCCTGGCGCTGGTCACGGCCATCCCCCTGGCGCTGCTCATCGGCTGGCGCAAGCGGCTGTTTGCCGTGGTCAACCCCATGACCAAGGTGCTGGGGCCGATTCCGCCCATCGTCTACATTCCCTATTCCATCGCCATCTTTCCGACCTTCAAATGTTCCTCGATTTTCATCATCTTCATCGGGGCGTTCTGGCCGATCTTCATCAATACCCTGAACGGCACCTTCAACATTGAACCGAAGATCATCGATTCCGCCAGGGTGCTCAACGTCAGGGAGAGAACCCTGCTGTTCCGCATCATCCTGCCGGCCATCCTGCCGGCCATCATCAGCGGCGCCACCCTCGGTCTGGTATTTTCCTTCATTCTGCTCACGGCCGCGGAGATGATCGGCTCCTCCTCGGGGCTGGGCTGGTACGTCAAGTACTTCTCCGATTTCGCGGATTATCCCCGGGTGGTGGCCGGCATCATCTTCATCGGCATGGTCGTCACGGCAATCACGTTTTTCTTTGAAATGATCGAGAAGAAGCTGCTGCGCTGGCGCAGCTGAGCCACCGGAAAGAGGAGACACCATGACCCAGAAAGAACGCCTGATCAATACGCTGGCCGGCCGGGCGGTGGACGGCGCGCCCTTCATCTGCCCCGGCGGCATGATGACCATGGTCGTCACCGAGGTGATGCACGCAGTGGAAACCTTCTGGCCCGAGGCGCACAGCGACCCGGCCAGAATGGCTGAACTCACCCTCGGCGCCAACCGTCTGAGCGGCGTCGAAAACCTCGGCCTGCCCTTCTGCATGACGGTAGAGGCCGAAGCCATGGGCGCCACGGTGGATATGGGCGGCAAAAACAGCGAACCGCGCGTGACCGCCTACGTCATGGACAACCTGACGCAGTTGGACCGCCTCGGCGCGATCGACGTCACCCGGGGCCGGGCCAAGGTCTGCGCCGAGGCCGTCGGCCTGCTCAAGGAGCGGGCGCCCGACGTGCCGATCATCGCCAACCTGAGCGGCCCGGTCAGCCTGGCGACCTCCCTGGTCGATCCGCTGTTGTACTACCGCGCCATGCGCCGCGACCAGCAGGCCGCCCACGCCCTCAACGAGCGCGCGGTGGAAAACACCCTGGCGCTGGGGGATGCCCTCGTGGAGGCGGGCGCGGACCTGGTCTGCATCGCCGACCCGAGCGCCACCGGCGAACTGATCGGGCGCCGCGCCTTCGAGGAATTCGTGCTGCCCTGTCTCAACCGCATGGCGGACCACTTCCGCCGGCGCCACGCCCGGCCAACCATCGTGCACATCTGCGGCGATGTCAAGAGCCTGGGCACCGCCCTGCGGCAGTTGAGCGCCGCGGCCGTCAGCGTCGATTCGGTGGTCGGCATCCCCCAGCTTCGGAGCCTCGCGCCCGGCAAGGTGACCATGGGTAACATCAGCACCTTTCTGCTGGAGCGCGGCACACCGGAAAAGCTGGCCAGGGTCAGCGGGCAATGCCTGAAGCATGGCGTCGACATCCTGGCTCCGGCCTGCGGCATCGGCCCCGGAACCCCCATGAAAAACCTGCAGGCCGTATCCGAAACGGTGCGCCGGCACCGTTCGGCGGCCTGACGCGAGGACAGGAACACCATGTTTACCGTCCGTTTTCTCCCCGGCCTGCAGTCCGTGGCCGTCGCCCCGGGCACCACCATTCTCGAGGCAGCCCGCCGGGCAGGCGTCATGCTCGAATCGCCCTGCAACGGGGTCGGCACCTGCGGCAAATGCACGGTGCGCCTTGATGTCGAATCATTGTGGCAGGTGAACATCCGGGGCGCCCGCCCCGCCCCCCACGGCGCCGCCGGCCCGGTCGAGATTCTGTCCTGCCAGGCGGAGGTGCATGGCGACGTCACCGTGGAAATCCCGACCGGCGAACAGCACGACACCCTCCAGGTGCTGAGCCACGGCGAGGCCGGCGCCATCGAGCTGGCCCCCTGCATCCGCAAGGTCTACCTGGAAGAAAAGCAGGCCACCAGCGTGTTCGCAGGGGAACGGCTGCTGGCCACCGAGGCGGGGGACACGCGCCCCCATCATGCCGGCATGGTGGTCGACATCGGCACCACCACCTTGGTTGCCGCCCTCGTCGATCTTACCAGCGGACGGGAAATCGCCACAGCCGCGGCCCTCAACCCCCAGAGCCGCCAGGCTCAGGACGTGCTCTCGCGCATCCACTTCGCCTCCGAAGAAACCGGCCTGCAGACCATGCACGCGGACCTGGTCGAGGAGATCAACCGGCTGACCGCGGACCTGTCGCGGCAGTCGGGGCTGGACAGCCGCCACATCTACGAGATTGTCTACAGCGGCAACACCTGCATGCTTCACCTGGCCACCGGCACCAGCCCCGCTTCCCTGGGGCGCTACCCCTACACCCCGCTCCTGCGTGGCAGCCAGCATGTGACCGCCGCAGGGCAGGGGCTGCATATTGCGGACAGCGGCCTGATCTACCTGCCGCCAGTCATCTCTGGCTATGTCGGAGCCGACCTGACTTCCGGCATTGTTGCCACCGGCCTCCATCGGCGCGAAGGCACCACCCTGCTGGTGGACATCGGCACCAACGGCGAGATGATCCTGGCCCGCAACGGCGAACTGCGCGCCACCTCCACCGCTGCCGGACCCGCCTTCGAAGGCATGAACATCTCCTGCGGCATGCGTGCCAGCCGGGGCGCCGTGGAATACTTCGCCGTGGACGGTGACGGCAGCCTGACCATCCGCACTATCGGCAACGCCAGAGCGACCGGCCTGTGCGGCAGCGGTCTGCTCGATATCGTCGGCGAGCTGGTCGCGCACGGCGTCATCGGCGGCAACGGCCGGTTCCTCGCCCCCGACCGTGCGCCCCACCTGCCCGTTTCCCTCCTGGAAAGGCTGGTCCCGCGCGAAGGCAAAACTGCCTTTCAGGTGACCGAAGACGTGTTTCTTTCGCAGAAGGATATCCGCCAGGTGCAGCTGGCCAAGGGAGCGATCCGGGCCGGCATCGAATTCTTGCTGCAGAACAGCGGCATAGCTGCCGTGCAGGTGGACCGGGTGCTGATCGCCGGTTCCTTCGGCTACCATCTGCAGGAACAAAGCCTGCTCAACCTCGGGCTGCTGCCCAGGGAATTCGCCGGCAGAGTCGACTTCGTCGGCAACACCTCGAAAACCGGTGGCCAGGCCCTGCTGCTCAACCAAAACCTGCGCAATGAAATGACCGCCCTGGTCTCGGCTGTCGAAGTCATCGAACTGGCCAATTTTCCGGACTTCGACCGGGTTTTCGTGAAATGCCTCGGCTTCTGATCCCGGCAATGGACAGCGAACCACGAGAAGAGCCCATGCGGCTGGGCGTCATTGCCTGCACCGCCCTCAAGCCCGAACTCGAGCGCCTGCTGGCGCCGCTACCGGAGGTGAGCCGGGTCATCTACCTCGAAGCCGCCCTGCACAACCATCCGCAAAACATGCGGCAGCGGCTCAAGGCGGAGATCCGCGCCCTGGCGCCCCTGGTGGACGCGATCTTCCTCGGCTACGGCTTCTGCCGCTCCCTGCGCGGCTTGGAGCGTGAATTCGACGTGCCCGTCATCCTGCCGCAAATCGACGACTGCATCTCGTTGCTGCTGACCCCGCAGCGCCACGCCGAGGAAATCCGCCGCGAGGCCGGCACCTGGTTCATGCCGCCCGGCTACGCCGAGGTAAGCGCCCAGATGGTGATCGAGGCTCTCAACCTGGACCGCCTCGCCCGCCACGGCAAGGACCCCATGGCCATGGCGCGGCGTCTGTTCACCCATTACCGGCGGGGGCTCTTCATCGACACCGGCGTGGGCGACCGACAGGCGCTGCTGGCCGGAGCGCGTCGATTCTGCGAGGACTTCAACCTCACCCTCGAAACCACCACGGCCAATACCCGCTTGCTGGAATTCTGGCTGGGCAAGGCCCGAGCGGCGGCCGCTCAGGCGGCCAAAGGTCGCCGCGCCGGACAAAGTGCAGCTGGAAAAGATGGGCCGGCCCTGCCGGGCGTCGGCGACGTTTCATTCTGATGGCATGGATTCAAAGGAGGAGATGGACCGATGTGGCGCAAAAAAGGCATGGCCTGGGTCTACCTGGCCGGCGTATTGCTGGCCATCCGGTGGCTGGCCAATCATTTCATCACGGACCGACTGCTGCAAGACAAGGTGGCGCTGTTTTACCTGGCGGCCATATTTCTCGGCAGTCTGGTCATCGTCGGCGGTCGAAAAGGCCTGAAAACGATCGTCACCCTGTCGGTGACGGTCCTGCTCATCCTCAAGGTGCTGCTACCCCTGATCCTGGCGGGATACAACCCGGCCCTGGTCGCCATCCTGACCTGCGAGGTCATCACCGTCATGGCCCTGCTGTTCGTAAGCGGCTTCAACCACAAGACCCTGGCCGCCATTATCGGAACCAGCGGCGGCATAGGCGTCGCGGGCTTGCTGGCCTTTGCCATCGGTTCCATGGCCCACCTCACCGGCCTGGGCAACGACGAAGCCATCCATTTGATCCTCTATAGCCGCAACCTCGATTTCAGGGGACTGCTGTTCGCGGGCATCATCATCGGCGCCATGGGAGCCGTTATGGATGTGGGTATTTCCATATCCTCGTCCATCCACGAAATCAGGACCACCAACCCCGGCATGGCGACGGGCAGCCTGGTGAGTGCGGGCATGAATGTCGGGCGGGACATCATGGGCACCATGTCGAACACCCTGATACTTGCCTATGTCGGCAGCAGCCTCAACCTGCTGCTTTTGTTCACCACCTACGATATCCCCCTGAACGAAATCATCGGACGCGACAACCTCGCCGCGGAAATCGTCCGGGCCCTGGCCGGCAGCGTCGGGCTCATTGCCACCATTCCCATTACCGCTCTCACGGCGGGAATGCTGGCAGAAAAGAGCGCCCCAAAGACCTAAGCGGCTCGTCACAGGTCAAGATCGGGCACACCCGGCCGACCAGGTCGAGAATCTTTTCGAGCTGTAACAGGACCAGGAATTTCGACCCCCGGCTGCGGTCATACCCCGCCCAGCGCCGCATGAGGAACCAAAGGAGAACCAATGGGGACATTGCTATCCAGTCAATGTTAGAGCCCAACCTAAGTGGTGTAACAATGCACCGCCCTGGCAATTGAACATTAATTGACCGTCCTTCGCCCTTTTCAATTCGATCGTCAACATTATGGCAAAACCGGGTTGCGCAGCCCGCTAGCGAGGCCGACTTCAGCACCGGTTGCGCTAAAAAAAACCATCATGCCGGTGTAAAATACCTTTAAATATTTAATAAGTAGGCATTTTTTCTCCGCCAGTCCACCCAGGCAAAAGGCTGTCAGCAGCTGGCACACTCCTTGCGACCCCCCCCGTGACACATTCGGCGAACTGGCCGGCGGCAGGCAACGCCCGGATTCATATTAACTTGCACCCCTTAAGACGGGGAGGGAGAAAACTTCCATGCTTGATCTCACGATGATTGACCAGGTGACCATCATTCTCTATCTGGGATGCGTCCTGGGCGTCGGCCTCTGGGCAGGAAGGCGGGTGAACGATCTTGAGGAGTATGCGGTGGCCGGCCGCAACTATACCGCCCCGATCATCGCCGCGACCTTGTCCGCCTCCTTCATCGGCGGCGGTTTCACCATGGGGAATGCCGAAAAGGTCTTCACCATCGGTATCGTCAATATCGTGGCACTTTGGGGTTTCAGTCTCAAGGAAGTGCTGGTGGCCCGCTTCATCGCTCCCAGATCGGGCCGCTTTCCCAAGGCGATCTCCGTGGGCGACGTGATGGAGGTCGACTACGGTAAAACCGGCAAGTTCATCACGGGAATTTTTTCCGTGCTGTTGTGCGCCGGCATTCTGGGTGCCCAGATCGGGGGTATGGGATACCTTTTCAATCTGTTTCTGGGACTGTCGGTGCCGACCGGCATCATGATCGGCATGGGCATCATCATCCTGTACGACACCATCGGCGGCATGCGGGCGGTGGTTGCCACGGATGTGCTGCAGTTCGGGGTGCTGGCCATCGGCATGCCCCTGGTGCTGTTTTTGGGGATCAAGCAACTGGGCGGTCCGGGCGAGCTTCTGGCGCAGGTGCCGGACGGCCATTTAGAATTTTTCAGCAACATGACGCCGGTCCAGTTCGGTTCCCTGTTCCTGACCTTCGTGCTGGGCGAAACCCTGGTCCCTCCCTACGTGCGGCGGCTGTTCATCAGCCGCGACATCAAGGCCATCTCCCGGGGCACGCTCTGGAGCGGGCTCTTTTCGGTGCCGTTTTTCGCCATTTCCGGCGGCATCGGCCTGGTCGCGCTGGTTCTCAAACCCGACCTCAATCCCAACCTGGCAATTCCCTTCGTCGTCGAGGGCGTTCTGCCGATCGGCATGCGCGGCCTGGTCATCGCCGGCATTCTGGCGGTTGTCATGTCATCGGCCGATTCCTTTCTCAACAGCGCTTCCGTGGCTTTCGTCAACGATATCGTCAATCCCCTGCGAAAGGAGAAACTGAGCGACCGCACCGGCCTGCTCTGGGCGCGGCTGGCGACCCTGATCACCGGTTCCCTGGCGATCATCATCGCCATCCGCATTCAGAGCCTGCTCGATATACTGCTGTTTGCCTATAACTTCTGGTCGCCGATCATTCTGGTGCCGCTGGCCGCCACCCTGCTGGGGTTCAAATCCACCCCCCGGGCCTTTATCTGTGGTGCAGCGGCCGGGCTTGTCGGGGTCTTCGGCTGGAATCATCTGCTTGGCACTCCCGGCGGGTTCGACGGACTGCTGATCGGGGTTTTCGCCAACTTTCTGGTTTTTTGCCTGGTGAACAGACTGGATATGGTGACCTTGGAATGTGTGGAAGAGTGCGGTGAGTAACGGGAGGAAAACCATGATTAGACTGTTCACGGCCCTGATGTTATTTGCGGCCCTTTCCTGTCCTGCCTTCGCGCTTGACAGTCCCGGAGTCGCGGTCGAAACCCTGGTCCGCGGGAGAGCCAGTTGGGATGGGACCCCGCTGCCGGCTTATCCCGATGGACAACCGCAATTGACCATCCTGCGCATCCAGATTCCCCCTGGCACCACCCTGCCGCTGCACAAGCATCCGGTGATCAATGCCGGAGTTCTGACCAAGGGCGAGCTGACCGTCGTCACCGAAAAAAACGAAACCCTTCACATGCAGGCCGGGGACCCGATCATCGAGGTGGTGGACAAGTGGCACTACGGCAAAAACGAAGGCATGGAAACGGCCGAGATCATCGTTTTCTATGTCGGTACCGCCGAACTTCCGCTGACTGTCAAGTAGTATCCATCCGGAAACTCCGGATGGATACAGCGTAGTTTTCATATGGGAAACGAGCAATTTTTCGTTATGGTAAGGAAATCAAGGGGTTGCGCGGAGGCGTACATCGGTACGCCGCACAAGCAAGCCTGCGGATTGACGCCGTCACGACGGAAAAGGGCCGTTTCCGGATGAAAACTAAGTAATAACGTTATCGTATCAGTAATTCCGGAGCCATGATGAGATTTAGCCTGCTCACCTGCCTGTTCGGCTTCTTTCTTTTCATCGGAGTCGCCTGGGGACTCGACCTTCCGTCCTCCTTCGACCTGAGAAACATCGACGGTCACAGCTATATCGGACCGGTGCGCGACCAGGGTGCTTGCGGCAGCTGTTACAGCTTCGGGGCATTGGCAGCGGCGGAAAGTACCTGGAACCGGACCCATGGGCGGTATGACGATCAGGCCATCGATCTGTCGGAAGCCTTCATCGTTTGGAGTTTGAGTCCGCTGTATGACGGTTTTGACGGTTGTGGCGGAGCAAACTACGATTACGAAGAACTGACGGCCTTGACCGAGTACGGCGTTCCGTTGGAATCGGTTTTTCCCTATGTCACCGCTGATCCCGGTCCTGATGTGCACTGGGACGCTGCACGGAACAGCTTTCTCGATTGGTATCGCATTCCGCCCAATGATATCGAGACCACCAAACGCATCCTTTATCGGATCGGTGCGATCGATGCCGCCGTGCTGGTCGACAATGCTTTTGCTGCCTATTCCGGCGACATTTTCGAGAATACCAATTCAACCGTCAGGGATACCGTTCCTTATTACACGGCTACTAACCATGCCATTGCTCTGGTGGGCTGGAACGACGAGTCAGCCGATGGCGGAATGGGGAGCTGGATCTTGCGAAACAGCTGGGGCAGCGAGTGGGGCAACGGCGGATACATGAATATCCGCTACACATCGGCGGCTGTCAATCTGGAAGGGACCTATCTTATCACCACCCCTTGGGAAGGTGCGAACCTTGCCGTGGAAAACAATCAAAACCTCATAGCCGTTCCCTGGATCGCCGGGGGGACCATCAATGCCCACGGAATCGATCTCTGGGGCAGCGCCGCCGGTAGTGTCCTCAATCGCGGCACGATTGCCGCCGAATCGCGCGGTGTGGATGAATTGGCAACAGCTCGCGGCATCTATCTTTGGGGCGGCCCCGCGGGGCAGGTGATCAATGAGGGAGGCATCGAGGGAGTTGCCTCAAGTGATAACCAACAGGCAATCGCCTACGCCGTCTGCCTGCAGGGTGGTCTGCTGGACAACAGCGGGAGCATGACGGCGCTCGCCACCGCCGAGTCGGATCAGGCAATGGCCTTCGGCATCTGGGCGGCCAATGGCGGCAATCCCTTGGAAATTCACAACAGCGGTGAAATTACGGCCCGCGTCTGGGACAGTCAACGAAACATTGCATATGGCGTCTGGGGCGACAGCCGCAAGTCCGTGAGCATTATCAACAGCGGCACCATTAACGCCTACGCCGCCCATTATGCCATCGGGGTGCTGCTCAGCGGCGGTCCCGCCCTATTGAGTAACAGCGGTGTCATCGAGGCGAAGGCTTCTTACGACGATCCGGATCTGGAGGCCGGTATGAGCATTGGCGTCCGGTCCCTGGAGGAAGCGGTGATTCTCAACTCCGGCACCATCAGCGGCGCGATCGCCTCTGTCTACGCGTCAGGAAATACCGAGCTGATCCTGGACACGGGTTCGAATCTTATCGGCTCCGTTTTTTTATCGGGGACATCGGACATAGTGGGGTTGCTCGGCACCGGCAGCGAGGAGACACGCTTCATCGGAGCTGAAAATCTGATGATGATGGGCGAGGACTGGTCTTTGAGCGGCGACTCCGCCTTCGATTCGATACAGGTGATGTTCGGGCGACTGGGAGTCGATGGCGCACTGGCCGGACAAACCACGGTTCTCGGCGGCGGCATCCTCGGCGGCAACGGCTCCTTGACCGGCGACGTGAACAGCCGGGGGAGAGTGGCGCCGGGCGCCTCCGTCGGCCATCTGACCATCGACGGGGATTTCACCCAGGCCGCGGACGGCACGCTGGAAATCGAGATCGGCGACGGTGTCGCCGACCGGCTGACCGTCACCGGTACCGCCGCCCTGGCCGGCACTCTGCTGCTTCTGCCGGACAGCTACGCCACCGGCGGCAGCTACACCTTTCTGGAGGCCGGCTCTGTCATCGGCGGCTTCAACACTCTGGCCGGCGCGGCCATCCTGAGCTTCGACCTGCAAAGCGCGGCGGACAGCCTGAGCCTGGAGGTGACGCGCAACAGCTACGCCAGTCTGGCGAACTCGCACAACCGGGATCTGGCGGCCGTGTTGGACAGTGAAAGAGCGGCCGCCGAGAGTGACTTCGCCGATCTGCTCGATTCCCTCGATCTGGCCCTGAGCCGGGACGCATTGAATGCCAACCTGGAGAGTTTGACCCCCCGCATTCACGGCGCGGCCAGCGTGCTGGTGCTGGACGAAGCCCAGGCGCGGCTGGCCGATCTCGGCCGGCACCTGCGGCAAGTCGATGCCGATGCGAAACCCGGGACATGGACCGGCTGGCTGGAACTGCTCGGGCGGGACGCCGGCTACCGTCGGGACGGCGCCTACGACGCCCTGCAGGCCGACCTGTACGGCCTGATGCTGGGCGTGGAACGGACCGCCGGGGGACTGACCCTGGGAGCGGCGGTGGCCATGGCCGAAAACCGCTACGAAGCCCGGCACTCCCGCGACGACGGCGAGAGCGACAGCCAGCAGGGCTATATCTACGCCGCCTGGCGGGAGTCCGGCATAAGCGGTTGGCATCTGAACGCTGTCTTGGGCGGCGGCCTGGTTCAGCTGGACGCCGACCGGAGCATCCCCTTTGCCTCGCGGACCGCCAAAAGCGACCATGACGGCACGCTGTACGGCGCCGCGATCGGCGGCGGTTATCGCCTGAATCTGGGGAACTGGATCCTCGATCCGACGGCGGGACTGAGCTTCGTCCACCTGCGTGAGGAGAGTTTCCGGGAGAAGGGCGCCGACAGCGCCGATCTAAAGGTCGGCACGCGGCACAACGACTCGCTGCGGAGCCTGGTGGGAATGCGTCTCAGCCGTCCCGTCGATCTGTCCCGGTGGCGGCTGCTGCCGGAACTGCGGGCCGAGTGGCGGCACGAGTTCGACCGCCAAACCGAGGATCTGTCGGCGACCCTGGCGGGCGGCGGCGGGCGCTTCGACACGCCCGGCCGGGATCTCGCCTCGGACAACCTGCTGCTCGGCGTGTCGCTCGGGGCCCGGCTGTCCGAAAGACTGCAGGTCGGTCTCGGTTATAACTGCGATCTGCAGAGCAGCGGCGGCGCCACCAGCCATGCGCTGAAACTCGATATCGCAGCGAATTTCTGAATTCCTTTGAGAAAACAAAAACCTTAATTTCTGA
>Ga0265295_1003409_pt1 | contig 23205 bp, 28 predicted proteins | sample Munlansysbiofilm_FD_192503 | JGI IMG/M metagenome (GOLD analysis project Ga0265295, IMG submission 192503) | Leachate microbial communities from a municipal landfill in Southern Ontario, Canada - Methane capture system biofilm | ecosystem: Engineered > Solid waste > Landfill > Unclassified ...
TCAGATACAAGGATAATTGACTTGAGTTTTGCCCGCAATGGATTTTTGCAATATTGTGCATTTTCCAACTTGCAATACTATGGATTTTTGCTTTGCAACTTTCTACATTTTTATTTTACAATAAACACATAATCTGAACGTCAGATTATATTTAAGCGTTTTTAATTGCAATTTGATGTTCGGATACAAATCGATTGGTTGCTCAAAAACATAATAAAGATGTATCCCTGTACCACTGGACACTATAAATGTTGGTTGTGGTAAAGTTCTGGGAAATGTCGGATCCTTATCAAATCTCAAGAATAAGTTTCTTAATTCCTTCAAGCCTACTCCATCCAAATCAATGATCAACGCATTCATGCGCTGCGCTTTATCTATTTTATTTGTACGACCGCGATATGTTAACCCGCTGCATAAAGTAAAATGATTACATTCAACATAATCCATGTAATCATCTTCCCATGTATCTTTTAACATAATTCTTCTTCTTAATCTTCGTTTGGTTCCTTTATCTTTATCATCTTGATATAAATAAATAGCATTCGGTTTAGAAAAATCAGCGTTTAAGACACCTTGAACTTCATTATCGGGGAAAATATAACGATAAAAGTCATAACCATTATATTCCTCGAATTGATTACTTAAATACTCTATCTGTTCTTCATGATTTATCAGCATAAAAAACTCCTTTCTTCGAACATATACACAACAATACAGGGGGGGGTGGACTTAGATTATCAATAAGTTTTTTACACTTGAAGTCAACAGCAAAGCCCCCAAGGGCTAAAAGGGGACTTAGATTATCAATAAGTTTTTTTACACTTTATGACTTTATAACTTTATAACTTTATAACTTTATGACTTTATAACTTTATGACTTTATAACTTTATGACTTTATAACTTTATGACTTTATAACTTTATGACTTTATAACTTTATGACTTTATGCCAACTGCGATCGGGGAGAACCTATGGCCATGAACGTCGACGACTGATCAACAGTAAATTATTTGGCTAAAATTACTGTTCAATATTTTTATTAAGGATTTTTGCAGTGTTCAAAATTCTTAATATCATTCCCTTTACATTATCATTTGCGTTGATGTAATTAATTTTCATGTTGGGATTTGCGTTCTGGAATACGACAAAAATTTCATGACAAAATGCTTGCCCAATGTTCTCAATTTTTTCAAAATCAAGAATAATTTCTTCGAATGAATTCAAACTCTTTACAATGCGTCTTGCCTCAGATCTTGACATCGGATATTTATTATCACAAAAATATCCTAACTTTATGGTAAAGCTTTCTTTTGATAATTTCGTCATGACATTGTTCCTGCCGTTAAAATAGCATTCATTTCTTTTAGATTTTGTGCAATTTTATTAATTGCTGCGATTCCCAGGAGATCAGCATTGGCCATTGTGCTAAAATTAAAATAATTATCAAGCTCCAGCTCATCTAAACTTTCATCTGTTAAATCTTTTAATGACAAATTAAATAAATCGCAGGCTTTTTGAAGTTGATCTACACTTAATTGAATTTTTCCTTGTTCTAATTCTTCTATATTTTCGAACCCAAGATATTGTGTGAAAAAACGTTCCTTGCTTAATCCTGTTTTTTCACACAATATCTTAATTTTAGTCGCGATTCTACTTGTATCCATTCTTATACTCCTTTTCCAGCATTTTAAGATTGTGATCGTGAATACTAGCGACAAATAACTCGCTTCTACATTCTGTGCAATAAGCTTTTTCCCCTTGAAATTTATACTTTTTACCTTTAATTTCTTTTTCAATAGATATGTTTTCAATGAAGTATGTCACCATCTCATGGCATTTTTCGCAAAATTCAATCATTAATCCGCTCCTTTTTAAGAATAATTAATAAATAATAAACTTAATCAACATAAATTAGTATTGATTTTTCCCCAAATTTTTCGGTCTGCCTTTTTTTATATAACAGTTTGGTTTCTTTTATTTAATTTTTTATTCTTTGAAAATTAAATAAGCAAGCTTTAAATATTTTTAAATTCCTAAAAGTCATAAATCTTAATATTTTCATTTCTTTTTTATCGCCTTAAATCAATCTTTCAGAAACCCCCTTTTGTTCGTTTTCAGTTTTTATTATTTAATTTTTGAATTCAAAAAGCCGATAGGTTTGCAGTATTTATGTACCGATCCTGCGCTTAAGTTCAATATTTTTGCGATTTCTTTAATCGTTTTACCTTGAGCCCTGTACATCTGAATTAGAATAGCTGTATTTTCGTCAATTTTAGGTTTTCTGCCCGCTTTTCTTTCGTTATGAACCTTCTGAACACCCTGGCTTTCTAATTGGCTTATTTTCTCTTTCAGAAATCTTATTTCCTGGTCCCGCTCCTCGATCCCGTCGATCAGCGCATCATTTTTACTAATCTGTTGTGTCAATCGACTTTCCAGAACAGTTAGTTTTCTGTTCTGGAAGTCGATTTGATTTTCTAGCTGACTTTTCCATGAGCTATTGCCAAAGTCCTTGTCGGCTTTTTCCTGCATTTCGGCAATTTCTTTATTCAGTGCGTCAATTCGCTTAGAATCGGCCTGTTTTTCTTGTTCAAGCCGTTCAATTTTAGCCTTCATCGTCTCTTTTGCCATCCCGTCGCTCCATTCATAAATTAATTTATGAATGGAGGGTAGCATATATTCCTTTAATATTCAACAATTAATTTATGAACATCATAGGTCTAGGATTCTTTTTTAGATATTTGTGTCTGAATTCTTTTTTTTTCATCTTGAACTTGCTTCAGTTCATACTCTAATTTTTGCTTAATCAAGTCAAATTCAGCTGTTTTTAGTTCGAGCGCATTCCTAACGGCTTCGTCTTTTTCGGCTTTAATTTCGCTCTTTAACGATGAAATTTCGTGTTTTTGATCGTTTCTTAACGCTTTTATTTCTTCGTCTTTCTTTTCAATGCTATCTTCAAGTTTCTGAAGCTGTAGTTTATGATCATTTTTGAGCACCTTCACTTCGGCTTCATAAAACTCTTTCTGTTTTGTTTGGATCATCAATTCATTTTTAAGTTTTTCAATTTCCGCCTTAAATTCCTGGGATGCTAAGCGATCCGCAGCCGCTTCTACTTCAAGAGCCTTTGTTTTTGCGACTAAATCGATATTTTCAGCCTTATAACGGGTCAAATCATCGCTTTGGTAATTAAGCTGATCCGTCAGCGTTTTGATCTGCTGTTCCCGATCCAGGGCTTCAGCTACTTTTACTTCGATTGTATTTTCAAAATCTTTCACAGCTTTTTCGAGTTCTACTACTTTTTCGGCATCGATTTGCGCTTGATCTGCCAAGTCTTTGAGCCGGTTCTTCGCATCAGCTTTAAAGCCCTGCAAATCAGCGATTGCCTGATCTTTGGTCTTTAGTTCCAGTGAAAGGTCTTCCCGGATCCGCTCTTCTGAAGTTTGATTGATCTCCAGAGAGTTTAAAAACATTGATTTCAATTTTTCAGCCGTCGCCTGGAAGGTTTCAATCTCTTTAGCCCGATCCGGGATTGATTGTTTCGCCTTGTCGATTTCGAATGTATTGAGCAGGCCGCCAAACATTTCAGACTGCGATAAATTGAGATTTGAAGCTAATTCTTTGAATTTCTGAACATCATCATCCGTAAATCGAAACGTTGCTGGTTTTGTTTCATTGAATTTTTTTACTTCTTCCATCTGCTTGCTTCTCCTTTTTTTATGTATACGTGTACTATACAACGTAATTTAATGTATTACATTTATTATAACATGCTTTTTACACCAAAATACAATTTTTTCTATTTTTTCTTTTCCCGGCATCTGATTCGAGCTTGGGATTCAGCAGTCAGATAAGCCATCGAAACGACATACCGCCAAAATCCGTCCTTAATTTCTAGAAAAACATCTTCAAGAAGCTCTTTAGCGAAGATCCCTTGATCCATCCCGGCTCTTTTTTCTTCATTTCGACACCGGATCGGCTCCTCTATTGCCAGGATTACTTTTTCGATAGTCATTTCTGCCTGAAATTCAGTCCTGTATTGACGAAAGCCGGTAGGCTTTCCCCTGTTATACCTGTTCCGTTCCATCCATTCTGATTCAATTCCTTCTTTCATTTTTTCTCCTTTTTCATCTAAAATAATTTCGCACTACCACATCCAACCGATTATGGCCAAGATTTTTGGTTATTTTTGTTAGTATTTCCTTGTTTAGTGCTTTTGATTCTTTGCCTTCTCTTGTTATGAGATTGACGTACTTCCCTTCTGTATTTTTTTCCCTGGGATCAATTTTGGTCTTATCCGGATATAACTTATCTTCTTCCCGTTTATAAAACTTCGTTACATAATTACGGCGTTCCTGTTGAATATTCATTTGCTTAGGCAATGGCGGAAAAATTTTGCCATCTTTCTGGGGATGCGATTCGACATATTTTCGTAGTAGTTCCGGATCCAGGACTTCGACATCCCTAATTTTGCCTCCTTTGCCGGAGATTTTATGCAGTTTTGAGTAGTTTTCGCTAATCTGCGATGTTTTAACGCCGGCAGCTTCGTGCCGGCGCAACCCTATAACACTTAGAACATTTAACTCTTCCGCGTATTTTATTTGAATCGATGCTTTCCAGGGTTGCTCTGTCCTACCTTTCTTAATATCTTTCTGTTTTTTTTCAGGGAAATTGAAGCCGAATGTTGCCGCTGGTTTTCCAAAGAGCTTCGCCAGGGCCGATCCCTGACTACTTATCGTTGTCGCTGCCAGTCCACGATCTACAAGCGACTGCAGATATTCCGCTGCCAGACCATGACTATCGCGAATGAATTTAACATCGTTGTGATTTTCTTTAAGCCATTTGACGAATTGTAACGATGTTTTTTTGTAATCTTCAAAAGTTTGAAATGAATAAATGCCTTCCAGAACAACTTCCTTTTTCGTTACTTTAACATCTTCTAGTTCAACGTGGATTCCTTCACTTTTCATTTTTTCATATTTTTCATTTCTGACTTGGTTAGCTTTTTCAATCTTAGCATCATGTCTCTTTTCACCAAATTTCGACTTGTCTTTCAAAAGCCTTAATACTTGGGTTTCTAAGCTTGGACGTTTCCCCATTTTCCATTACTCCTTTTCATTTTTTTCATGTTTTATTTATCAGTTTTACATATCATTTTCAAAAATTTTCCATAATTAATTAGGTCTTCTACTCCTTTGATCACATTTTTGAGTATTTTTTGTCTGTCAGTTAAGAATCATTATGGGCAGTTTCGCGATCACTCTTTATAGAGTCGCCCTAAAAATCGCTTAATGCAGCCGTTTCCAGCTATCGAGACAAACAGATTCGCTACGCTTATCTGTTTGTCTCTCATTCCTTAATTAATACTATTTGCCTACCAAACCTACGTTGTCGAATCCTCACGAATGTCACCTGTCGCTGCGCGTCATGTTGTCATGATAGCAGCTCGGCTGCTATCATCTTGGTGCTGAAGCACCTTCGACTTGACCAATACATCTTCCCAATCTCACAACCGCTGCGCGGATCGCTCTGCTACTTTGCGCTATTGCTCTAATTGCTTTTGATCATTTTCTATTTTAAATTTCTTCTATTTTCTTGTACTTACAATACAAAAAAGCCGCAGATATTCGCTACTGTTAGTAGTTTTTTCTGCGGCTTTCCGTTCTTCAAATACAAAAGGACGCACCAAAATAGGGCGTCCATATCTTACTCATTTTTCTAAAACATTAATACTTGATCATTATATCACTTTACTAAGTCCAAAACAATCCCCCAGCATCACTTTTTCTTTAATTTTAAAGGTCTTTTCTTCTTCTTCTTATATTAATACTTTAAGACTTTGTAACAGCCTTCAAACGGCGATATTATGCCGAAAATAGAGTTTAACTATCACCTTTGGATGGTGAACTATCACCTTTGGATGGTGAACTATCACCTTTGGATGGTGAATATCCCATTAAAATTCTTAAGTGATAATTTAAATATCACTTTATAAATTGAAAGAGATAAATAAAGGTGATAAAATTTAAACAAGTAAATTTTGGGAGGTTTTGATCAATGGCGAATAAAAAATTAGATCTTTGCGGAAATGGCAAAATATCAATTAGAAATGATGGAATAATTGCAAAACAAACCCATATGACAATGCAAGAAGCACGATTGTTGAGGTTGGTAATTATGCAAGTAAGCCAATATGATGATGATTTAATGGAGTATGAAGTTACGATCCCAGAAATAGCAAATTATTTTGGAATAACTACGACACAGACTCTTTATGATGATATATTTGATATTTGTGATAAATTAACATCAAAAAAAATAGCAATAAGAACGGAATCAACCAAAAATCCATGGTCATTTCAACCGTGGATGGCTGAAGCGAGTTATGACGGGTCTGTTGTTAAGTTGGCACTTAATAAAAGAATAAAGCCCTATGTAATGGAATTTAATGAATTATTCACACAATATGAGATGAAAGATATATTGCAATTAAGATCTTATTATGCTTTGCGAATTTATGAAATATTAAAAATGAAATATACTAGTTGCAGGAAGAAGAAAAAAACCTTTGATTTTACGATTGAAGAATTAAGAGAAATGACTTCAACAGAAAATAAGCATATTCAAATAGGTCATTTCAGGAAAAAGGTTATAGAAATAGCCAAACGTGAAATTAACGAAAAAACAGACATAAACATAACAACTGAGATATTAAAGAGTTCACGAAAATATATTGGAGTACGCTTTACTGTGACAGAAAAAAGCAAAATCAAAAGTATCGAAGCTCCCGATCTAGATAAGACAGCTCCAGCGGATCCGATCCCTGGCCAGGTCGATTTAAGTGACGTTTATAAAATTATTGATCTTTTAACTAAAAGGTCAATCCCTTGCACAAGTAGCCAAGCAGAACAGTTATTTAATGCCTACAACAACGAAATCAGTGAGCAATTTCTTAATAATCTTGATTATGTTGCCAAGAATAATAAAATTAAAAACAGAGTGGCTTATCTGCTGAAGATCAGCAAAGACAATATAGCCAAAGAGTCGGAGATTATTCAAGCTGATCCTCCGGAGCCGAAGCGTAAACCCCGAAAAGCTAAAATCGAGACAGTCGAACCCATAAGCGAATCCAGGGAACAGGCTTACATCGATATGCAAGTCGATTTTGCCGAGGATCTCTGGCCCGATCTTCCAATTTGCGAAGATCCTAATCCAGAAACAATCGCTACGATTCGTGAGATTGAAGAAATAGAGCGCAATCAGCAAAATCATTAAAGAATATAAAGTTAATGAAAAGCAACTTCCGACTTTAACAAATGCTAATTATTAAACTTTTATCATTTTTCATTACACTATTTCGCTTTTTCATGACATGTTTTAGTAAGAATTTTTAAATGCACCAAAAGTAAGTACCAGTTACGGCGTGAAGATCTGTCGTAATTAAATACACCAAAAAGTAAGTATCAGTTACAGTGCGAAGATCTGTCGTAATTGTAAAATACAGTTGAGATGAAAATACATAAAAATACATTGTGTGACACTATATGTAGATTTATAATTAAATTAATGTCATACAGCTAGTGTTTCGATCGTTTCTAAAAAATATCTAAGAAGATATTTTCGAAAGGAGGCGCTAATATAAATATAAATATATTATTAATAGTGTTATGTATTTCAATTTGTGAAATATGTAAAACTTTAAGATTGTTTATGAGTAGTTATCCAAAAAAATAAAACAACCACTATTGCAGTAGCGGCTGTTTAGTTAAAAATACATTTTGATTTTTTAGGTCAACATTACTGTATGACATATAGAATACTTTATAAATCAATAGTAATTCATTAAAAGATATAGAGCAACAGTAAAAAATAGTAAAAAATTGACATTATGACGTCTGTTTTTTTATTTATCATTGATTATTCAATTATTTTTAGTTAAATTAACATACATTTTCATTAAATCGGCGACGCAGTCTTCTTCTTTTTTCCAAATTGTGCCATAGGCTTTGCAGACCTCAGTGTCGAGCTTTTTATGGGCCTTTAACAGATCCGGGGGCATCGACAACGGGTCGTAGAGATCAGCCAGGGAGCTGTCTGGGTAATTGGATCGGGCATCCAGTACCAGTTTAGCTGCCGTTTCAATCCGGGCTTGCTGGTCGGGAGTGGTTTCCGGCCAGGGAAAGTTATTATAGACAATATTCCCGGAATAGCGGTAGTCGCTTTTAAGCCGTCCGGCTACTGTCCGCATCCAAGCATTATGAACATTAGAGGTCAGGATGCCGAAATGATACAGATTAGCATTTGGGATTACCATATTTCCATCAGAAGAAATAATATCAGGAGAAACAAATCCAATAGGGATATACTTTCTTCGTTCAGACGAAACTCTTGGAATTAAAATATATTCTGCCATAGGTTGTCTGATTTCCATAAAACGAGTTGGATAATCAGCATATTTTTGTGTTGCCTTTTTCTTGCTGGCTAATCTGAAATTTCGAACTGCTTCAACTCTCTGCATAACACGGGGCATTTTTTTTAGTTTGCTTGGTTCAATATTTGGTATCCATAAACACCAACGCTCTAGTTTATTGATAAATTCTTTTGAGCCTAACAACGGTTTTATATATTCTTTTGAATTCGGCTCTTTTTTAATAAAATCATTGTAATCTTTGGCTTCAATTATTAAATTTCCACCATCCACCGGTATACTACCTTTATAAATTGTTGGCACATCGCAGAGTGCCTTTGAATGACTTTCAACAAAAACTGTCGGCGCATTCACTAAATAAGGGTTGATATTATCTGCCTGTTCTGTTTCATCACCATCAAAAATAATAAGATGTGGGTTAAATACCCCTGAAAATCCGATAATCACGCAATGAACGGCGGCATTCCCCTTTGCTTCGTTGTTCCATTTAAAGGTGCGGTAGGCAAAATCGATATGGACATTGAAATTTTCCATAATCGGCTTCCAGATATAGGAAACCTGTTCCCCCTGGGCAATGGAATTGGTAGATACAAAGGCGCCTCTGATTAAGGTTCTCACCATCATCTGGGCGGCCTTATAATACCACGCTGTTACATAATCTAAAACCCCAGCATTTTTTATACCTTCAAAGGTCAGGAGTAATTGATTTTTTTGTTCTTTTGACATAAGTGCCGCCCCCACAAACGGCGGATTCCCCACAATATAATCCAGGACATCCTTCGAGACCACATCTTCCCAGTCCAGGGTCAACGCATTACCGTGAACAATATGTGCTGTTTCTTTAATCGGGAAGTCAATCATATTTAGCCCAAAATAATGGGAGACCTGTTTATCCATCTGGTGTTTCATCAGTAGCAGTCCCACTTGGGCAATCTGGCAGGGAAATTCCTCGTATTCGATTCCGTAGAACTGTTCCACTGAAACCTTGCACAAGAGATTGATCAGGGTCAGCTGCTTGTTGTCGTAAATCATTTTCAGCAATTCAAATTCCAGCAGCCGCAACTCCCGGTAGGTAATGATCAGAAAATTGCCGCAACCACAGGCCGGATCCAGAAACGTCAGCCCGGCGATTTTATCATGGAAAGATTCCAGTTCTTCCCGGGTGCGCTTGGATCGTTCAAATTCATCCCATAGGGCATCGAGAAACAGCGGTTTAATCAATTTTAGTATGTTTTCCTCACTGGTGTAATGCGCCCCCAGTGCCCGCCGCTCGAAATCATCCATGACCCCTTGAAACATCGACCCAAAGATCGCCGGGGAAATATAGCCCCAGTCAAAGTCGCAGCAGTCCAGCATAATCTGGCGCATTTTGCCGTCAAAATAAGCTGATGGCAGATTATCGGCAAATATCCCGCCGTTGATGTAGCGGAATTTTTTGAGTTCCTCCGGCAGGTTGGTCATCCGCTGGTTGTCCGGGGTGTTTAAGGTATTGAACAAATCGGTGAGCCGGCCCGATAAGTCACTGCCATCTTCCCGGGAATGCTGTAAATAATGCTCAAAGGCTTTTTGTTCAAAGATGCCGGTATCTTCGCCAAACAGGCAAAAAAGCAGCCTGACCAGATAAACCTCCAGATTTTTGCCAGTATAGCCATTGGCTTTAAGGGCATCATGGAGCTTGGCCATTTTGTAGGAGGCATCGGTATTGACTTCAATATCGGTTTTAAAAGTGACTGCGGAATCATAACCGGCCAGCCCTCCCAGCATTCGGACGTGTTTTTTAAGATCCTTGAGTTTATATTGTTTAAAGGTTTGCATGGTTTTCAGATTGGTCACCTGAATCCACTCAAAATCCGAGACCAGCAGCAGTTCTGGATATTCGTCGGGCTTTAGGCACTTAACATAGTCATAACCTTGATTATAGGCCCGGATCAGACTTTCGCCCTTGCTTTTCATCTCGATTAGGATCTTCCCCGGCAGCAGGTAGTCAATATAATTCTGCCGTCCTTCGCTATTAATGACCGGATGTTCATGCAGCCCGTCATGCCAGTCTACCCCGAAAATGCCCATCAGATCTTTCTCAAAAGTCTGGGCTTGCTGTTTTTCATTCCCGGCACTGTTTTTCCATTTCGCCGCAAAGTCAACCGCATTTGTCTCAATATCTTCCCAACTCAGCATAATTAACCTCTTTTACTTTTATTATAATTCAATTATAGCATCATTTTAACAATCATTGATATTCAATGGTTTAAATAATTATGCAAAAAGCTGAACTATTCTATATTTAAGTGATATTATTAACTTAGAATACTTAAGTTAAGATATTATAAGAAAATAAATAACTATTGTAAATACAACTTATAAGTTATATAATCGATAGTAGAAGGAATATTATATATGAGCTATGCTAAAGTAATTAATTTTCAAAAGATTTTATATCCTGAAGAATATAAATCTGATTATGTTTTTATGTACATGACGCTTAATGATGAATTGAAAGATTTAATTGGGAAGTCTGGTTATGAAAAGAAATTCAAAATTAAATTTCATGATGGACTTCGTTTTTTAGAAAACCTAAAAAGCAAATGCTTTTTAGCTCCTAACTTATTTGAAAATTTGATAGGATCAGGCGGCATTTATTCTATGAAATTGCATGGACAAAAAAACATTCGTATTTTATTTGTCTTTGAAAAAATTAATAATAGAGAAATTGCTGTGCTATTAAATTGTTTTGAAGAAAAAAAGACAAAAGATTATGTTGAAGAAATTGCAGAAGCTAAGGCAAGATGGGAAAAAATTGTCGAAGTTTAATGAAAGGGTGAAAAAAATGGTAAATGAAAAAATGTTAATTCGCGCAAATGAATTTTTTGATTCTGAAGATGAAATATTAAAAAAAGAATTAGAAGTTAGAGGGATGTTAATTGACATCGCTTGTGAATTTATAAAATACAGAGCTGCTAAAAATATTTCACAAGAAGAATTAGCACAAAAACTAGGGTTTAGTCAATCTATGGTATCAAAGTTGGAAAGTGGTGAATACAACCCAACCGTTAAACGGCTGTTTGAAATTGCACAAAAACTAGAATGGAACTTAAAAATAGAATTTGAAAATTCTTCGGAAAAAGTTGAATATCAATATAAATATAAGAAGGATGAAGATAAGTTAGCAGAAAAAAATAATAACATAATGCAAATGGGCAGCGGAATGGGGTTGGCATCGTGATGAGCATTATTAATTCACCATTTCAATTAAAAAAAAGCCAAGTAAATCAACTGAAAATAGATAAATATGATAATATTTCCAAATTTACAAGTATCATGGTTGATTTTGGAATTGATTATAGAATATTGGAGGTAGATGAGGATAATGATTCCTACTATGCATGGTTAGAATTATTATTTAATATACCAGGTATTACTGAAAATGAAGAAAAATCTTTTGATATTAATTTAAATATGTTAGGAATATTTGAATGTAATAAAAACGCATTGAATAAAGAAGATTTTATGAATATGTTAATAGTAAATGGTGTGTCTACTTTGATTCAAATAAGCAGATCTTACATAACGGCAATTACTGCTTTATCGGGATTTGAAAAACCAATTAATTTACCGATGATAAATGTTTTTGAATTAAATAAGATTAAAAAAAGTAAAGAAGAAATATGATTATCGTTACTGTTTTTTCAATAAATGATTTTACAAAATAAAAGAGCCACTCCATACGGATGCTCTTTTATTTTATATGGAATCTAGATTATACTTAAATAATCTTTAAAGCGACGGTGCCAAAGTACTAAAAAACTCTTTGAAGAAGGTTTTGTGATGAAGGCAAGAATAGTTCAACCGTAAATGACTGGCACATACAAGTGAAGTGTTTAGGAGAAATTTATTATGCAAAATGTTTTTATAAAATCCGATTATAAATCTTGCGGATGGAATTTTTTTGAGAGAATAAAATTATTTCTATTTGATTTAAAATGCTGCAAAGACCGGATCACTAAAGGCTATTGTGAAAAAGATTTGTGGAGCATTGACTACTGGTTTTTAGAAGTAATGCCAAGCATGCTATCCGATTTCCAACAGGATCTAAAGGGTTGTCCTGGTGTATTTGTAGAAAAATATTCGGAAGAAAATTGTCATAAAGAATGGGAAGCTGTTTTGAAGAAAATGGTTTTTCTTTTAAACGAAGTGAATGAGGAAACCTGCAAACGGATCAACCCTTATGCGGAAGAACATCGGAAGGCCTTTTGCGAATTTGAAGAAAAATACGGATTGTTCGGAGAAAAATTGCAGACAGACGAAGAAAGCTCAGACAAGAACACAAGAAGAATACATTTTATGTCTGAAGTGCCGGAATATGCAGAAATTAGTGAACAGTACAGCGCTGCAGAAAAAGAGTTATCAACTTATCAGGATCAATGCAAAAATGAAGCGCTCGCGCTATTTTCAGAATGGTTCTGGGATTTGTGGGATTAATGCGATAAGGTTCCGCACTATACCCTATCAGCAATGTAAGGTGTCAGATCAATAGATCGGTAACCCAGAAGGAAGTTATGTGGGGGTAAATAGGTGGAGTCAAAATTCAAAAAAGGTAATAAAGTTAAATTTCTATTCAATGAAAAAGAGAAAACAGGGGTAATTATAATGATTAACACTTATTTTCAAATAGCAGATATTACGTATGATATTTACGTTGAAAAAGAGGATTGTTTATTTAAACATGTGGCTGATTCGGATGTTTTTGCAAGGAAATAGACAAACGGAGGGTATAAACCGGTGTCAAATCCTTTAAGTATTGACACCTATTAAAAAGCGACGTATAATAGCGGTGTTGAGCGGTGTCATATCTTAGCGTCAAAATGCAAGGAGGTTTTTCTATGATATATGGTTATGCAAGAGTCAGTACACGAGGTCAAATGAAGGACGGGAATAGTTTAGAAGTACAGGAAAAGCTTTTGACTGAAAATGGTGCGATTCAAATTTTTATGGATAGCTTTACTGGTACCAAGTCCAATCGACCACAATTAGAATTGCTACTTGCCAAACTTACAAGCGGTGATACCTTAATCGTTACAAAGCTGGATCGAATAGCCAGAAGCTTATCACAAGGTAGTGAACTTATTAATGATCTCATAAATAAAGATATCAAAGTAAATATTCTTAACATCGGCATCATGGATAATACCCCTTCAAGTAGGCTTATAAGAAATGTTTTCTTTTCTTTTGCAGAATTTGAACGTGATATGATCGTTGAAAGAACTCAGGAAGGAAAAGAGATTGCCAAACAAAAAGAAGGATTCACTGAAGGGCGACCAAAGAAATACAACAATGCTCAGATTAACCACGCTGTAGGGTTGCTTGAATTCAATAGTTACAAAGAAGTTGAAAAATTAACTGGAATAAGCAAATCTACTTTGATACGGGCTAAAAATAGCATTAGCTTCTGAATAAGGAGGTAGTCAAGTGAAAACAGTAGACTTATGGAAACAGGAGTTGCCTTTTGAATTGACACGAAATGTTCCTAATACCTTGTTAAGCTTATTTTATCCAGCTGTTTTTATTCCTATCTTTTTATTTTCCCCACAATTAAACATTGAACTTCTTCTTTAACCAAGCAAAAAATGATATCTTATCAGACCCCATTTCTGTTTTTTTATCAACGACATCTAGATCTGGAGCTACTGGTTGTTCAAATTGTTGAAGGAGTTTCTGCTGCTGACCTAAAAGGATTTGATTATTCCGATTCAATTCATGAGCTTCCTTCAAACGCTCGCTCATTTCTTCCAGCTGCCGATCCTTCGCTTTGAGCTGATCATCTTTCGTATCCAGCTGTTTTTCAAATATCCTGGATTGCTTTTCAAGAACATCCAACTGTTTCTCTAATTGATTTAATGTATCGCTAAAATTATCATTCTCATCGTGTAAACTAGTTGACGGTTGGTTTACACGAAGTTTACTGTTTGGTTTACAGGTAGTTTTACTTAATTGTAGACAATAAAACTCTAAACCGTCCTTATGAAGCCGTTTTTGTCCGTCAACTACGTTTACATATTCTGTCAACTTACCTTTACATGCGTTGTTTATAGCTTGTCGACTTACACCAGCTAATTCAGCAAATTCTTTCACTGTTAAAAAATCGTTCTCCGCCATATTCTTACCGCTAACCGACATCCGGCTCCCCTTATTTTTAATTACTTTTATACTATACCATTTTACAAAAATTTACTATTTGATTTTTCACTTCCTCACATATACTTATAAACAGTCGGCCGACTCACACCCAATTCTCTAGCAATTTGAGAAACTGTTTTATCAGGAAAATGTTTTATATAATTTTTAACTTCCCGTTCTTTGCTTGGCCGACCTTCTGGATTTTTGAATGGTTGCCCCCTATTTTTCATTCTCTCTTTTTTAGACCTTATATCTTCAAGATGCCAATCTTGCTTTTGATAATTTCTTTTATTGCGTTCAATCCTAAAACATTTATTCCCTCTTTATTATTGTAATTCAGCATGTCTGTCAAACCTTCATAAACCCTATGTGTTAGCATAGTTGTCATAAGGAATTAAAAAGTGTATAGTATAAAAAACGCAAGGAGAAACCTTATGTCAAAATACAGTCAAACCCTCAAAGACAAGATGCTGAATGAAATGATGCCACCCAAAAATAAATCTGTCGCTGAATTAGCCAAAGAGCATGGCCTGTCAGAGCAGACGCTTTATAAATGGAAACGTCAAGCCAAGGAAAAAGGAATGGTGATTCCTAAAACGAATACCAGCTCAGAGAACTGGGATCCTAAAGATAAATTTCATGTGGTTCTTGAAACCGCCACGTTAAATGAAATTGAACTCGCCGAGTACTGCCGGAGCAGAGGTCTTTACGTCGAGCAGATCACGGCCTGGCGGGATGCCTGTATGCAGGCAAATGGCGGAGTGGCACAGGAAACCGCCACCCTGCAACGCCATTTAAGAGACAAAGACAAAGCCTATAAACAGCTGCAAAAGGAACTCAACCGTAAAGAAAAAGCTTTGGCTGAAACAGCCGCATTGTTGGTTCTTCAAAAAAAGTGCCGAGCGATCTGGGGGGAACCCGAGGACGAATGATCCTTCCTGCCGATCGCACCATTGCCGTCACCCTCATCCTGGAAGCCGTTACCGCTGGCGCAATGGAGGAAAAAGCCTGTCGGATTATGGGGATTAGTCAACGCACCTTATTCCGCTGGAAAAAACGCCCGGAAGACCAGCGCCCCCATGCCAAACGACCGGTACCCCAAAATAAGTTAACCCGTGAAGAAAAGCAAGTGATCCTGGTTCATATGAACAGCGACCGTTTTAAAAGCCAGCCACCCAGCCAAATGGTGCCACAACTGGCTGATGAAGGGATTTACCTGGCCTCCGAGTCAACGATCTACCGTATTTTAAAAGAAGTGAAGCAACAAAACCATCGCGGTCGTAGTGAAAAGCCCATCAAACGGATGGCAACCACCCATTGTGCTACTGGACCGAATCAAGTATGGATGTGGGACATAACCTGGTTGAAAGGCCCCATTTCCGGACAATTCTTCTATCTTTATCTGATTTTGGATCTTTACAGCCGTAAGATTGTTGGCTGGGAAATCTGGCCAGTGGAATCCGCCGAGCATGCCAGTACCCTGATGCGAAAAACCTGCTTATCTGAAAAACATACCGGACAGGCGCCATTGGTGCTTCATTCAGACAATGGCAGTCCCATGAAAGGCGCAACCCTTTTGGAAACACTGTATCAATTGGGAATTACCGGCTCCCGAAGCCGACCCCGTGTCAGTAATGATAATGCCTATGCCGAATCGATTTTCAGAACCTGCAAGTATCGCCCGGATTACCCCTACAAAGGGTTTTTGGACATCAGTGAAGCCAGACAATGGGTATTGAAATTCACCCACTGGTACAATTATGAACATCATCACAGCGGTCTTAATTTCCTGACGCCTAATCAACGACATACCGGCATGGATGCCGTTATTTTTCAAAACCGGCAACGCGTTTATGAACAAGCCAAGGAAAAAAATCCGAATCGTTGGACACGGCAGTGTCGGAAATGGGAACTTGATGCCAAAGTTTTTCTTAATCCGGTAAAAACAGAAGAGCAGGATTTAATGGATATTTCGACCGCATAAGTTTGCAATATGTATAGTGAAAAAGTTGTAAAATGATGACAACTATCTTGACAAACACCGTGGCGGAGAAGGTCATATTCAAAAAAACAACACGCTTTAAAATTGTTTCTAAGTAAGTCCCATGTTTCACTCGCTAAAAAAGTTTATAAAAGCAATGCCCCTCTGCCCCTAAAATCTAACCATATTCCTTCTCAATTTAGCATGAATAAATAAACATGCTAAATGAATTGATCAAAACAGGAAAAAAAGCAAAATTTCCGAAGAATTCAGGCATCATATTTTAAATACCGATGCCTTTTCTCCGTATAATTATTTAAATTACATTTCTTTATTTTTTATAGAATGGAAGCAGTGTTGAATCTATAGCTGGAGCGTCTGATCCTTTGGGAACCACAACAATTTTAATGGCTTCTAATCGATAGCCAAATCCTTCAGTTCCTGCACTTTCGCCATTTTTTCCCCAACCAAGCCAGCCATAGTTTTGTGCATGAACTTGATAATAGATGTCATACTTGTCAGCATCCGCTCCGGTGAGACTTATTTGAATGGCTTCCAACCGTAGGGATTGACCAAAGGTTCCACTCAGTTCTTCGTTACTCTTAACATCTTGCCAGCCAATATTTTCAACGTGAGTTTTATATTCTACACCGATGTCATAGCCTTGACTATCCACATTAATTTCTATACCTTCTAAACGTAAGGCTTTCCCACTCGTACCGCTATTTCTCCTTCGTTCTTCCACCCTTGCCAACCGACATTCTGGACATGGGTTTGGTAAGTTGTTCCAATACTTTTTACTGGTTCATTAACAGTCACAGCGCAAGTGGCTGTCTTGTTGCCATCTGCTGTTGTGACGGTGATGGTTGCTATTCCTGCCTTAATGGCTGTTACTTTCCCAGTAGCATCGACAATGGCTATCTCTTCTTTATCACTATTCCAAATGACTGCTTTGTTTGCGGCATTCTCTGGGGACACAGTAGTAATCAAGTTGAAATCTTCACCGATTGCTACTGTTTTTGCTGTTTCGCTTATGATGATACCAGTGACATTTTAAAAACCAGATTTTCATTCTAATATCAAATAGAGAGCGCTAATCATCAAGGATTAATTCCTCTTATATGTATCTTGCAGCGTTATTTCTAAAGTCTGACCTATCGAATGCTCTTAGCCATCATCTTATGATGCTCACCAATCACTCATACAATATTTTTACTTCGTGGATATTCTCCAAACTTAATCGCTTCTCCACCTAACCATTTAGTAAAACAATAGGTTCAGGACCATTTTTCTCCAATTAAAAAGGCCACCTTAAAGGTGACCTCAATGTTATCTGTATGAACAACAACTCTGTGTATGAATTTATTAATGAACCGCCGAATTTCAGGTATTTTCTGACATACGAATGACCGCATTCACATTCAACATGCCACTGCAAATTAGTTTTTTGTATTAAGGCATCTGGATTTTTTATTCTGTTAATTTAACATTACGCACAGATATCACATTTTATTCAGTCATTTTTTTCTCATCTAATAATAATTATCTGCGTACTTGTCAAGTTAGTTTATCGATAGTATCATTGTATCAGGTAGCAAAAATGTATTGCTTCCATATTTAAACGAAAGGATTGATGACTGCAGTATTAACTTTTAAAAAGGAACTTTTACAAATTAACTATCAGAAAGAAGGGTTAAAATGGTTTTTGTTGCATGTGCCATTCTGGCAGAGGAAATAAAGTGTGCCATGAAAGAACTGGGAATACAAGATGAGGTCATTTTTATTGATCCAGCCTTGCATGTTGATGATAAGCTATTAGAAGCAGCATTGATTGAAAAATTAAATGAAGCTCAAAGCAGAAATGATAAAATCGGACTGTTAATTGGTACAAGGTGCCATCCCCAGATGATGGAAATCGCGAAAAAATATGGGGCGACAATAGCCCCAAAAACAAACTGTTCGGACCTTCTACTCGGGGATAAAATGAAAGAGCTGGATTCAGAGTGTAACAGTTTTTACATTTCAAATGGATGGCTTAAGAATTGGCGAAATATTTTTGTTGATGGGTTGAAATGGGATGCCTGCGATGCCCGTCAGAATTTTGGATCATATGAAAGAATAGTCCTTGTGGATACTGGAATTGGTGAAGTTTCGGATGAAGATCAATTTGACTTTTTTGAGTATACGCAAGTACCGATTGAACCATATGAAACATCGCTTGATCATTTCAAAGCACAAATCATGTCTTTAAACAAAGAATAAAATACACTCACCAATATAAAAAATCTCATTTTCAAAACATAGAAAACGAGATTTTTTTAATCTGGAATCGTAATAACATTTTTTCAATGTGCTTATGGTTATTTTATCGTATGTACTTGAGCTCCCCAATATGCGAGTTGCTTAAGAATCGGCATCAAGTCACGACAATTGTCAGTCACTGAATATTCGACCCGCACTGGCATTTCCATAAATTGTTCACGGAATATAAGGCCCTCTTCTTCCAGCTCCTTTAATGAACTTACCAACATAGTATTTGTTATGCCTCTAATCTTGCGTTTCAGCTCATTAAATCGTGTTGTACCGTCCTGAAAAAGAGCACATAAAATGGGTATCTTCCATTTTCCGCCAATTTGACTTAATGCACTTCCTAACGGACAACAGTCCATACACGGACAATTGTCTTTGCACGGGCTGTTATCTTGATCGCTTTTAATAGTCATTTTTTTCGCACCTACTCATAATATTCTGCGTACTTGAAATATCAAAATTTCTGTAGTATTATTATACCAGGTAGTAAAAACAAAGTAAAGACTATCTAAAAAATATTAAGGAGATGGCGAAATGGTTATTAGTAAAGAAATAAAAGCAGTTATTGAGGACTCAGCCTTCCTCACACTTGTCACAGTGGGTGCAGATGGCACTCCACACCCAATTATTGCAGGCAAAGGTGAAGTTATCGATGATACAGTAGTCTTCGGCATTTATAAAATGGAAATAACACAGAAGAATTTGGCGACTAACATAAATGCATGGGTTGTTGGAGCCACAATGAATGATAGTCCTGAAGGTTATCGTCTCACCGGCACAGCTGCAGTAAAAGATAAACAGCTTATTTTCACCCCGACAAAAGTAGATGCTCTGATATAAGCCATCTATGCAAACTATAAACGTTATATGCACCTTATAATCTAATATCATGAAGAAATCCCTGCATGTCAAAAATTAAGCGACTCCTGCTTTCTCTTAGTTTTAACATGTAGGGATATTTTAATTTATTGTGCTGTTGGTAATAAAACGACCTCTATATACATTAAGACAATATCAATAATGCCTAAATGAGTATTCCAATGTAATTGTGCGCCATTTCCGATAATCCAGAGCAGGTGTTTCCAATATTTCACAGCACCCTTTTCCGGAGCCAGTGCAGTTGCGTTATAATTGTTTTATACACGAGCAATTGTGTAAATACAATGATGGAGGTCGATAATTATGGTGAATTATCGAGAAATAATCCGGCTGAAAAGTCAGGATTACAGTAATACACGTGTTGCTACCAGCACGGGGAGCTCACGTAACACGGTTGCCGAAGTCTGGCAGCTGACACAGGATAAAGACCTTAAATGGCCGATTCCGGATGAACTGACCAATCCGGATCTGCAGGCCATTCTCTATCTGGATCGTGCCTGTACCAATGGCAGGAAACTTCCTGACTTTGAAACCATTCACAATGAACTGGCAAAACCCAGTGTCACGCTTTCTCTGCTTTGGGCGGAGTACTGCGAGCAGTGCCGAAATGAGCAGGTCATTCCTTATCAGCATTCTCAGTTTAACGACAAGTATCATGCTTATGCCGCATCCAAGAAAGCGACGCTGCGCATTAAACGCAAGCCCGGTGAACTCACCGAAGTGGACTGGGCGGGAAAAACGCTTACGGTCATTGATGAAGCAATGGGCGAACCGGTGACGGCCTATGTTTTTGTTGCCTGTCTGCCGTGCAGCCTTTACAGCTACGCCGAAGCCTTTCCGGATATGAAATCCCCCCACTGGATTGAAGCACATGTTCATGCCTACCGTTACTTTAACGGTGTAACCCGGATTGTTGTGCCGGACAATCTGAAAACCGGGGTCATTAAGAATACCCGCACGGAGTTGATTTTAAACCGTTCTTACTATGAAATGGCGGAATATTATGGCACCGCCATTATTCCGGCCCGACCTTACTCACCCAAGGATAAACCAAATGCTGAAGGAACAGTCGGTGTGATTTCGACATGGATTATTGCGGCCCTCCGCAATCGTCAGTTCTTTTCCTTTATCGAGCTCAATGCTGCCATTCAGGAAAAGCTGACGGAATTCAATAAGAAACCATTCCAGAAAAAGAAAGGCAGCCGGTTCTCCGCATTTGAAGAAGAAGAAAAATCCTTCCTCATGCCTTTACCTGCTGCCCCGTATGAAACGGCTGTCTGGTCAACTGCCACCATCCAACCCGATTATCTCATAACTGCCGGGAATTGCAAGTACTCTGTTCCATATGAATTTATCGGTAAAAAGGTCGATGTTCGGGTTACCGAAAAGTGTGTCGAAGCCTTCTATCATAATAATCGGATTGCTTCGCATATCCGCGTTGCCTATGCCAAAGATCCCATTTATCTGCCGGAGCACATGCCGGAAAACCACCGCAAATATCTGAGTTATAATACCGAATCCTTTCTGGAATGGGGTGAAAGTATCGGTGCCTCAACAGTGAGTGCCATAAAAACATTTCTCTCGGCCCATAAAGTTGAACAGCAGGGATATAAAACCTGTGCTTCACTGATGAAACTGGCCGACCGTTATTCAACCGAGCGTCTCGAAGCCGCCTGTAACCGGGCTTTGTCCTATACCCCGAATCCAAGTCTGAAAAATATCTCGACCATTTTAAAGAATGGCCAGGATAAGGCGCAAGCCAAGCCGGCAGTTGCTAAAACAAGCGGACAGTATGGCATTACCCGCGGCGCTTCTTATTTCAAAGGAGGCAGCGATAATGATTAAACAGTCAACCATCGATAAACTTCATGACATCCGTCTCGCCTCCATGGCGGATGCCTTTGAATCACAGTGCAGTAATCATGCCTTTGATGCACTTTCCTTTGAGGATCGTTTTTCAATGCTGGTTGATAAGGAATGGGAGCAAAGACGAAGTACGAAACTGACCAAACTGATCCGTTTTGCCGAATTTCGTCATCCGAATGCCTGCATGGAGGCGATTGAATACCATGCCGACCGAAAACTGGATAAATCACAACTACTGGAACTGTCTACCTGCGGTTATGTTTTCGACAGCCACCATATCATTCTCAAAGGTGCTTCCGGAAATGGCAAAACTTATCTCGCCTGTGCCCTTGGTATTGCGGCCTGCCGTAACTTTATAAAAGTCAAATACGTCAGGCTGCCCGACCTACTCGACGAACTTGCGATCGCTCACGGTGAAGGTACCTATCAGAAGGTCATCAAAGGTTATCAGAAAATCGATCTCCTGATCCTGGATGAATTTCTGCTGTGCCCTCTGGGCAGCGACCAGGCCAGAGAACTGCTGGAGATCATTGAAGCCCGAACCGTCAAAGGCTCAGTTATCTTCTGCACCCAGTTTGAACCACAGGGCTGGTATGAACGGATCGGCACCGAATCAGATGCGACGGTATCCGAAGCCATCATTGACCGCATCATTCATAATGCCCATGAAATCATGATCGATGGCAGGATCTCCATGCGTGAACGTCATGGTTTGAATGCACCTGGTCAGGATTAACCTGATATTAACTTATTAATTGATTGCACTCGGTCCGGAAACAGCGCACTCGTTTTCCGGATAGGGTGATCTCAATCATCGGAAAGCATGCACAATTACATTGGAATACTCAATCCTGACCTCTGTCAACTCTTCAATATCAGCAATAGTAAAATTATAATATTCTTTACTGTACGCTTCCAAAGCGCTTTCTATATCGTAGGCTGTCATTGGATTATCATGTTCAATTTCTTGTAACTTATTAAAAATTTCTAACATATCCTTTTCAAGTCTTTTTTTTGGTATATCACACTTACAGGCATAAATAGACATACACATTAAGAAATAATAACGATGCCCACCCCTTATCTGATCAACCTGACGCAACCACCAGTTATAAAGTTCATCCCCATTATGACCTTTTTGCTCTGATATTTTCCATTTTTTCAGCTTTTTGTTTTTCTCAACAATAACTCTCTGATGCCAATCAGGATAAGCTTCTTTTGCCTGTTCTCTCGTCATTTTAGACGGTTTAAACGGTTTGTTTACATTGACTCGAAATTCTTCTCTTACATATTGATTTAAGCAATCAAGTGTTATTTTTTCGCCCGTTTTAAAAGATCTGATAAGAATATCATACTTATCATTGATACTACCAACCATTCGGAAACCCTGATTAATCGATTGCTGCTGAATCTCTTTGTTTTGAGATGTAGATTTATACTCCCATAATCTGTTTTTTGCAAGTACTTTTTGCAGAAAGTTGCAAGTTAAAAATACAGAATGTTGCATTATGGAAAATCCATAGTTTTGCAAGCTAAAATGCGAAGCAATTTCATGAGCAATCTAAGCATTGCAGGC